>Ga0058701_10004629_pt1 | contig 11207 bp, 3 predicted proteins | sample AgamicOrMae_FD_97039 | JGI IMG/M metagenome (GOLD analysis project Ga0058701, IMG submission 97039) | Agave microbial communities from Guanajuato, Mexico - Or.Ma.e | ecosystem: Host-associated > Plants > Phyllosphere > Phylloplane/Leaf | place: Guanajuato, Mexico | collected 2012-06-04 | reverse complement strand
TCTGGGCACGTGGTTTTCCTTTGTTCTCTAGCGAGTAGAAACACGTGGTAGCACGTGGCTTAAAATATATTAAAAATATGGAATATTACAGATACAGAATTTGCGATAGGCTAACATCGTAATTAGGCAAATAATTGGACAGAATGTTGATTACTGGGATCACAGTTTCAAATTGCAACAGTGAGTTTCCCTTTGAAGTAGCCAAGTTTGTGTTTGCTGGATTACTCTGTGTGGCGACATACTTTTGTATGACACAGCAGTGGCAAGGCGAATTTCAAGCCGTTTTTTTCTGCGAATCATTAATATCATCATTACTACGCTCCGTTACAAGCTCGTCTATAGCCTACTTCTAGTTTGAAAGGGTAGCTGTCATAAGCGCCAAAAACCACAAGCGCAAACGCCGCAAGTTCCAATCCGTAACCGCCAAACGAGAAAAGTCGCAAACGCCAAAGGTCTTAACCGCAATACTAACCTTGCCTAACCTAACTTAACCTAACCTCACTTAAACTAACTTAACCTAACTTAACCTAACCTATACGAACTATGGCGTTTGCGACTTTCCTCGTTTGGCGGTTACGGACTGGCGCTTGCGGCGTTGGCGCTTGTGGGTTTTGGCGGTAATGTCCCCCGTTTGAAAAGGATGATTGGGGAGTAGCTACTATCACGACAGCCTATCCGTGACAATATGACAGTTAGAAGGCCGAGCTTCAGCCCAAAAACCTGTTTTAACTGATAAAATGAAAATTTGGGTCAGATTAACCCGCTTCGGAGTCGCGTTAATGAATAATTTGATGCCGTTGCGTTCTAGGCTTTATGACATGATCCAAAGTTGGATTGATATGATGTTGCGTGTTGACCTTAAGATCCGTATCATTAATAGTTGAATAGTTAGCCGTGTTACTAATCCTGTAAAGTGGTATCTAAAATAGGTTGAAGGTGACCAGTGTGAATGTAGGAGGAACATTGATTTTTAACCGGTTGCCCCCCCCCCCCCAAAGAAAAAAGTTCTGGGAAACGTTAATTGTTTCTCGATGGCTGAATGAAAGCCTCAATTTAAATATTACGGTTTTCCTCGCCCATTAAAAATGTCCTTGATAAATCAACCCGTACGCTCCTTCCTCTAATATGCTCACACTAACGATGGAAAAATGACTCATTTCTTCTTTTTTTGTGTAGTTTCAAGTTCAATGCTTAATCGATTGGTTTTATTGTCATGATTTATTTACCGGATATGGCTAGCTTGTTCAATCGACATAAAAAAAATCCTGGTGAAATAACACAAAGAAAGCTAATATAAAACATTGAAAAGATTTACCACAACGCCCTGTTTAATATATTGACATCATCAAACTCGTCTTCAAATCATTGGAAGTTCGTTTAGGATTAGGGTCGTATTTCTGCCAACTTCGCAATATAGTTGCAAGGGTGTGGCTTACCATCATCCCTGATAGAAATTGTGTTAAGCTGATGTTCTTGTCAATGTCAATTCATGTTCGTGATACTCTGTCTGAATGTACGTCAAGCTAATGCTGACTGAGCTGACCACATTATGCAAGTGACGGGGTTGGAAATGGGAATTCAGGTCTTACTTTCAAAATGGTATACAATTACTAAGCTAAATCGAGCACTTTCGAAAACAGGTGCCCTGGCGGTTGAACATTTATTTTGGATATATATTTTTGTGTTCCACCGAACAAGAAGACGGATTCCCAAGGGATTCGTTTGGTCATTATTTAAGCGAAATATTATCTAAATGTTAGTCATGAATATTTTTTTATGTCATCATACGCTATGATAAAAAAAATCATTTAAAACTTAAGAAATGGATTTTCAGGAACAGACTGTTCAGGAGTCAGAATCATTGTGCATATAATTCCGACTACCATCCAGCTTAAAATACAATTTAACTGGGAAATTAATTCTTTTCTTTGTAAAAACGCCTTTGTATTGTTACAGATATTGCTCAAAGAATAAATATTTGATTAAATCTGTTTTGAAGGGCTCCGAAAGTACGCATTTTTGTAGGACCTTTTGTCCGCGGCTGTACAGTAGGTCTAATGATCAGTGTCACAGGGACCAATTGGTTGATAGATCGAAACGCACAGGTTGTTATTGGTCAGCCGAACGGGCCGCCCGTCATACTCGATGTTGTTCTGAGTACTCTTGTGTCCTGGTACGGTACACCTCTACGGCGCGCTGCTAACAAGGGGTCAAGTGGACTAGCAACACAGAGGAAGGACTCGGCGAGTAATAACGAAGAGGCGGGAGAGAGGGAGGTGGTTGATGGAGGTGGGGGAAAGCCCGGCCCTGGAATTATTTCGACACGTACCCCAGAGGAATCCAACGCAGGAATATCTCCAGCAATCACTAGATACGTACGCGCTACAAATTTTGTGTCGCAAATCAATGTAGGACTTGAGTCCTACATTGATTTGCTTTTCGAAAAAAAAGGTAAATATTACCTGATTAAATGAGTTCGATAAGGTATAGGGAATATCCGAAAGAGATCCATTTTTCCCGATGCTATTAATACGATTACGGTATAGCTATATTGAGCTGGTTTTTATTCATAAAAGCTCTAAAGGATGTTTGATCGCTTCAGACTAATCAAGTTCAGTTAAAACTTTAAAAATCCATGTAGAAAAATTCTAAAAGCAATCAAAGCCATTTCCTTTGCGTAAATATATTGTCCCAATTTAAATCTTACCGAAAATCGAGATTCTTTCAATTTTATTGAGTCGCAAGACGTGATGATTTGACTCATCTTCGCGCCAAAACGCGCTGATTTAGAGATTTTCGTGCAATATTTATGTTAAGTGATCGGTGAGAAATGTTTTTTTTGTTAAGTGTGTTTATTTTAAGATGTTCCACTACAAAGAAGATATTTTTTTAACAGCAATTTCCGGATTACTTTTTCCACAAAACGCTAAATACTGGTATTTTTGGGTTAGTGTCCATATTACACCCTGTAAAATTCGCAAAGTTTGGCTCCTGAAAATTTATAAATCACTCCGGTGACCGGGTCCATATTTAACCAACTTCGCAGGACCTTGTCAGTAACAAGTTGTATGAGTTTTAACGCTGAAACCGGTAACAGTAAAAGCGATCAAACATCCTTAATCCTCGTCTTGAGAAAAACTTTAAAATGTCCTTAAATTTGAAAACATCTTGCGTTTTGCTTCGTTATCACAAAAATGTAACCTACAAAAATAGTGCATTATTGTAAATGTACTTAATAGTTTTGTTATTTCTACATTACTGAAAAACTTAAAAGCTGATTTCATGACTGCACGACTAGGTCTTTTAGAGTAGTAACATTTTCTTGGACCGATATAATCAGCCATTGTGAGGGCAAAACAAGAGCTGTGGACAAACGTAAAATGTATTAAAAGTTTTTGGCTGAAACAATAAAAAAAGCTTGCAAAAACAAGCGTTTGCTGTAACTAAAAAGACGTGACACAAAAGTAGTTACCACGATGAGAACCATACTCCGTCCTAAAAACAATAAAAACATGCATGTTACGACACTTTCATCCAGTTTGAAATACCCTCGTTGGCGGCAGTGCGATGAATTAAAAAATTGCGTAATTTTGAAAGGGTACTATTTTCCGGTTTGTGGAGTATCACTCGGTGAATAACGGAAACTCAGCGACGCGGAAGTAAGGGAAGCGAAAGTAAAAAGTATAGGCGAGTATTCGGTGCGGCAGTAGGTCATTGTCGAATAAAAAGAGTTACCTTTGTGAGTCTTGACTTTACGAGCTGCCATCCCCAGAGCTAAATTCGAGTTGCTTTAATACCTTGGCCTTCGCTTTACCAGCTCGTTTCAAAGCACATGCTTCTGTTTAACTGCCTCTGCCTGTGTCTGTCTGGAAAGACTGCGCGATCGCAGACAGACACGTGACCTCGGACAACACATGGCTCATGCCAACTGGGCCAAGTAAAAAAAATCATTTTTCATGTTGTACTGTAAATCGAGATCAATTTTTGCGTGTAGCGATAATAATTTCTCATATGTCGCTAACTGGTGACTTAGACTACATATTTTCAGAAGTTCTTGAAGCAATCAGGAACGGGAACGTATATTCAAGTTCGGAAGCAACACGTCCATTATTTTTCAATAATTTGACTCGAAGTTTGAGTTTTTGTCTTGGGATACGATATATCTAGGTATTGCTCCAACTACATGTTTATATTGATGTTCATTTTTTTCGCGAGGGTCTATTTAAAGGCGAACTACCAAAGTCATTAGAAAGCAAGAAATAACTTACCAAGGGAGGGGAGGAAAAAAACGACGCAAAGAAGCACGGGCCAAAGTCAAAAATTCTCGTTTTTTCTACCTCTAAAATGGAAGTTAGGTAGGAAGAGGTAAAGAATGAGTGAAAATACTAAAAAAAATTCATACAGCTGAAAAAATTGGATTATTTTAGGGTGTAATTCATGTGTGAATGCGAAATGATATTCATATGACAATTTCAATTAATTGCTTCAATCATGTTTTCAGTCACAATTCATCGGCTTTATTTCATCCGTCACTGTCCACTTGAATCGACCGTGAAAATGAGGTGGCTTTACTGGGGCAGGGAACGAAAAAAATGTTAGGTCTCGTAGCCGAGTGACTAAAAGGTCAGGGACACGTGCACCGAGATCCGTCCCATCGCGACCAGAATTATGCAAACTGACCTGGTTCACCCGGTCGTGACGGAGCCTCAAGGGACGTGCGGTACCTGTCGCAACTCGAGCTTCAATACAGAGCTTAACTTTAGGGGGATTTTCGCGATTGTGTCAAGCGGATATGATTTGTTGGCTATAAAGCAGCTGGAACACGTTAACGATAAGCTTACGTCTGGCACAATTCAGTTGTCAGGTAGCGCTTTACAATACTTACAACTTTTGTCTGGAAAGCGTCTTGACCAATGCTAGTCTCAAAATAAAATATTTTTTTTTAATTTGAAAGATCCTTTTTAGGATTTTGTCTTGGTTTCAGTTTTAAAACATTTTCTTGAATGTCTTACATAGGCACAGTGAGGGCTTAACTGTACTGTGTAAACGAAAATGATCGGTCGGAGCTCATTAATCGTGTTTGATTTCCTGCCTTCGCTAAAATTGGTCGTACCTAGAAGATCGTTTTGGGCTACACTATACACACGCAATTCCTAGCAAGTAGTACATCTTTCCCATGAGGATGGCTCATGCCTTTTGATGTTGTCTGCTGCCAGAAATTGCAGGAATGCAAGATAAATTCTAATTTATTTCAAAACAAACTTCTCATCTGATTTGAAACATGAAGTTACCTCACGACTCACGTCATGAAATCTTCTAAGCTCAACTAATTTTAAGCATGAATAAACCTTAGATATTTAGAAATTAAGCAGACAGTTAACACAAAAAAAGAGAGGAAAATTCACGTGGTATTGTTGAAGCCAGGCAGACATGGCAAACTGTAGACCCATTTTTTTTGTAGATCAATCGATGTCGATTCTAGCTGCTAAATCTTAAAATAGTTCCTTCTAAGTCTGGCAGGAAAAAAATCGATCCATTTGGAGAAGCAGTAAGTCTCCTCTTCAACTCCATCTGCTGGATAGGGTACTTTCCAAGATATGTCTCCGTCAAGGACAGCCACCGAAAAATAAAAACAAAATATCGGCGCATCTGGACAACGTCGGGTGACACTGTCTAAGACAAAAAAAAAAGGATCAAAAATTGGATTGGAAGAGCCGCTGATTTGAGAGACCTTTGAGATTGCGAAATCCACCGAGAGTTAGATTACTGTTAGGATATAGCCCATCTTTAACATCCCCAAAGATTTACTGTAAAGGTGTTGTAAGGTCTGTGTTAATACTTATCGGACTAGCAGTGAATTTCTTCTTCTTTCTCACACACTTGCAACGTTGCATCCCCTTTTTTGCGTTCTCAGTCTTACGTGTTCTACTTCCCGTTATTTCCCTTCTTGCATGCGTAGTTTCAAGTTCGGCCGTTGCGAGCACTGCAGTGCTGTTTTCATCAATCTAAGTTATTAATAAATCAGTGAGCGAAATTCGCCGATAGACCTCATTTTACGCGTTAGCCTCTAGTCCAGTTCCTGGGAATCAGAACCATCTTTAAACTATCCGCAAATTTTGTTTAGCTACCAAGAAAAAAAGTATAAGCCATATGATATTCTATGAGTGATTTACAGTTACCTCTAACAGTCATTGGGATTAAGCTGCTTTCAATATCAGGTTAAGTGTACAAAATAAACTGTTGATTTACGGCTCATTGAAAAGCATAATGGGTACTTTCATGTTTAGAGAACATCGTATTCTTTAAAGTAGTTTTGAATAGATAAGGGTACGTCGGAGTGAATCAGAAAAAGATATGTTATGTGAGTACATAAGGAAAGGTTTTGATTGGCTGAGATAAGTTATGTGCCATATATCTTGCTTTGTTATCTCTCCACGGCTGTTACCAAGGTTAATTCCACTCTTCCTTACAGCGGGTCAACAATAAGATGAGGTGCACAATGTCTCGCTCCTCTATTGCTCCAATGGCATTGCTGACAAAAGAAAAGTGAAGTTAAAAATTTGACGTTTTCCGATGCTTTTTATGTCTCGTCCTATCAGCCGTGATTCGAGAAGAATTAACGTGGAACAATAAGTTTTCCACCCTTCAAAACGATTATGAAGTAAACAGCTGGCAACTACACAGTACATTGGTTTGAAGCGATTCGACGCTTAAACCGATTCCATTTTGGTCTGTGAAACATCTTGACTGACTTTGCGGTGAGCGCAGCAGTCCGACCTGTGGAATGCTGAGAACAACGGCTGTCTGCTAAAAGTTGTGACTTGACAAATGTTTCGGCCGCTGAACAACAAACAACTCCCGTAAACAACACGTAGCGAACAGTTGGGAATTCAAGGTCTTGCGTTGTTCAATCCACGCACAACAAAAGTCTTTTACATTCGGGGTATCACTAACCGGACCATCTTGTCTTTAACCTATTTACCTAAATCTACTTGCATCAAAATTATAACTAATTTTATCGTGTACTAAAACACAAAATCTATTTCTAATTGAAATTGAGGGTTTCTATGTTTGTGAAAGATTTTGAACTGATAAAATGTTTCGTTGCATCCATATCTGCATCTTACTTGAAGCAGAAATATATTTGCGCATTCCTCAAAGCAAAAGTAATGTAAGACAATAAAAAAAATACTTTTCAGCCATTTTAAAATCCGTTCTAGGCATTCAAAATTTTACAAAGACAGACGGTTAGACGTATAGGTAGACGAACAGATGGACTCATCCACACACATACGCACATTGATTAAATATCGTGTTGGAGGACATTTAGAAAATATATATTATGGTGAGGTTAACTTAGAGTTTGTCGAGTAGTTGTGACCGTTGTTATCTGGATTCGAGCAGTTATTCGCAAGTCTGCTCGACTGGTGCGAGCTGTTACATGCGAAGTCTCGGCATACTTATAGATAGTAACTTGCCCCACCAAGTCGATACGTTATGCCAGGTCATGTTAAGCTAGGTTATGTGCGTCATGGCTCGCTCCACTGGCGATCCACTCGGCTTTTCAACGAAAGGTGGAATACAGGTTTAGAGGATTTGCTTTAAATCTACGAGCTCGTCGTCGAAACTACAAATGAGTATTTGAAGGATTTAACAGGCTAGCGTGTTGGAAGTGACCCGTGAGTTTGTGAACACGCTGGAAAGCTCGGTTAGGGGTTTCACGGAAATATTCAGTTGTAGGCAGCGCTGAAGCACTTCCTCTAGAGAAGGCTTGAATCTGTGTTATCCATAATTGGAGGTCAAATTTAATTGGGGCATTGCCAAGCAGAATATTGAATTCACGCTTCCGAACTCCCGCCGGCGAACTGGAGATGAAAATCTGCATGACGAGCAGTACTATTATACATTTTAATTCAATCCTTGATTGAAGAGAGCATGTCAAAAACGCCATCCTTTCATTACGAAAAGAGCTCCATCGGGTGTATTTGGGACTTATTTTTCATTCAAGTTGGTTGAATGTAACCCTGGTGAGGACCAACTGAACTGCTTAGTTGTAGTGGAGAACATACAGCTAACCGCAGCTACCTGGGATCGACAAGCAGGAACTAACTAAAGCCTTTTTGCAGTTTTAATTAAGGACAATTTTTGATGAATGTAAAAACCAAACATGGAAAAGTTATTGGCAACGAGAATATATAATAATGAATGAGAGAGTTTTATTGGTGTAGAATGTGCTGTAGGTATCAAACGTAACCAGCTTTATTTTCTGTTTCAGGTAAGCAGTTAATCCCAGCTGGATGAGACGCGATTCAAAAAGTCCCACGATAAGGTAAAAGAAACAGGGTGATAATAATCAAAATCTATAATTACTACCTGCGAACGTTTGATAAGTGTCATGAACAGAGCAAAAATGCCACGTCCTTAGCCGCTCTATTTGAGAACTGTCCGTTTCTTTATTACGACAGTCATGCGTAGGTCCAGAAATCCTTTCACTATTACGGAAACTATCGTGGTAAGAAGGGTGGAATTTATTTTGTCGGTAGAAATACCGAAGGATGTTTTAGTTGGTGCGAGATTTGGTTGAAATAAGTTATACTTTATTTGAAGAGGCCTCTGCGTTTTGCGACATCAAATAAAGCATGCATTACGTCAGGTGAGTTTTAAAACTCACCTGATTACGTAGTACTTAAGTATACATTTGCTTGAAAATACGCTTCTTTTTATAATCACAGCGAATCCAAAAGGCATGCGAGTATATTATAAAGCCTCGGTCGATATTAAAGAAACTTTTTCGGAGTCCATTCTTTGGACGCTGTCATCGCTGGAGGGAACTTCTTTTTCCAACTTCCCATTCATTTTTTTCACAGCCGTACAATAAAGGCGACCCGGAAGTTTGCGTGCGGACATATTTGATTCATGCGCGTTTCATAGGACCCCCAACAGACGTGTAATAAATGGAGGGGGGGGGGGCATCGGCCGATCGCCCTAGGAAGGAACCATGCTGACCGTGATTTCGCGGATGGTTAACCGGTTATATGAGATGGAAAGATTCACGGATATCACCCTCGGATTACTTGTTATGTTTTCATGACTCTACAATCCCAAATTTTAAAACTCTGTAGTCTCGCTTGTAAGGGAACACACACTTTTCAGGTATGTTCTTGAATGTGTTTTAACATGAAGCCAAACCAAGCATGAGTCACATGACACCTAAACTTAACCTAACAACCAATCTATGGTCCTATTTCTCAACGAGATCGAAGATGTCGCTACATGTTTCATGTAAAGATACCTCCGATGGTTCTGGAGTTAATTGCAATTAAACGTGAAATCGCGAATTCTGGCAACACTGTTGAATGAAATCTACATAAGCAATTAAGTTGAGCTGCTGTCCCTGTCCCTTATTGGAGTCCGTAGGCGTGACGAGCGGACCTTCTGCCTACTTGCGCTTTCAGCACCGCGCTAGGAGGTGTCTATTCACCCGGAAGGCCCCGGGTAAATACTCCCCTATACACTATTTGCCCGCAGGACCTCTCTTTGGAGAGCTAGAAAGACATAGGATTCTATCAATACAGTGTAGGTACACATTCATCGGTGTACCAGAATGAAGAACGCTTGATCAGACATAGACCTCATGGGAATTCCCAGCATAGGCAACCAATATTCAAGCGAGTGTTGGTGGTTGCCTACCCTGGCCTCGTCAGGTGCTCGCTAGACAAGCCGCGCAGCGTCGTGATTTACGGCTTGTGTGGTGCGCCTTAGTCCCTTCCGACTAAAATATCCTATGGTGCAGTAGAGGCTGTTTTTTAGCACACACTCTTATTACATACCATCGAGAGTAAAGAAGCAGCGTTAAGTGGTGCTTAGAGATTTATGACCTACTTGAACAGCTATGACGAGACCTTGGACGGACAGAAAAAGATGCATTTTGCTTATATGACCAAATTCCGTGTTCTAGAAATTCGAAAAAAAAAGCGGTTATCATAATTTGAAGTATTTGGAAATGTAACATATAATTGCATCCCCTCTGTATTAAAAAAAACGCAAAGATTTGACATTTGTGTTGAATATTTGAATGATTTTTTTCCCCCTGCTGCAAGTTACCGTAACCTATTAAATGCACCTCAAGACTAGACTTGCCCAGAGAACATCTCAGTAACGGGGAAAGCTGAGCACATCCGTAAATTAAGGATAATTGATCAAACTGTCCACTTTTTATTTATAATGCAGACTTATGGAAAAAAGCAAAGCCGAAGACGTTGTCTTAAAAACTAACTAGACGTACGATTTGGCATTCTTTCTCGATTTCCGTTTTAAAAACGTACCCTCACCGGCCATTTTTTGGCACTAAATGGTTCCGAAAGATGTCATTTAAACGCATGTATGTCGACTTAAAAACGTTGGTTATGAAGCTCGGTGGTTTGAAAATGAGTTCGGTGAGGGTGTGATTTCTTAAAAGGGATCGATAAAGGTCGTTATTTTGTACAATATTATCTTCTAAGACTTCTGTCTTTGACTCCACCGTTTGATCAAACATCCTTAACCCATAAAAGCCCAAAGTATTTGGAGTGAAATTTAGCTTAAGAGAAATTGAAAGGATTTTATCCTTTAAAATAAGCCTTTTTGAGCTTTGGAAAATGCCCAAATAATTGAATTTCAGGTTTCCAGAGGGGTGATATTTTTTAATTTGTGACAATACTGAGCTAAAAAGATCCTCTAAAATATTTTTTTCTGTTTCCACCGCTGGGCGGTAGTGGGTTAAATACCCTCGTGAAATTTCTTGTCTCCTGATCACATGGCTATTACGATCCAATGGAACAATGGTGTGAATTGTATCTACTCTTGTGAAGAAAACGGGCCGCAGGGTTTTCGTGACAAGAGAAGGGTTAAAGGGTGCTCGACCCTTTGAACGCCTGGTGGTGCCGACCCCCCCCTCCCCCCTCCTCGAATGCTTGGCCGTCAAGGGGGCGCGCCGAAACACGCAATCTCGTTTCGGCTCCTTTCGGACTTGGCATCGAGTTTTCCTCACATTAGTCACAACTATTGCATAGGGAAAGGTTTTATTTGACTGGGTAATGGGGTATAACTCCTTTCTCTACCGGAGAGCACTTCGAATAGTTCGTTTGACAAATTTAGAGTGCATTTCGTTCTTAAAAGCCGTGTAGTGATATAAGAGTTTTACCTAGTTCTTAGTTATATCAAACTCT
>Ga0058701_10004628_pt1 | contig 11208 bp, 5 predicted proteins | sample AgamicOrMae_FD_97039 | JGI IMG/M metagenome (GOLD analysis project Ga0058701, IMG submission 97039) | Agave microbial communities from Guanajuato, Mexico - Or.Ma.e | ecosystem: Host-associated > Plants > Phyllosphere > Phylloplane/Leaf | place: Guanajuato, Mexico | collected 2012-06-04 | reverse complement strand
TCATACCCAAAACAGGTATAGCATTCCTCAAAACGGGGGTTTTGTTTTTACTCGGCTGTTTTTGGCATGAAGGTAAAACGGGAAGAGCATGAATTGGTTATTTTTAGCGATACCATTATAAATAACCATATCAATGGAGAGCTCTCGACGAGACCTTTTCATTTGATATGGTTGTTGATATGTTTATCTTAAAAATTAACCAAGTTACCCTCTCTCCCTGTTTCAATTACCATACCCAAAATAGGTGTGATATAATCAGGGGTATTTTTTTTATTACTGTGTGTTTTCTGATTTATCTTCTAAGTATGTTTTCTATCAAAGAACCGCTTGAGAGGCAATCAGCATTGGCGTAAAGAAGATTGTTTTTCTGGTGGGAGGACGGTTGCAGTTAGTGCGATATTCGGTTCGGCGCTCTCTTTCCTTGCCGTGGCGGCGTTATTATCGCCACTCTCTTTTCTTCCGCGGATTGCTTTTATCGCCAATTGGACATGTTTTGAATCGGCGATGATTAATTATGTTCGCGCCGCGAACATCGGTGAACATCCGCTTAACCGGCCTTCTGATTCATTCATACCAGTTTAACGGGTCACTCCCGTGACCCATATCAACCGACCCATATCAGATATGATCCATCAGTTTTGGCTTAGGGACCCTCCCATAATTATGCACACTCAATATTAAAGTTTATATTTTCTTCATTCCCTCTTTCACTTTGTTAGTTATGTCCCCCTCGTGAGATATTCTCTTCGAGACAGAAAAACCGTACTGACTGAAGAAGAACCGCTCGAAACCATCAATCGATTGCGTGAATTGAGGTTCAAATAGTCACATTGCCCCTATGAAGTCGCCCCTAAGAAATAACCCATATAACGATTTGTAAGCCCGAGTTCATGATTTATTACGCAACCTCGGAGGGCTAAGTGGCCTAATTTTTCGCGGTACTCTAAATTACCGGTCATCATTATGGATAACGAAGTGGATGCTCAGCCATCGCAAATTGGACTCGCCAAGAGTTTAACGACGTCTAGTTGGCCTACTGTTGCCGACGAGCACCCGCTCTTGGGCGCTAACTTGACATTTTACTCGTTTTTCCGAAGGCCCTATTTCACATTTAATAAATAGGCCTATTGCGAAGAAAAGTGATTATTGGGGAATATCGGACTTTTCTGTGACCTTTCCTATACGCTTAAGCATTTTCAATGTTACATTATAACGTTTTTTCAACCATATTTTAATTTAATTTTATCTCTAAGGCCGCCTCATTTCGAAGTGCTTATTAGTTTCGCTTGTTTTTTTCCCCCACGTTTTTTTAACTGTATGTGATGCCAGAAAGGTTTGTTCCTGTGTTATTTTATTTACTGCTGCAAAATTTCAAAATCTTAGAGGTAAGTTAAGAACATGCGTATTCCTACAATCGGCTGAACGTAATTAAGAAATTTTCTAGTGGTGGCAAATAAATCTAACTACGGTAAAGTTTAATGGTATGATCAAGGGGTGACAACTCATGATATCCGGTGTACAAAAGGCCTTGATATCCGGTTGGTATCGTTGATATCCGTCGGCAGTTGGATTCGGTCGAAACATTTTTTTTCAAGTTTTCTAAAAACTTGAAAAAAATCAAGTTTTTAGTCTCTGACCACTGTCTTCTGATATCTGGCTGATACTTAGCTATGTCCACCTGACATTTTTTAATATTCTGCCGAAATCTATCAGATACATTTAATTGAAATTTGGTCAGTTTTCTCTTGATATCCCTTTATTATACCTCTGATATCCGGCTGATATCGTTGATATCCGGATATCCGGTGTACAGATTTCCAGCAAGATGTTACCCCTTGGTAATGATTTTCTATCTTTTTTCCTCCAATCTGTTTTTTCATGACTATCAAGATTAACGTCAAGTCCCACACTGGAAAAAGAGAATCTTAAATTCAGCGATTAAATAAAAGTCAAATTATCGGTCTTGGAAAATTCAGTCAGAATATTCACTGAATTTCAGTTATTTATTTTCTGAAAGAAGAACTTAATATAAATTAAAAATGATATGTGTGAAAAAAATAGTGAGTAATTGGGCTGAAATTCTTTTCAGATCAGTAATTAGACTTTTGTTGCATCTGAATTTAAATTCTCTTTTTACTGTGCACAAACAGCTCGAAGCCCGGTGTGAGACTTGGTTGTCAAGAAAGAACCTGGCGTTTCCCTCACCTTCCCCAAACTTAGCCTCAACTCGTAGGTTCAAGTATACCTCCCTAAACCTAGGTTAGCTTAGGTTAGGTTTATAGGTCCGGAACCTCACGCCTTGCTCCGACGGCTCCGCTCGGATATCGCCAACTTTACAAACTTCCGAGAAATGAGACTTTTGTGAGATTAGGTTAACCTAAATTAGGTTATGTTACCTCTCACCGCTTGGCTTTCCCACAAAACGTAGAACACAAGCAAATTCGACTCTAGTAATTTACAGTGTATATAGCAGGCGAATTTCCAGGTGCAACTGAACACATCGCCGCACAAGTGTCGCGAAGTAGCTTGTTAAAGCGACTGCTGACGCCTAAGTTGGCGTATTGATGTTTAATAGGTTAAAAATGAGCGCGCGGCGTGGCGATAATGACTCGGATGAATCAGGAGCAGTCTTTCTCTGTCTCCCCTCCTCTCGCTTGTGCCATTTCTCAGTGCATCCTTTTCTTTATGTTGCAGGTAAGAGAGACAGCAGGAGTGTTGCTACTCTAGTGTCTTGGGCCCGCTCCACTTACTCAATCGAGTACTTCGCCTGGTTCGGTTGGGTACCCACGTTCGAGGTATCGTTTTCGTCAGATCGATTCTCGATCCTCCTTGAAACGACTCCCGGGAGCTTTGCACAGTGAATGGCGGGCTGGAAAGAATGGTCTCCACAATATAGAGTCGATTTCTTCCGTAGACGAACTTAACGGAAAGTCGTGCGTTAAAGGGAAATCGGTTTAAGCGTAAGTTTTCGCCGGAAAGATTTAAATAGGTCAGTTGACATGTGTTCGCAGCCTATTACAAATATCCCTCGTTTTAGTCTTAGCTATTAAAATCTCTCGCGGGGGAAAATGGTGCTTGAAATTTGGCTTTGAAAGCTAAACAGTGTCTAATGAAAAAAGGTCGGTCTCGAAATCTGCAAAATATACCAGCTATATCAATGTCTCTAAACTTGAATCAGTGGATTACTACTGATTCTCAGTAGATATCCACTATTTTTCAATCAAAAATTAACCACTGAAGTGAATCAGTGGTTCAATTTTTACTGAGAATCAGTGTATTTCAGTAGATTACTTTCGATTCGTCTTTAGAGTTAATCATGAAATTTTGTGGATTTCTCGTGCGTTTAAGTCCTCCTGTACCGCACACGTGTCGTGGATATACCTATGTGGAAATTAGATCTAGATTCAAAAGAAATTTTGTAAAATATCTTTTTTTAAACTTTTTTTTAGGTGATGATCCATGAGAGAAGGGCGGCCCTTCTCTCATGGATGATCTAGTCACCTGAGTCTTCCTTAGCATGGTATTGTTGTCCTGCGATAGACGCGTTTTTCTCTTTTTTTAAGCTTGTTTGTAACGAGAAATCCGTTTTCTTTCTCATTCCCGCGAAAGAAGTCGTCGAGACCGCAGTTAATCTGCTGCTATTAGGTTCACCACGCAGTCCCCTGCGTCAACAATATCTTAGGTCGGAGCTCAGCGCATACATCAGTTAGTAAAGAGACGCTAATTCGGTTGGCGAAGGGTTCTTATTTAAATGCCGCCAACGCGCTAGGCATTGCACATGCCGCCTTGCGGCACTACGCGGCACGCCCTTGTGCCTTTGAAACGCGCGCCACTGCGTTCGTCGACCGCCTCACCGCCTTCTCGTACACTGACGATCGCTGAAAATCCCGCAAAAAAAGAGGCGGGAAATTCGGGTTTGTTGAGGTTATGTGTCCTCTGTGGACCGTACTGGACTTGCCGACGGGTAGATGACAATATGGGTGGGGAAATCATCTGGGTAACTGCGAACAGTGTAAGCTCTATGCTCAACGCCGCTTCCGTTTCCGGCGGCGCCTGCGGCACCTCTATGCGTCCTTAGCCGCGCTTCGGCATGGCTTAATATTCGCAACTGTGAGCGCGTCGCGTCCATTTTAGCGCGGTGAGACAGGCATGTCAACTTGCAAATTTGCTGGCGGGTTTGGCGTGCCGAAGAACTTTTGAGTGTGAAAAGACTGGCCACTAGAGACGAATTTGCCGCCCTGTTTGCTGAGCAAGGAACATCGAAGGCACCCATTGTTTGCGAGTTCTTCACCGCGACGCGCCGTGGACAACTGCAAAAACGGAGAATGTATTTACGAGGTGGATTCATAGCGTGGATCAATATTTAAGCACACCTCTCAGCCGAAATTCCGCTTTCCACACAGTGCTCAAGAAACACCTGTTTACGGAGTTCTATACCTGTCTTAGTTAAGAAACTAAAGCGGAGGAACTTATTTTGGTCATTTTTCAAGATAGACTTATGTACAGCCACATCAATGGAAAGCTCTCGCCGAGACCTTTTCAATGATATGGCTGAACATAGGGTTCTCTTTTAAAATGACCAAAATACGCACTAACGCCGTTTAAGTACCCGAAACAGATATAGCATTCCCTAAAGGGATGTTTCATTACTGCACACCTTTCAGGAATATCATTATTTTTATGTCCACGCGAACATAAATGTCCCCGGGTTAAGTCTCCTGAAGAAAACTTGCCTGACCGCTTAACATGTCTCACTTTGAAATCGACTTAATGAGCTGCCTGAAAGACCAACTTGACCGAATTAAACAGCTGAACCGCCTGAAATGATCATCCGAAATTTTTACGAACGTTCGATCAAGTCGACTTTGAAATTGACCCTCGGAGAGCCCGCCACGGGCTGAGCACTTCCGCGCGGTGCGCGGCGCGCTTAAGTGGCCAGCGAGTAATACGAGCTGCTCGAGTGCCGGCAACGGTTGTCAGGGATAAGACCATACGGGTACACCTTGGCGGTTTGCACTCGCGATACCTTCCGGTAATCCCCCTGTTCTGATAGGCGTTATGAGAAATGCATCGCTCAAAGAGAACATGCTTTGTGAGATGACCGACTGCCGGCTGGGAGATCGTATCGCATAGTACACGCTTATGAGACTCTAGCGGTGGCAGACTTTTCTGATATGTGCCCGCCCAGGAATAAGAGTGCTGATTCTAACTAACCTTTCGTCGCTGAGGTTCACCATGCATTTACGTTGGGGTAGGTTTCGTGCCTACAGCGCTTCGTTTCTTTAGACTTCACTCAATTCTCCTCAGTCGTCATGCCGCGTCCTTTACTTTTGCTGAGATGTAAGCGTTATATGGCGTGGTCTCTTAAGTTAGAGTTAGGTTAACTTAGGTTTATTTAGGTTGGGCTAATTTAGGTTTGGTGTAGGTTAGGTTATCTTAGAATTAACTGGGGTTAGGCTAACTTAGGTTAAGTGCATTTAGGTTAGGTTAACATAGATCAAGTAAATTTAGGCTAGGTTAACATAGGTCAAGTAAATTTAGGTTAGGTTTAACTTAGGGTAGGTTAACCGATGTTAAGTAAATTTAGGTTAGATTAAGTTAGGTCTAATTTAGTTTAGGTTTATCTCAGGTTAGGTTAACTTAGGGTAAGTAAATTTATGTTAGGTTAATTTAGGTTTCAATTAGGTTAGTTTACGTAAACTTAGGTTAGTGCAGGTTATGGATTAAGGTTCATTAGTTAAGATCAGGTGAAGTGTGCCTCGCTTTGATGTCTCTCCGCTCGGATTCGCGACGGAAAGTAAATTACTAAAAGGTAGAAAATTCGACCTAAAAAGTGTCAGCCTTTTGTAGTTGTGAGCATCTAGAAGCCTGCTCTCCAACAGCGGAAAGAGAGCTAAGGAGCGCTGAAAGTCTGCTGAAAGGACAGCCGTTCCGCGAGCTGATCAAAGGAAGTAGTGTAGTGTCAGCCCGCGGGTGACTTATCCCTACGGTGCGCTTTGACGAAAGATCACGACCAACGAAAAATGGCTACCCAGGCAAAGGGCACGGAGGCAGGGAAGGGAAGGGAGGGCATACCCCGGAGTGGTGAGGCAAAGAGCTCGCTCATACCAGCTATTACGGGGAGAATGGAGCACCTTAATGTATGGTGAGAACTTCAACTCGTGACCCCCACTTTAATGAAAACGTGGTCGCTTTGATAGCAGCTCGTTTTTGCAGGACGGGCCTTACGACCAGCTCTGCGACAGAGGTCAACCTTTCTCCCTCCCTCTCACTTTGATCGGCAATGCTCTCTTTCATTCAGTTATAGTACGTTACGCTCTGGATTCTAAAAGGTTGCATTTTTTGAACTCTTCACCTTTCGTCGCCTAGCCGAGCGAGGCGTAAAAATCAAGTTAATCTAACCTAAATTAGCTGAACGCAAGTGAACCTAACCCAAGTTAACGAAAGCCAAGTTAACCTAACACAATTTGACCTAACCCAAGTTAATCTAATACGAGTTAACCTATCCTACGTTAACTTAACCGAAGTTAACCTAACATGTTAACCTAACTCAAATTAACCTAACATGTTAACCTAGCTCATATTAACCTAACCCAAGTTAACCTAACCAAAGTTAACCTTACCCTAGTTAACCTAGCCTAAGTCAACCTAACCTAATTTAACCTAACCTAAGTTAACCTAACCTATTTTAACCTAACCTATTTTAACCTAACCTAAGTTAACCTAACCTAAGTTAACCTAACCCAAGTTAGCATAATCTAAGTTACCTAATCTTAATTTATGTTCAGCAGATGTACACAGAGCACAGTACTTTTATGCTGCACTGGGCGAAAGTAGGTCTCCGTAACTTGAGGGTATGGTCTCGATAACCAACCGCAAAGTTGCCCATTTCAGAATAAGCAACTCACCGATTCTTCTTTACAATTCAAAGGTACCACACGCTCGAAAATATTAGGCATCTCGTCGAGGTATGCACTAGTTTCGTAGTACGTGTTGTGATATAGTGACCCTACGATACGGGCCCCACGTTTTAGTGATTCGGTGAGGCGAGCAGTTTAGCGGTCGAAGCGGCCAGGCGGTCCGGCGCCCGATCGGTGAGTTCTGGTCCAATTCGGCGCCGCAAATTAACATAAGAAACGTGTGTCCAACATTTCGGAACGCACACAGCTCCGCCAATCAGCTCACAAGCTCGCATCAACGTCACGATTCTCGTAAAGGTTTCTCATTGAATGACGCTAGACGAGTGGCTCAACTCGCTCGGCCGGTGAAAGCCAAATCATCCCATCTCTGGCCGAACACCACACGATCATATACCGGCGAACTAATATCACTTTGTGCTGTCTGGACAGTGTACAGTGGGCCACAAAACTCATGACCCCTGCTTCCATAATACATTGAAGCAAGGGTCATGACTATTTCGGTACACCGTATACAAACATTGGAACGGTGACAGGGGACCTGGTTTGCGACGCGAATCCGAAATTTGGGTCAGTAGTGGCTTTGACGTACAGTGGGTCACAAAAGGCATGACCCCTACTCCCTTAAGAAAAGCATGGAAGCTGGGGTCATGATTTTTGTGGCCCAGTGTACCGAACAGGACCCGACCACAATATTGGAGGACGAAAATGTTGAGTTACGTTAGCAGGGTATATGTGCCGTGTTATTGATCAGACTGCTGTACTTCTTTCAGGGCGATTTTTCACCCTTTTTTCACTGTAAATTTCGGAAGATCCTTTTGAGAGAAGGGGAGGGAGCGGATTCCTTCACAGTAAAAATAAAATTCCATTCAACCGCATCATTCAATAGGGCCCGGCGAGAGCTTTCCATTGATGTGGCTGAACATAGGTCTATCTTGAAAGGTAAGGGAGTAGAGCGTATTTTGGTTACTTTTCAAGATAGACCTATGTTCAGCCGCATCATTCGAAAGGTCTCGGCGAGAGCTTTCCATCGATGTGGCTGAACATAGGTCTGTCTTGAAAGATTACTAAAGTACGCCCCCGTTTTGGTTTTACACCCAAATGAGGTACAGCACTCCCCCAAACAGGGGTTTTGTATCCCGGATAGCTCTTGTTACTCCGCGGTCACTGGATAGTGAAGCTGCCCAGCGTATGTGCGGGCGGACCGTCGGCCCGGTGCGGGGCGGGGCGGGCTGCAAGGGCGAAGGACATGACGTAAGCCCAGCGCGATGTCGGTGCTGCTTTCACGCGAGTTTCCGCTACTCGTCGATAAAAGCTCCGCAAGCAGAACGACCTGCTAAGTCTGATTAATTGTGAATATCATCAAACGCGCGTTACTCGTGCTGATTTTTTTCCCTGATTATTAATCTTTACGGCGTGCTTTGCCGCTGCCCTGTTAGCGAACATGTCTCGGGGAACAGGCCTTGCTTTCATACGAGTACGTAATTGATGGAGGGCAGTGAGATTCGCGTTTGAATTTGCCGCTCCTTTTAGTTCCTTCGTATGAACCGGTTGTCTTCGCGCCTCTGTAACTGAAAAGGAATAAGTCTGCGTTGGCGTTGCAACTTTCTTTGAATTAATTATGCATTGTTGACATTTAATCTCCCATGGCTTAAACTCTAGTTACATCATTAAGATTAACGAGGTACGGGTAATGTGTTGGCTGAATGTTATGCATTGAAATATTTAGCCTCATTTTGAGTCTAAATTGAATATCTGTGTTAATCGACTTGTGTATCTTTTCTTGAAAATGTTCCTACACAGTAAAAAGAAAACACCCGTTTTAGGGAACGCTAATCCTGTTTTTGGAGTGAAACTAAAACGTACGTATTTTGGTTATTTTTCAAGATAGACCTACGTTCAGCCACATCAATGGAAATCTCTTGCCGAGACCTTTAAAATGAGGTGGCTGAAAACAGGTCTATCTTGAAAAATAATCAAAATACGTACCACCCCCGTTTTAGTTTCACAAATAACAGATTTAGTTTCACAAATAATTGTTTTAAACAGGTATGGCATTCCCTAAAACGGGTGTTTTATTTTTTACGGTGTAATATTCAAAAGAGTTACAAGAACTGTAAAGCGGTCTCATCTTTAACCAGAAGCATTGTTCAGCGTGAGATCCTTATTTGCGTTGTACAAACACTCGCCTGTCGTTTGTTATTCTGAGTATTCGAGTATCATTGCGTTCCTTGTTTCCAGATAGGACCTGATTACCTGCTGGCAGTCGGGGCCGCTTTGAATTTCTTTACGCATGTAGGCTAAGCACAGATACGGCGTCGTTCATACGGTACCCGGTACCCACCTATAATATACCAGTGGGCTGTCGATAGCGCGATACTTGAAGTTAGTTTTACACGGAAGGTCTAAAAGGTATGACATTGCATTATGATCTGGGCGCGCATGCCGTTAGAAAGCGTCTTTTTTTAATCTCGGGCGGGTGCTAAACACCCTAACCTAAATTCGACGATACTTTCCCGCGGCCCTTTTGCGTCAAAAAAAAAGTGAGTCTTCGCTTTAACTTTGCATTTTTAGAGGTGATTTTTTTACCTCTTTTCACGGTTTCCTCTGTTTAATTCTCTAATTACATGGCGAGGAGTAAAGCTGAATTGCATAGTTCACAATTATCCGTGGTTTGGTGAACTACTTTGCTTGCTGACTGTTCAAACCAAAAACTGACCCATGTTTTGATAATCTTATTACTGTTTCAGGCATGAAGTTAAAACAGGGGGAGATCTTAATTTGGTTATTTTTGTAGATACCCGAATTAATAACCATATCACTTGAGAGCTATCGACGAGACCTTTTGATTGATGTAATTGTTGACAGGTTTATTTTAAAATACTCTCTTCCCCTCTTTTACCATCATTCCTACGACATGTTACGTCATAAAACAGGGCTTACTTGTACTCTGTTCTCGCGGTTACTATTTCTTCACTAAGATATAGGTGCCGATGAAATTTTGAACAAACTTGTGGCAAATAAACGCCATCGTATGGGTAATAGTCGTTTGAAATTGTTTCCGCGACAGAGTACGAAACACCCGTTTTTGGGAATGCTATACCTGTTTTGGTTGAAAACTAAACCGGGGTAGTACGTATTATGGTCATTTTTCAAGATAGACCTGTGTTTAGCCACATCACTTTAAAGGTCTCGGCGAGAGCTTTCCATTGATATGGCCGAACATAAGTCTGTCTTGGAAAATAACCAAAATACGTACCCCTGTTTTAGTTTCACACCTGAAACAGGTATAGAACTCCCTGAAACGGGTGTTTTGTGTTTATTATGTAGGCAACCCGCTCACCGGTCGTTGTAGCCGGACTTAAATTCATAAAAAGTTGCGTATATAAAGTTTCGAGAGCGCTTTTCTATGTGGCGTTGCATTAAGCGCTTAGCCTGAGGCGCAACCTAAATTTGGTCCGACGCGGACGCTCGAACGCAATATTCAATAAACGTTCATCTAAAATTTATCGGGGACGCCACCGCGACGATGCGCCGGAACTCAACGACTGATATTGAGCATAAATTGCGTTAGTTCGTTTCGCTATTAGCATTGAATGAGAAGGCGTCTCTGGCACAAGTACTTAGTGTCGCGTTCGTAATTGCATCCATTTCCCTCGAGGGGTACCAAACACAGGTACCTGTGAGACGCCCCGCCCGCCGTGGGCGCCCTACCCGCCCAGAGGGTCTGGATGCATTGTCATCTGTCAAGAATCAGCAGACATTATTAACTCGTACGGTGGTCTAGCTGTAGGGATCTCTTGATTGACTTCGACTACACTGTCTTTTCGAGTTGCATTTTCTCTTGTGTCTCTTATCTTTTGTCGCTTATAGGTCAAGTGCAACGGACAAGTAACTCAAATTAGTTATTCGAGATATTGTTGTGCTTTGTTTTTATTGGTGGAATTCCCACTCTGTGTGTTACCATTGTTCGACCAACGGAGCGGAATACCATCAGAGCAAGGCAGAGGACACCCAAGGCGGCGATGAAACTTGGCTTTTAGTCAATAATAAACCCTGTTTTAGTCCCATGCCTGTTTTTAGTAGGAAGGGGAAGAGCGTAATTTGGTTGTTTTAAAAGAGAAACCTATGAACAACTATGTCTATGAAAAGGTCACCATTGATATCACAGTAAGACGAACCCCCCCCCCCCCCCTTTTGGGGAATTCTTTTTTTTTTCCCGGTTAAAAACTAAAACGGTGGAATTTGTTTTTTTTTTATTTTTTTATATAAAAACATTTTTAAACACATT
>Ga0058701_10004627_pt1 | contig 11210 bp, 8 predicted proteins | sample AgamicOrMae_FD_97039 | JGI IMG/M metagenome (GOLD analysis project Ga0058701, IMG submission 97039) | Agave microbial communities from Guanajuato, Mexico - Or.Ma.e | ecosystem: Host-associated > Plants > Phyllosphere > Phylloplane/Leaf | place: Guanajuato, Mexico | collected 2012-06-04 | reverse complement strand
ATAGAAGTTAAAGCAGAAATTTTATATGGACTAGATAAAGAATAATTAACTAAGAAGTTCTCTGTTAATAATGAATGACTATAATATCCGCCTGTAGGGCGGAACGGAGGATTCTCTTACTTGTTAGTCAGTGCCTCAAACCTCCAGGAAGGGTAAATAACCTGGGCGTATTATCCGGACGATCATAAAAAAATGTTGGCAGCCGGCCGGCCATATCTCCCATTGGAGACTGCATTGCAGGCAAGCATATATGACCCCTGAGGGAGGCGTCAAAGGAACAAAATAGCGCAAGGTTGGAGGAACCACATTAGAGGAACCAAGGGTTAAACTGTGCATATCTCTCACGGCCTTTTATTTTCATGCGCGTTTCGTTGAAAATAATATTTACACGCGTACATTTTTTGTAAAATTGGAATGGGTTGAAGGGCAACAGAAATTGACTACTTACCAAGATCTGTCGACATATGCCTTGAAATATTTACTTTGTTATTATAGGATAATACTTAGGAACTTGGACTCTAACAATAGAACGTGATTCCTAAAGTTAGTTACTGCTTCAAACAAGCCTGAAAACAGGTCGCAACCCATGCGAGGTTAAAGACCTCGATCAAACCAGAGCTGCCCCAGTGGAGACGTACCAAAACAGACACCGTGGCTCCTCTTCAGATTTGCCTGTCATCTCTTTTAAGTAGATATTTTATATCAACCACTCCCCCCCCTCTAACTTTTTTCTTTTGCCTCGACAAACTTACCTTAATTCCACCGTAAAGATTCTCATTATTTCAGCCGTCTCCAGGGACGTTTTTTTTTTTTAGATGTACAAATTGGGGATGGTCACCCTGAGCAAGCAGTCAGCACGGATAATCTTAGGCGTCGGAACAGCGAGTCAGACATTTTTTAGTTCGACATGTTTAGTGAAGAAGAAATTTATGTGTGTTTACTGTTACCAATTGCTTTAACGTGACCGTGATAGTCTACGAAAAACGGGTCGAAGGTTTCTGTTTGGTTTCGATTTTCTGTCGTTCCCTCCACGCACAGGAAATCCCAGAAAAAAAACTCTGGTAAATTCCTTGAACTGAGCTGCTCTTTGTAAATTAAAGTGGATGAAATTTCTACGTCTGTTTTCCCGACTGATGAACTAATCCTGATTTGCCCATTGTAGTCAAAAATAAGATAGAAATCGAAACGATAACCGGAAGTGTGCGGATGCACTGCTTTAAATTTGTAAGGATTTTTGTTTAAAAAAATCACCTTCCTCGAAAATAAATTATTTCAATATTGAGCAGAGGGTTGAAAAACAAGTCAGCTGTTACGTACCCTCGCTACGTTGCAGTGCTTATTCTGAAATAACTTGTGTATATTACTTCATGTCAAAATGAATATTTAAAAATAAAATATTTGTTCCACTAAACTAAATAATAACAATACCTCCATGCAGGAAGGTCACAACTGAAAAACCCAGTAATGTAAGGTCATAACTGTAAGGTCATATTAAGCACATAATTTATACGTCAAAGTACGCTTCCAACATGAAACATGCACCGAAATCAGCCCGTGGGCGCAGAAATTGAAATTTAAGAGCACTAATCCTTTCTGCCCAAAAGTTATGACCTTACTGCACTGGTTTTCTCTGTTATGACCTTACAGCTCTGGGTTTCTCAGTTATGACCTTTCTGCATGAAGATACCGAAATATTAAGAGGATGCGCGCCTCTACGTGAACGTTAAGTCCTTTCTCCGAGATGGCAAAGTACCGTATTGAACTCATCTTTGATGAATGTTACATTTTTGTCCCTCTTATTTAAGTATGTGTCGCAAGTGAATAAGGTTTTGCAGAATGAGAAAGGACCTTAAAGTCGGGAGCGGTTTTTTCTGGAATTATTCCTTCCCCCTTCATGTATTTTTAGTTCAAGCGAAAAAATATGCCAGAGACTTGATTGAAATCAATCGTGTAAGCAAATAAACATGTCCGTTCAACCAGTTCTATCATGAAGGCATCTAGAGGTAAATCAATAGGCAGCCACTCTTGCAGTTGTGTACTGTACAGTACAGCTCCTTGCCTAGTTAAGAAATAATCGGCGCCCAGAGATGCCGCGCGTGGTATCTTCAGATACGGCTTTCAGGAGATTTCGTGTGCAGTCAGGGTTGGCAACCGGCGGCGTTCCTTCAAAAGTTAATGCTCGCAAAATGTTTCGTGGAAGGGCTCGTTCTTAGTGCACGTAAAAAACGTTTAAATTAAAATCACACGTTCCAGAAGCGATCGCCATTCAAAAAAGCGGATTTATAAATCCAGGTGTATTAAAAAGAAAGCAGTACGTGTGGTTATGGCTGTGGCTGCTCGACCCGATATTTTGAATAATGAATAATTCTGATTTTTCGTACATACATATTTTTACAGTGTGTGCTGTAGAGAATGTTCACTTAAAATAGAAGTCATGCCAACGTTTTTCTGGTACCTCAGACTAAATGTAAGATAGAACAGAGTTTGGATATTATTGATATCGTTTTTTCGAATAGATTGCTCGTGTTCCTGTTTGGTCAGTACATGTGGGGAACACTTTTAAGTCCTAACAATTAGTACCCAGCTCTCAAGCTTATTCGAACAGAGACCAACCTAACCTACTCTACCCCGAGCTAACAAGTTAGCTTAATCATGGAGGAATTGACAATTCCTCCATGGCTTAATCCGATCTTCCTTGACCAGTCAACACCTCACCAAACCTAAAAGATCTTTACGTAACCCAACCTAGCCGTAACTTTCATTACAGCAACAACAATACTTCCCCTTTAAAAAAAATGAATCCCTCATTTCCTTGTTGTTTTCTAACATTATAACTATGAAATGAAGTGCTAGATAATGTTAAAAGGCGCGTTTCTTTGTTGACAGGTATATCTTCCTCGCTATTTATACGGCCGAAATGATAATAAAATCCATAGCAAAAGGATTCATTCTCAACAAATATACCTATCTGCGGAATCCGTGGAATTGGCTGGATTTCGTAGTAATCACCTCAGGATACGCAACCATAGGAATGGAAGTTGGCAATTTGGCGGGCTTGCGGACGTTTCGCGTCTTGAGAGCCCTTAAAACAGTCTCCATCATGCCCGGTGAGTTCGCTATTACTCTTGCTTAGGTCTCCTCTGACTGTTACCTGCTCAGTATCTTCAAAGTAGACCATCCTATGCTATCGTCACCTTTAGCTTTGATGCCCTAATGGCAAGGTACAATTGTATCTTCCGCTCCCTCAAGGCGGACCTCCCACCTCTACGGCTGACTGTATCACGAGCTCCCATTATTTAACGCTATCCATTCTTAGATCCCTGTATTCTTATTTTAATTTTAGCCATCAAGTACTTTAATTTATGCTTAATGTAGCTCACTTTCTCTCTTCTTTTTGGCTTCTGTCTACAACCATCCATCTCGAATCTTCAGCCGAACACCTGTCAGTTCCAGTCTGTAGCCTTCTACTTCTTCTTCCTCAATGTTTCGGTCTGATATTTAGTCCCATTCGACTCATGCCAACATAGAAACGCAAGAGTGATTCAATTATTGTATCCAACAATCTTTTATTGGGCGTGATCAGCTACCATAAATATGATTCATTTTCCAGCACTGAGAGCTTAGATCCTAATCCGTAATCAAAAGGGCGAACAGAGGAGTCAGTATGAAAAATAATAAGCTTCTTAACTCGTCGATCTTTCAGTGAAGAAAACTGATCGACACATGCGCCGGAAAATATATGGTGTCAGGATCATTTCGAGCGTTCAGTAAAGTCTAGTCATGCGATGGACGGCCTATCTCATTTTCTATCTTTTCACGGCTCTTTGTTTCGCTTATTGTTGCTGCTCTCGATTTTTCCGTGGTTTTGGCCACTTTCACACGGCCGGCACAGAAGTGAATTGATCAAAAGCAAAGCTTCCAGGGTTTTAACAAAAAAGACGCTGCCCCGCTGTATTTTTCCCAGAAGACAGGGCATACCTTAAACGCTTAAGGATATTCCAGCGCTGGGCTAAAATTAGACAAGGACTTGATATTTTCAGGATTAGTTCAAAATGTGTATGTCTAACAAATGGCGAAGTCTAAGGAAGTTTGACCGTTCCGTTTTTACGCAATTAAATTCTAAAGTTGGGAAAAAATGCATGGGCTCTTACGGCAGCTCCGAAATATGGCGCTAAAACTGTTGAATTAAGATTGATAGCGTCTGATTGAGATTAGATGAGGATCGAAAAAACTGTTTCCAGTAGAGATTGGAGTTTCATAATCAATTTAGAAAAGTTTGACGACAATCCACTGTTTCGTAATTTTTAAAAACTTCAAAAACAGCCGCATTTTGTAGAAAAGTGAGTCAAATCAGCAACTTAATTATTTTTTAACGTAAGGAATAAATTTTTACTGAGGTGAAAATAAAATACGAAGAACAGCTCGTGTAAATACTTGTCGAAAGCGATAATTTTCTCAATATTCAGATTTTTAAAACGCGTTTTGAATTTTTCGATAAACTTGACAAGTCGAAAGCGCTGGAATATCCTTAAACGAAACTGACTCTGGCCTGAAAAGCTCTTTTAGGATACTCACCCGACAGATTGTGGCGAGGATGGGAAAGTACATGGAGGCAAGGCTCTAACCACGAACCTTCCGCTCTAGACCTGCGAACACTATCATCAACGCCAAAGCATCGATGCATCAATAAATGATCGCGAGAAGGGAATTATCCTTTGCGTGGCCTAGAACTCGTTTCGCTGTCGGGTGGATAAGCACTCCGTTCCGAGCCGTTTTTAAATAGGCCGCCTTCTTTTGGAGATAGGCTTTGTAATATTGCTCGAATCCATTTGTTTGCATGTATTCTTTCGTCGCTCGGGTATTCATCGGATAGGAGCGTTCTATACCTTAAATGGGCGAGAAATCGTCCCATATGATGACCACAAGGTGGCAGCAAATCTGAGCGGTCTCATTTTGACTTATTAAAGGAAATATGATTGAATACTGTGACTAGAGTTGCCCACCACCAAAAAAAAAAAGAAATGCTAGCGGCGATGTCATTTTAGGTAAAAGCCCTTCAATCAATTAAACAATAAAAAAAACTCCGCTCTGGGCGAAATTGCCATTAGCCGATTTTAAGTTATTTATTTTCACTTTGCGTTTTAAAGGGGGAAAAATTCTCCTCATACCCGGGCCTACATTTAGAGCCATCTCACATGCAAAATTATACAAAAAATTCAGCTAGCGACAATTTGGTGAAGCGCCAAGGCCTATCTTCGCAGTACCAAACTGCCGGCCTTATCACGTCTAGAGTAGACAGTCTTATTTGTAGGGCTCTTAAGTCTAGTTCACCGCGTGGCCACTCTGGCGCTGCGATTCGTGTATGCAATTGCAAATTAATAAGGTGGACTTTTTAATCGAAGCCGCAACTTCGTTTAGTTATAGGTATTAAAAAACACGAAAAAATAAATGGTTTTACTAACACGCAATCATACACGCATGTGGACCTATTCTTCGAAACGACTGCGGATATAAAAAGAAATAATAAACTGTGAAGAAAAAGTGTATTCTCAGTCCCCTTGTTTTGACGACCGCTTTATAGACCTCGAATAACTTATCATTTCGTCAAAAATATTTTTCACATGATATTTTGCCGCTGGCAAAATTGAGGCCCTTTTTGCGTGAAATGTAAAAATCAAGCAGCGATCTTGTATTTCGGATGACAGGCATTTTTCGAGCATTAATCGTCAAGTACGCACAATGAAATTCACTGGCTTCAAGTATGGATAAGCTTACTGATAGGAATCTTGGCTCATTACTCCCTAAATGTGGAACTTTCTAATGGCATTGTTAAACTGTTTCTCGTGACGAACTTCAATGTCAACTGTAACACATATTCAGTCTCGTAATGAGCTCCGTGTGAAAAAGGGCGTGGTGACCTTGAAATCCCCGCAAAAGTATGACATTGTCAGCGCTTACATCGAAGTTCGCTCGTATTGAAAGCCAAGTGACGTAAAGTCTGTGTTTCCGCAGGTCTCAAAACTATCATCAACGCGCTGCTCCACTCCTTCAAACAACTCGCAGAGGTCATGACTCTGACTATATTTTGCCTGATGGTGTTCGCCCTGTTCGCCCTGCAAGTGTACATGGGTGAACTTCGGAACAAGTGCGTCCGGAAGCCGCCCATCGAGGGGATCTTGGCCGCCTTGGAGGCGGAAGTGGGCTTCCCAGCCGACAACGCTACTGCCTGGAAGGAGTAAGTATGCGTCACAGACGCCTTTAACTGCCCGGCCCGTATCACTTGTGTATTGCCCGATTGGGCGTTTGTCCAGAGGACTTTTATCCTAACGGGGTGGAAAGCCTCTCATTCTCGCTGTCACTAATGATATACATATGACAACGCTATCGTTGCCCATCGTGAAGCTTAAATGTATCTCACCGACAAATGGAACAACTCGTAATGGAAAGAAACAAACTTCCCAACGAGGGCAGCAGTTCCGTTGAAAATGGGAATACGGTACCTATCTTTCCTAACGTAAACAAACATTAAACTGACATCCCCCAAAAAGTAGGAGATGAAGTCGAACCATTGAATCCATGCTTTTGAGCCGTGCACGCAGACGATGAGCCACAAATAATAGTGACACTATTCGACAATAGGATATCTCCCCTAGGAGGGCGCCGCAGAGCGATAAAATTATATTCGCGGTGAGACGCAGCTCGCGTCATATCGTTAAAACTTGCGGTTCAATTTACGGGAACTTCCCGACCTAAGTGTCTCATATCACATCTTTTGTCTCGTTGCCAGCTAGGTAATTTTGGAGAGTTTTAAACTTCATTTTGAATCATCCTGTATTGTCACACCGGACGCGAAAGCGAGTGTACCAGCCGCATTTTTGCTTTCTACGAAAGTCCTTTGGAGAGTTCAGACGCCATTTCAATATCCTTGAGGAATGGACAAGAGTCGGAGGCCACAGGGTGTGGGCAGGAGTGTACATGTTCCCTTATCTCTGCTACGCCTTCACTTAAGTTCAAAGCATTCTTTAAGATAACGGAGCGAACTGAAAAGACGCCGAACAATGGGCAAGCTGTTGGTAACGCAAAGAACGTCCGCTGTGATAAGAATATTTGCTTTTAGATCACTTTCGGCTCTTAAGTTGCTAAAAAAGTTTTAAGGACAGAGTTGTTCTGTAAAATATATTGCTTGAAATATATTGTATATATATGTCATTTATAATATATTATCATATATAATCTATAAATGTATCTCATTTGTGACAAACAAAATCTACTAGAAACAAAAACTAATTTGTCAGTGTTCACCGACCGATGCACTTATCATCGGATGAAATAACATAGGAACATAAACGGCAAAAGATTGGTTTTCTATAGGTATAGCACAAAAGCCAAGTATGAGACCTATGGGTGGTATTTCATGGCAAAACAATTACTGAAACATGTGGGTGGTACGTTACAACCGGTACTGTCCTTATAAGAGACAAAAAAATGTTTTTGGGTTTTCTCGAATCATGGGTATTGTGACTTAAAAAGTACGTCAGTCTGCGAGTGGCCAAGTTTACAGTCCTGTTTTCCCAAGTTTTCGTGCTTTTCGCGGAACCACAATTTGGCATCTTTTATTTGCCGCTCCGAGTAGGTTGGGTTTAGCGAGCCAGCACGACTTGGCTTGAATCAAGCCGCTTGATTTACGTCGGGATGAACGACAAAGGCCAGTGAGGTTCTTGTTGATAGTTTCCGAGTTTGTTCCGAGTTTACTCTTCCTCTGGTTGGCAATGAAGTCTTAATGATTGCTGTGTATTCGACAATTATAAAAAGCTAAAGCAACTGTTCCTTAGCCCATAACAGCCCGAAGTATTCCGAGTGGAATTCCTGCTCAAGAGAAATTGAAAGGATTTTTCCATTGAAATACGCAATTTTAAGCTTTGGGAAATGCCTAAATAAATAAATTTCAGGTTTCCAGAGGGGTGATATTTTTTAAATTGTGACAAAACTGAACTGAAAAGATGCTCTAATTTTTTTTTCTGTTGCCGAACGGCATCGCTGGGCGGTCCTGTGTTAGGTTTCCAATCAAACGTGATTTTGAAATAAAGTGCGTACGGTCAGATGCATTATTACTGCTTTTGTTCCAGGTGGATATCGTCTGAGAAACATTGGTTACTAAATGCTAACGGGGATCCAATACTTTGCGGTAATGTCACCGGCGCAAGGTTAGTATACTCTGCTGAAACCTCTGCAGGTAAAATTACTTCCACAAAATAACCGTTAACACCTATATACAGCTGTCTTAGTTGATCTTCCAGTGCAACCATGCTATTGTTGACTGAAGGACATTTTTTACGCGTGTACCTTCTATGCATGGTTTATTTTGAACGCGTAAGCTCAGCTCGCTCAGCTGTAGAGTATGCCAATACTGATGCGTTCATCGCATTGCAAAGTATGAAACTCGATACTCGACTTGTAAAATTTCCTACTGTATTTGTGTGTGTGGGCGTGGGTAAAGTCAAATTTGCTCACTACAAGCAGGATTTTTGTATATTCTTATTGGTGCAGTTTTTATAGACTTGTGAAGTCACGAAAAGTTTCACTACTGTAGTTACTATGCACACCATTAAATTACTGTTTATTGAAGTAATTAGCATATGCGGATTAATGCTCAATGAGTCAAAAGTTTATTTTTTGATGTTTTTTTTAAATGTTTTTCGCGTGTTTTGTTGTTATGTTCTTTTTAGTTGTGATGAAAGAAAGTTTGTATGGCGGTTTTTCAGGCATTGCCCTCCTGACTACGTGTGCCTCCGTGCTGGGCCCAATCCAAACCACGGCTTCACAAACTTCGATAACTTTCTTTGGTCTATGCTCACAACTTTCCAACTCATCACCCTCGATTACTGGGAGAACGTCTATAACATGGTGAGTAAAATGTACTCAGTAAATCCCAGATATCTGATCCTTGTGTTTCACTTATTTTGTTAAAATTATTATCCGCAGAAGGCATTGTTGGCGATATGATGTATGAGCGAAGGAATCATAAAGTTACTGGTTAGGGCAAATATTTATTTTATAGGTACTCGAAATGAAGCAGGGGAAGATATAGGAAGATCGTTCGCCGTATTCCAGTTGGTTTGGCTTTTCCAGTGCTTCAGGGTAAAATAATGTGATAAACCTTTTTTTCCGTGTGCAGGTCCTGGCATCCTGTGGCCCCATCAGCGTGTCTTTTTTTACTGTGGTGGTGTTCTTCGGGTCGTTTTATCTCATCAACCTAATGCTCGCCGTCGTCGCTTTGAGCTATGAAGAAGAGGCGGAAATCACACAGGAAGAGCGGAGAAAAGATCTGACAGATCATCGGGACGATTCGACTTTCAGCTTTGATCCCAGCAGAATCCCGGTGAAGGCGCTCGAGAAGAACCAGCCCAAGAAGAAGATCGACTCAAGGAAAGGCGTTTTGCTGGCGTCCTACAGCAGGAAGAAATCGAGGAGACGGAAGAAGAGGTCGGCGAACTCGGCCACGTCAGCAGGAGCTGAGAACGGTGACAAGAGCAGGGCAGCGTCCAGATCGGCAACACCCAGTCCGAGGCACAGCACTTGCAGCACACGGAATGAGCTGGCTTTTCAGGTACGTCATATAAACATTTCAAAGCTTGAATCTCGCCCTACACTAAATTTTTGAGGTTGCACCAGGTAACTATAAGTTATAGTCACCTGGTTGCATTTTGAACCTCTTGGTTCAAAATGCCATTCATTCAACATTCATTGACTGATTGACTTCTTTTAAAACAATTTGAACTTCAGCAGCTTCCATTTCAAAATCTTCGTGGTTGTGTTTGAGAGGGAAAAAAAGGAAAATTGTACTAAAGAAGTATATGACAGCTACTGGGTCATTCCACGCCAACTCACCAGGCAGTTGAAACGAATCCCTCCGATTTCACTCGTATGTTGCTTAAATGACTCCTTTTGATGAAAAATGACGGCCTTCCAAGTCGTTTTGCGACAAAATGAAGCCTTGCATCCCCGCAAACAAGGTTGAATTTTATGCAAGAACTCGACTTTTTCCGACTTTTTCTTCGTTTTCCAAAATATCTCCGAAGTTTTTCAACTGATTTTTCTCCTTTAGGTTGCATTGTGTACAGGACATTCCAACGAACAATTCATTTTTTTAAAAAGTCAATTATCTTGTATTTTAACGATTTTACGACGAAAAACGCTAAAAAATGATAAATTTGATATAACTTGCAAACTGTACCTCCGATATTCACGTTCGAGGTCGGGAAATGTTCCAGAACGTCCCTGAATCAACGCCGCCAAAGCGTGGTTTTGCCCCTTTTTGGTATCGCTATATTAGGGGCCATAGAAGGCATTACAACACGCAAGATGTGTGATTTTCGACAAGTTTCAAAGAGATTTCCAAACAGCTAACAGGGAACTTGTCAAGACATAGCGAGTTTCGGTTTTTACTCGTTCTTTACTTTTCCCTACCTACCTTCCATTTTAGAGGTAGAAAGAGCGTGTACAGCGCTCAACGCGGATGACGTCCGTTAGCCAACAGGTATCACAGCCGAAACCATAAGATATACAGGGAAAAGTCCAAGACAAGAAATGAAGCTCCTAATGTCGAGGTGTGAATAGGAAAGTTACGTCAAAATACAACAACCTGTACAGCACGTAGGGGCGTGAACACTTCATCGTACGAAGAGAAGTACTCTTATGGGGCTTTCTATAAGGTTCGAACGGATAAATTCCTTCGTATGCTTATGAGATATACTGATGTGCCACATTTCATTGAAATTTCTAGATAAAAACCACCTTTAAAAACTTTGGAAATGAACGCACGAGTGATGCGTGCAGCGCAACAAGGGCCAAAGCAAGAATAAATTCAAGATTGAAATATCCATTAAATCATTCGTTTACTCTGCCTACGACGATTAATTGCGGATTTGAACCATGGATAAGCTCTAACCTCTACTACCGATATCTGAAACAGCACTTAAAAACTTAAAAGAATAAAATTACCCGTGGTTAAGCCCACCCTTTACTTCCGAGATCTTACGGAATGGGGTGTTTGAAGGGCTACCTCCTGACGTGCAATTCGTCAGATTTGAGGCCAGGTAGAGTATCTTCTCCGCGGCTCCGTGGCCGATTCCAAGGATCCATCACGGATTTTACGAGGCTGCCCACGGCATTTTAATCGCGGATTTGAACCGCGAACCCCAATCGAGTCT
>Ga0058701_10004626_pt1 | contig 11212 bp, 4 predicted proteins | sample AgamicOrMae_FD_97039 | JGI IMG/M metagenome (GOLD analysis project Ga0058701, IMG submission 97039) | Agave microbial communities from Guanajuato, Mexico - Or.Ma.e | ecosystem: Host-associated > Plants > Phyllosphere > Phylloplane/Leaf | place: Guanajuato, Mexico | collected 2012-06-04 | reverse complement strand
CCTGCTTAACTTCCCAGAGCAGACGGGATGGGGTGTATCCAGGCACTACCTCCCGACGCGTAGTTCGTCAGAGTGAGGTTGGGTAGGTCTTCTCAGCGGCTCCGTGGCTGGCGAGGTGTTACCTTTCCGGCCAGATTCCAAGGTCCCAGAGGGTGTTACGAGGCTGCCCGCGGCATTTAATCGCGGCACAGATTTGAACCGCGAACCTCAACCGAGTCTCGACACCATCTTTGGCAACGTAGCAACGCTAACCACTCGGCCACCGAGAAGACGTTCGTCATGGGTGTTTGGAGACGTACTTTAGTGACGAGGCCTCGGAGAAAGAAAGAAAGAAAAATGCAGCGGAACCAAGAACCGAACCCGCGTCGCGAGATTGTCAGGCGGACACGCTGACCACCCAACCACCACGCCTTGTTGGCGCTAAATTAAAACCTACGCGATAAGAACAAAATCTGGTTCTTCCAAGGGTGGTAACGAGTCTCCTCACCGCATATTTATATTTGCTGCGGCTGTGATAAGAGACCCGACTGCGCCAGAACTGCATAGAGGAGAGGAGAACCAAAAGTCTTGATCGTGCACTCCATACGCAAACTAAAAAGCTCGCCGCCATATAGCTATTATCAAAGCAATGACTTTTCAGGCCCGACAACCTGGCTTCCATGACTTATGGGGATATTTAAGGGCCCCAGCAAGAGTCAATGTAAGATCAAAACATCCAGAGAAACATTCGGTTACTGTGGTAAAGAACGAGGAATTTTATGAGGGCGTAGGCCCTTGCTTGTTTGCGTCTTGTTTTAAAGTGCCTGTAATTAATATTGTCTCGACAATTTAGGAAGACTTAAAATTAGGGGCAAATGATGTACAGAAACTGGAATAAAAATTCTGCTGGTCGAGCTTGAGTGATGTATAGAAGGTGATTTTTAATATATGGATATTAGCGTCGAATCGATAAATCCAAGCCACGAATCAGCGACGGAAAACGAAGCATTCCGATGATTTCTTTTCTATTTTCGTACATCTGCCTTCAAATAAAACTCCCTATCGTATCTCTCGGGTCTCAGCAATCACCGCCTAAATTAAAAATGTTTTTCAATAAGTCCAAGGCTAGAGTTGAGGCATTGTGCCTCTGATATTTATGCATGGACCACAATTGAAAAAAAGGGGGGGGGATTTAAATTACCCGCCATGAAGGCCCAACAGTCGCTCCCATCTGGTCCCAAATTTTGATTCAAAATAATGTTCCAATGCACCGCCAGGCAAAGCTCTATCGGCAAAAGTGTTCCTACTTCATCAAAACTCACAACTTTTTGGCGTCGTTCTTTTGTGGAACTGGAATTGTTTCTTTTTGTCCGAAGGTTTAGGGCTCTGGGATAAAAGTTGATGCCGTTTGGCTTCGTTTTTATGCGTGATAAATTCGGCTATCCGATGGGCAGATAGCGGAGATGGCCATAGATCATCGCGATGTAGTGCAGTGCTTCTGACAACTGCTTCATGTCCCCGTCTTTATTAGCTTTCCAACTATAATAGTCTTTTCTTTAACTAGAAATGGCCTTTCACGTCCTTAGCGAAGGCGACACTTCACATATCTTGAAATTGATTCGAATTGTGACACATGTTACCCACTCAACCCGTAACAGCCCAAAGTATTTGGAGTGAAAAGCTTAAGAGAAATTCGAAGGATTTTTCCCAATTGAATTACGCAATTTCAAGCTTTGGAAAATGCGAAAATTATTATATCTCAGGTTTTCAGAGCGGTGATATTTTTTAAAGTGTGACAAAACTGACCTAAAAAGATCCTCTAAAATATTTTTTTTCTGTTTCCGAGCGGCATCGCTGGGCGGTAGTGGGTTTTAATCGTGTGTTGGGACGATTGGTGGAGGTTTATGGAAGGATGAATAATAAACTGTTCTTAGACACGGGAAGTTTCAGATATATTTATACAACAACGTAACCGAACGTAAAACTGATAGTCCTGTACGTCACTCAGCCTAGCTGCAGCTTAACCTAACCTACCGTATCCTAACCTAAGCTGGCTTACTGTAAGTTCAAATTTAACAAACTGTTAAAAATAGTTCGCGTTAATTTAACCATGAGAGTATAATATCCGGAAAAGTTACACTTCACGGACCGTTTTTCTTTTGTTCTGTTTCGCCGACGTAACATTCTGCTTACACGGGAAAATAAAAGACTCTGGACAAGTGGCTTTTTCCTGTAGATTAGTCTTCCAAAAAGAGGAAATTACAAAGACGGAAGGATCCAGGTTTTTTTTCCTCCCTCTCTCTCTCTTTTTTTTAAGCGAATCATGTCGTCCGTCCTATCGCGGGAAGAACGCAATGAAAAGCTGGACATACTAGCAAAAGTCAATAATATATTTTGACAAGCTAATAACTTGGCTGTGCTATCTTTGGAATCCAGAGCGCCGGGAAAAATTGGATATTGATTTAAGTTAAATGGTTTAGGTTAGCACGACCGAACTTACGTTAGGTTATCGATCAGTCTGACGGGTCTGATGGAGGGAGGAGAGTCGAGGAATCTTGCGGAAAATCTTGGGCTTGTTAATGACATGCATTGTGGCGTGGGAGACTCTTCAAAAAATAAAAGTAAACGGAAATTTCTTTTTCATTTTCGCTAGAGGCATCTTCTGTCTTATGCGATGAAATTTACCAGCGGTTGCGTTGAAAGATGGAACCCTTGTCCGACTTATTACACAACGCTTTAAAATTCGATACCTTCATGCAGGAAGGTCATAACAGAAAAATCCAGTGCTGTAAGGTCATAACTGAGAAACCCAATGTATGGTCATCACTTTTTGGCCGGAAATTTTAGTGTTTTTAGAATTTCAATGTCTACGCCCACGGGCTAATTTCGGTGTATATTTTATGCTGGAAGCCTACTTTGATATGTAAAATTTGTACTTGGTAGACAAAAATGCTGGAATTTTTTTTTGTTTGAGAAGAAAAAAATTCTAAAGGCACTAAAATATTTCGAGCGGAAAGTTATGACCTTACAGCACTTGGTTTTCTTAGTCATAACTTTCCTACATGGGAGGTATCGATTTGTGACAGTGTTTTAGGTATCGGAAGATTTTGCGGGCATGAATCAATTCGTAGAAATGCATAAGGCCGAGTCATACGTTCAAGAGATAAAACTAGAGATCCTGTAACGGGAAGTTTGAATTTTATTTCCGATAGGTACTCGTTCCTTTAGGCCGAAAACGTTGTCGAAAGTAGATTTGCGGGTGAAAGGAAAACGAGAGAAGCAATTTTTTTAAAAAGCTGGATTACGTGGAAGCAATTTAATATGAGAGGAACCGATAGCGATATCAGCCCGAGGATATTTCTTCCGAGAAGTTTTATCCAGGTCTGTTTAGATCTCTCCTCTGTGCGTCTTGTATGATCGCCCATTTTTGTTGAAAGGCTCCTCTGCCTCGGGTGCTGTGTGAGCCATCGAGACGCCAGCTACGTAAAATATAGAGAAGAAAGTCGGCCGGCGCAAAAAAATCGACTACCGCAGCCCAGAAAATGCGACGGTTTTCTACATCTGTAATTCCTCGAAAGAGTCGGCCGCTCGAATTTCCCCACGCCCTACAAATTGAACATTTTTTACCCGCAGCAAAATCTAACTGAAAATGCGAATGTAATGAAACTAAATTGACTTTTCAAGGTAAGGAATCGCCCTCAAACCACTGCTATTTCGTTACGTAATTACTTTTTCGGTTGGTTATGTTAGTAATCGCACATTACACATATTGTTTGTTAATTGTGTAGGACTTAACCTAACGTGTTGCGAATTCCTTAGCGTAGGTTACTGAACATTGTCATGTTTTTGACACAACTTTTACATTTTATCACACTTAACTATCCAACAAATTTGGCGTTAATAGAAATTACCATAGCAAATCTACTTAATTCAATGTTTGTCCGTGATTTTCCGAAAAAAAATAATATTCGGACATTGTTCGGCTTTGAATTCTGTGACAGGAAGCACGTAAATGCCTGAAAGTCTTTTCCATTTCTGAGGGAGCTGTAGGTTAAAAGTTAGTCTTATAAAAAAAGCGTAGAGTTATTCGATTTAGACTGAATTATCGGCTGTGGAGTTCCGTCGAGATTATACCTTTATCAGTCTTGTGAATCGGTAGAAGGCAGTGATGCGGTAATTACACGGTCGTCAGTCGGAAAATTACCATGATACTTTCCCCTCTCGAACAGCGTCATTGTTGAACTTGAAAAGAGAGGGAGTTGATAGTCGCTACTTGTCATATTTTATTAGGTAATTAAGTTTCATTGGTAAGGCCGAGTTGGCTGTCCCGGCCAGGACACCACTCGAGAAGGTGTCCTGTCTTATTGATCGCACTTTTGGAATGGCTTTGGGCCCTGAGGTCTTTTCCCCACTGCCAAATTTATCCTTCTCTTCTACGCCGCCTCTTCGCACGTTTCGTGCCTCCTATGTTAACTGGTCTTCTTAAACGTATCAATTCAGCTTTTATGAAAAGTTGAACATTTTATATTTCAAAGGAGTGTGCTCATTATTTATCAGGTTAATTTTTTAATGAATTTTTTTCATTACTTTTTTTTATTTTTTGTTTCATTTCATTTATTTTATTTTTTTATTTTTTAATGAAAAAAAGAGAATTTTTTTAAGTCGTGAATTATTTTTTATTTTAATTTTTTAAACTGTTTGCACGTTAGATTTTAAGAGAAAGGGGAGAGGAAAAAGAAGGAAAAAATACGTCTTAAACTTGTTAAGCCCATTACCGCCCAGTGATGCCGTTCGGAAACAAAAAAAAAATATATATTTTAGAGGATCTTTTTAGTTCAGTATTGTCACAATTAAAAAAATTATCACACCTCTGGAAACCTAAAATTTAATAATTTAGGCATTTTTCAAAGCTTGAAATTGCGTAATTTAATGGGAAAAATCCTTCGAATTTCTCTCCAGCTAAATTTTACTCGAAGTTCTTTGGGCTGTTATGGGCCGAAATTCTTCTTTGTTTTCTTTTGTTCTTCATTCCCCCCCCCTCTTTTTTATTCTGTATACAGAATAATCCTTTCTGTATACAGAATCCTCCTTTATAAAGGAATGTTTGATTCAGTTAAAGATTCCTCTACGATTTTTAAAATACTTTTTGTGCTTACGTGGATATGTAGGAAATACGTTGGGATTTCCTGGGGGAGCAAAACATGTTGGAGTTAATACGATAGGTTAGTTCGCGGGCAGCGTGTGGTTTTAAGGACTAAGATAGCGGTATCGTTGGAGAGAGAGATATGCTGAGGCGGAAGAAATGGGGTTTAGAGGTCTTTTATGACTCTCCTAAGAGGTGCACCTTTTTCTTCGAGGCTTTGGCGACCATGTGGCTCTTTCTACGACAAAGAGCTCATCACGACACATTTCGCGCTGACAATGAGCTCGCAGCAATTAATTGATCACAGGAATGAGACTCAGCTGCTCTGTTCGCCATTCTTTAACGCAGACAGCGGAACGAGTTTGCGATTGTACGTCGTACATTGAGTACCCATTTCTGAACGACAGGTTATTGAAATACGCGAAACTGAGGGATGTCCTAACGAATTTGTCATATTTAAGTCATCAACAAGCAGTAAGCTGCTGCTGAGCTGCCAAAATTGTGTTTTTCTATTAGCAAGACCCCCTTTTATTATTGATCACTAATTAAAACGATTTCTTTTCATAAATATCGCCAATTTGACTCAGTTTTCTTGTCCAATGCTTTCGCTTTCAGAGGTTTTCTTAATTATTTCTGGGAAAGCCCTTCGGCGTTGTTTTCTTAGGCTTAATTGGCCCATCTAAGTTGTATGATAATTAAAGAACGTTCTTCCTCATGTCCATCAAATCTTAAAATTTTGGACCATACAGACGCTGTAAATACCCCAAAATAACATAGGCTATGTTTGATATTTTTAAAAAATAAATATAAAAAAAAACGTAGCCAAGGACAAGGTAAAAGCTTAATGCGTAGAAGATACAATCCCTCAAATTTACACTTAATGAGTTTTATGAACCTTTTTTGTTTTTCAAGTGATAAAACGACGTGGCTGACTTTAGTAGGTTGTTGAAGAAAGCGTCTGTAAGCGCGCTGAAATTAGGTCAACGGATATCAGAAAGAGTTTTCGGGATCCTCGCGCACCTGGTACTTGAGCAATTTATGAGGCAGATGAATTAGCCCCACTCCCTTACTCCAGGTACCCCTGAAATTCGACAGACACCGCGTTTGGCGTTACGGTATCTCCCCCGAAATGGACCCGGGACATGCAACACGGTTGCCAACTTAGCGTACCCGTATCAATAACCGTTTCTCTTTTACGAAACCGACTATCAACGGCCCTTCCTTACGTCAGCACCTCAATTTCAGGATCTCTAAACCGATTCGCTTTCAAAGTACGATTTATGGTTTTCAAGCCCTAATAACTTTCGAGATTTTTTGTTGGTTCTTTTCTCTTCATAGTGAAATTTAAAAAAGAAAAACAATGGCTTCTTAATTGAAAACTTGGGAGAAGTTGAGACCAGCTCTGGTGAAATGTCAGCCGTTTTGAATCCCATACTCTTAATCTTGTTTAGATTTAATGAAATGAAATCTGACAGTCTTTCGGGAAGACATTGGTGAATAAACTTCGTGACCAATTTTCACGATGGAATGAAGTGCCGTTAAGTTTACTAAAATTGTAAACTTTTCACCTCCCGTCAATCCCAAACTTTGTCGTCGCTAAGACTTGGCCGCGGGAAACTTTTATTTCGGCCGGAAACGCGCCCTGCACGTGGGTTGCGTTACGGTAAGGCCTTTTAACTTTGCAGCGCCAGTTGCTGTTCTCCGACCCGATTCGGACGATAATTTGTCGATACGACTCGCTTCGTACGAGAGGATGCAGACCGTAGTGATACGATTGCATCACGAACGTCAAAACCATGATCATCGCTTTGACTAAGGCTTGCAGAAACGCACAAACGTGTGTGCATCGCCGTAAGCTAAGCCGTTTTTGTTATCTTGAGGCTGATTTCAGTCTTTAAGGGTAAAATAAGAGGAGGGATCGTGTTTTACGTATTCGGCTGTTAATCTGATAAAGCCTAATTTTTTTTTCAAATGTTGACGTTTTTTTTTTTTAATTTTATCTTTAGATATTTTGTGAAACAGTATTTGGACACTGATTTTGACCTATCGCGTATTTTTAAAAGTATTTCTGGGTTGGTTGTTGCTGGAATAAACGTTTTCACAACAAATAATTAATGATAAAATTTCATTTAATCGTTTGAAGAAAGGGCGATAATTTTATATTAAAGCTATTGTCAATCGCAGATATCTACCTTTTGGAACTATAAGAGGTATGGGTCTTCCTCAAGGGCTGGGGTTTACGACCCTGTTGGGCTATCCGTCCATTAAAGGCTTTCAGCGGAAAGTTTGTAGTGGGTGAGTAAGGAGAGATCACCGCATTTTTCGCTTGGGGGAGGGGAGTAGTTTGGTGGGAAGGGAATCCTTATCACCACAACGCGGTCACGTAGACATGAAGTGGCAACCTGGAGATGAAGTATTTACTTAAATCTTAAGACGGGGTTAGGCTCGGGAGGATATTGGACATAGCTCGTTCGATGGAAGACGGGGGTGGCAACGTCAATGAGGGAAGCAAGGGCGAAAAACAAAGGAATCCCTCGGGAAGGATGTCCTTAACGGGGCTTTTAACGCTCGAATCGTTTTGTTCGAAGACAAAAAAAATAGAAGCTGCCGAAGACATTCTTGGCCTGCGGGGCCAACTTTGTTGCTAACTTAGATTATCGCGGGTAGATGAAGCTTTACGCGCTATTCGCACGCGTGACAGCTTTTCTTCGCTGCTAGTTACATCTCCGACGTCCTATACCTTTAAGAGCAGTCGCTGATTGTTGCGTGCGTTATCAATCCCATTCTTAAGCGCTGCGGCCTTTTTTTATATCAACAGGTATCACGCGTCCCAGATTTATCCGCGTTGATGCAGTTGCGACTAGCATTGTGGCTCTGACACACTAATAACTCCTTCGTCGATATCCAGAATAAATATTCAATATCTTGGCGAACTTTGTTCCGACCGATTCATATCGTACCATCGTACCAGTCTGAACTCACAAGGTCACCCTCGTTTTTCCGGCAGTGTTTACGCGTGAATTGAGGGCGGTACGAAGTTTCCGATTCTTTCCCGGACTTTTCCCTGCCTGGCGGATACAAAAAGTCTTTTTAAGAAATCCCTGACCCATAATTTGTTTAAATCATGGATTTCAAGATATGATCGCTCCGTCTTTCGGAAGATAAATGTAGTCGCCTAAGGTTTTTATCTCCGTTACCTTTTGTTTCCGATACAGAATCGGTGCGAATATAAATTGCAAGTTTAATCGCGCAACGACTGAAATATTTCTTTCCGCCAGGTGAAAACTGCCTCCGAGCAGAACGCACTCACCGCTTTTAAAATATCGCAAAGCTTGGCGCGCGTTCTTTCTTTTCTGGGGTCTCCTCGCGGTATTTCATTCGTGGAGAAAGTGGAAATGATGTCTTACAAAATGAAAACACGAGGATTAAGGTTATCAGGTAAGAAAAAGAGGGGAAAATGAAGCCTTTACAAGGCTGCAGGAAACGGAATTTGAGAGCAGGTTGACGGTACAATAAGCGACAGCGGAAACTGAGTCCGGCCTTATTCGCCCGCCAGTGGTATGCATCGCGACAAGGCAACTGATGGGTCAAGCGTTAACATACTCTTTCGACAGGACCACAAATAATTTTCGCCTTCTCTGTGTCTCTTCAGAATGACTCACATCGGGCTCAATCGGGATTGCAGGTACCATACAGCAAATTTCAATAGTGGAATGTCCCATCTCTTTTTTCCATCTTTAGTAAGCCTAGCAACAGACTAGTGAGAAACCAGTCACCTAACCTAATCCACTGTAACCTAAGCACCAACATATTTTCGGCGGTTTTTTTTTTTTTTTGCGTCTACAAAGTTTGCGTGATGGGAGACCAATAGTCCTTTAGTCCTGGTCTAAAATGAGTAAAAAATAAAATTTGCTCTGTCGGCAAACTTCTGTGTGCAACTGTTGCCACAACTCGAACCGTCGTGTACAATGCAAACGTCAACAGGATGAGTCTGGCCGCAGTCTATTTAAGACCACAGATTCACTGGAGTGGGCAATCCCGACCCGGTTAATGAATTCGAACACGATTCCTGCGCAAAGCACGTCGCCTTTAATTCCTTTGAAACATAAAAATAACTTTTTGGCTGTCGGAGACGTGCCTTTCGAACTAAACTAGTCCCACCCTTTTCCTCACTATGCAGATGCGGTGTATGTCGGTGTTATGGCGATAACCTACTTTAGTTTTTTTCCAAATGCCAGCGTTATTCAAGAACTCCTGATGTCCTTTCCTCGTCTCGGGATACGGTATTCTATTCCCGCGTGTATTCGATGACAAAAGCCAGTGCATTGGTGCCGTGACCAGGATACAAACAAAATTTGAAACATACTGACGGCCCTCGTCGTCATACCAGCGGTTAATTATGTATTTCAGATCATTTTTGAACATTTTTATAAAGTTGTAGCAGGGTTAATTTTTTATACATATTTTTAATAAACAATTAATACGTTGTTTTTTTTTGTTACTGTTGTTTTGTTTTTAGTACTCAACTATAGTGCAATACTTTCTGTATTTTATTTAGTTCGTAAACAAAGCCGTCCATAAAACGGTTGCGCGTAAAAAGAACGAGGATAGCCGGAGAGGCATGTTTTACTGTCGAGAAAGTTTTGAAAGGGAATAAAAATAAGACTTATAGTTTTGAGATAAAAGAGAAAGTTTGCTCTGTTTACATCATTAGGACTTCCCTCCGTCAGTTTTTCCAGAAGTTTTTCTCTGCCGAGGAAAAGCCATGACTACTTAAAAGAGTCTCAGCGCGCTTTTCTAATGTGACTAAAACCCAACGCGCCCGCCGACGTCAGCGCAAAACTGACAACGCGCCAATTCCCCCCCGCTCTTTTTCTCGTTAACAAGATGTGTGGCCTGGCGGGATATTTAAAAAGAGGCCCGAAATTCATTACCGCCCGCCGAACGAAAAATAAAAAAGGGAATTCTCCTACATCAACAGTTTTTTCCACACAAGAAGATCGCTGAATGTAACCCTTTTTTTCCAGCAGATGACTATTCTTTAATTTTGAATTTACTGTCTTTTTTATACATTACTTTTGAGGAGTGAAATATACCCAACCTATACTACGGGGAATGTACGTTATTAATTTTAAATTGAACCAGGATACAATGCATCAAAAATAAAGCCATTGAAACTTCGAATGTAACGCTTTTGTCTGCACAATTGCGAACGGAAGTGGGTGACCAACGCAAATGGCACTTTGTGGGGGTCAGGGACTTTACTTCCGAAGCCTGTTGTGGCTTCCCTTTCCCGAGAGATATACGTTAGGTTGTTATAGTCTTTGGGAACTATGGTCTGGCTCTGAATGAGACATTTGTAGTTCTCATTTTGACCTACTTTAATACACACAAAATGTTTATCTCTTTTTTACAGAAAACTGATGGCGCGAGGGTAGTTATCTTAAAAACATTGTGTTGACTTTTAGGTCGGTTTATTTTTCGATAAAGGTTTAACGTGTTAAGCGAGGCTCGTTCTTTTGTTTCCATTTTGGAAAATTGCCAAAGAATAAACACGTGACGTGCGATAGCAAGTTTCGGAAAGTCGATAATGTATTATCCGTTTTAAAGAAGGTTCCCTGGAAGAACATGATGAAGTGATTCTTCGGGGGTGAAATTTAAAACAAGATGTTCGTTCTTATCCGTCCGAATTTTTATTATTATTATTATTATTATTTAAAAAATCGGAAGCAGTGTAGAAGATTTCAAGACGAAACTATTAGTTGTATTTTTTTTCGTAAGACGACTGTTATTTTCTTTGCTCAGCTCTTCGCAATATCGTTCTATCGTTTTTTCTGTGGAGGTTTTTGCAAAAATGTGGGCATCTTAATCTTTTTCACGGCCTGCTACGTCTGAAGTTCTCAAACCGAGGAGGGCAAGCGTCCCTTGAAACCGTGCTTTTCAACAACCTGAGCCTAGTTATTCTCGGCTTACTTCTCGGCAGGAGGCTGCTGTCGCCGAGAAGTAAGCTTTATAGGATTTGACTACCATAGGTTAGCGTAGGTTAGGTTAGCCTAGGTTAGGTTAGCCAAGTTAAGGTTAGCCTAGGTT
>Ga0058701_10004625_pt1 | contig 11212 bp, 7 predicted proteins | sample AgamicOrMae_FD_97039 | JGI IMG/M metagenome (GOLD analysis project Ga0058701, IMG submission 97039) | Agave microbial communities from Guanajuato, Mexico - Or.Ma.e | ecosystem: Host-associated > Plants > Phyllosphere > Phylloplane/Leaf | place: Guanajuato, Mexico | collected 2012-06-04 | reverse complement strand
GCAAATGCCAAAGGTCTTAACCACAATACTAACCTTACCTAACCTAACCTAACTTGACCTAACCAATACGAACTTTGGCGTTTGCGACTTTTTTCGTTTGGCGGTTACGGACTGGCGCTTGTGGCGTTGGCGCTTGTGGTTTTTGGCGCTATCGAATGCCCCCAAATCGGGTATTATACCACTTCAGGCCAGTGTTTTCTAGACAGACCGACAGATGGCCATACAATCGAAAAAGATGGTTGAACCATATTACTGGGCATAGGTTAATCTCAAACATTTGAAAGCCCCGCGCGCTGCACCCGCAGTGACTTTATATACGGTGATTCACAAAAGTTATGATCCCTTCTTTCATACGAAATACAAGGAAGCAGGGGTCATGATTTTTGTGGAACACAGTGCCTAATTTTTCAACCGTCGAGATTTACTTGATTCGATATTTCACTTATGTACATTCAAGGGGTAACAACTCATGATATCCGGTGTACAAAACGCGTTGATATCCAGCTGATATCCGGTTGATATCCGGCTTTTGGATTCGGTCGCAGCATGTCTGTTTTCAGCAATTTTTCACTCTTTTTATTCTGTGACCACTGCCCACTAATATCTGGCTAATATTTAGGCATATCCAGCTGATATTTTTTAATTTTCCGCCGAAATCCATCAGATATTTAATTGAAATTTGGCCAATTTTCTCATGATATCCGTTTATTATACCTCTGATATCCGGCTGATATCCTTGATATAACCTGATATCTGGTGTACAGATTTCCAGCAAGATAGTACCCCTTGTGTACATTGTTGCCACACTCGCGACTCTGTCAACCTTCAACGCAGTTAACTTTTCAACCAATTAATATAATCTTGCAAAGAGACCCATCTCTGGATTACCCAGCTCGAGGGCTATGCAAAACATGCCGTATAAAATTTATTGTATACTGCATGTTTTGCATTTACTGTATAATTGTATGCAAGGATATGTCTATTCGTTACGATTTAAGCGCGGTTGAATTTAAGCAAGTCGTGAAATTTGGCAACACTGCTCCTGTACCTTCAGCGGCACGTTCCACTGTCGATCCACTTGGAGGTGCCCTGTGCCTTTCTCCGCTATTGTTCCGCTTCCCGGCTAAAGAAGGGGTGAGTTTGATTCGAAAACGTGCTTTTCAGAATCTTCGCGGTTCATTTCCCAGCGAAGTAAGAATATGGCTTGCTCGCTCCTTCTGGTATATTTAGCTGGTCCATATGTGGACCACTTCCTCTATAAATTCCCTCAGAACTTGCCCTAACCTATACGCTCATGTTCAGATAATTACGGAAAACGGGTCCCCCCCCCCCAAAAAAAACCTCTGCTTCAGGAACGACGCACACACTCAATTTAGTAGTTTGTGTTTTGGTCATTATTCGCACGCCTACTTAAATACAAGGGAGACTTGGACGCGCGGAAACCAACCTAATGCATTTTAAATGGGAGGTGACTTGAAGGCACGGACACTAACCTATTTTGAATGGTGCAGCGTGTAAATCACTTCGTTGTATTTTTCGCCTGGGTTTAAACCTTTCTTCACGGCTACGGCGATAGCTAAGGAGCAAACAAACCAACAAGGGTGGGAGAAATTCATTCTCACAATGAAATGATAGGTTTAACCTGGGTAGAACAGAAGTAGAAAATGCGAGTCAAGTCTGAGAATGCAAGCCTTCACAGAAAATGTACTCTCGAATGAAATTCAAACTTGGAACTCGTTGAATTTAAATCGTTGGATTTCCATTACTGGAAAAAAAGGGAGGATATTTTGGTACTTCATGAAAATTACGGATTGTTAATGAAACAGCTATATCAAGAGAATAAGGGTTATTCTCGTGACAAAAAAAAGACATTTTTTTTTTGGCATGAACAACATTGTGTTTGATATACCAAATATGGTGACTGGAACTAAACTATTTTTTTTTCTATTACTCTTTGTTTTGAATTTCGAGGTAAACAGAGAAGTCCACATGGGGATTTGCCTACTTTTAAAATAATTTATTGTCATTTTTAGAGGCAATTTGGAATACATAAAATACGTCGAGTTCATACATGGACGCAAAAATTACGCTTTTCTGTCCAAAATATCATTAAACCCCCCCTCTAAAAAAAATTGAGTGAGGAGAAAATTAAATGACTTTATCAAACTACTTTTTTCCCCTTTTTAAAACAGATTTAAGAGAATATTGCATTGCAAGATTCCATATTGTCTCTTCCACAAATCAAAATGCTATATTACATTCTTCAAATATCGAAAAAAAATTAAGAAGCCACGATTAAACCAAATTACGAAATATCGACACTATCAGGATGACAGTTTCAGTCGATTTCAATGGTGTTGCCAACCTAAATTCAAAAAAAGGAAAAAAATCACTTGTCAGCCATTTATGCCCTTTACTTTACATTGCGTGGCTACAAGTTCTCTTAATTAAGAACTGTTTATAAAACGAGCTTAGTTCTGCTCTGACACGAGTTAACGTTCACTTTTTTACAGGCCATATAGGTTTATCATAATCCCGGCAAGAGATGGCGAATTTCATGAGGGTAGACAACCCGCACAACGTGCAAATATCGAGGTTGCCTATCCATAAAGCATTGCAATTTCATGAGTCGGCCCGTGTCAACATTTGCTCTGATGCGAAGTTTGCTTTTTATATCCGCGCGAAAATTTAAAAATAGATCCATTTGAGCGAGACGAGCAAAACGCGCGCAATTCGGATTAAAATTAATGCGACGGAAAGCGCGGGACTTTTAAAAAATGAAAGAGCGCCCGATCCTTGCTATTATCCAAAGTGCTTTGGAAACATTTTTTCGCTTGACTGCACTTTCGATTTTAGAAAGAGCGCATTTCCTTCCTCCTGTGTTCCACCTTTCGTCGGCAAGCCGAGTGGAATTCCACCTTATCTCCTTCGCGGTTGGATGTTATTGATCCTAATGATGTATTAAAAGGTTGAACCAGAGGTTCAAGGTAGAAGACTTGGAGAGGGGTCGCCGTAAACCTGATAAGGCTTGGGAAAGCGATGGAATCTCATACTCTGATTTTGGCGCCATCTAGCGGCAGCACCCCAAACTGACAACACTTCAGCATTGAGAGGTTCGGCAGTTTGGGCTGGTGCCGCTAGAGGCCGCCTAAGTCAAGGTTTACGATTCCAATGTTTTTCCACGCTCCATCTAACGTAGCCCCTCTTTATCCGGAGGCTTAAAAAAATCTGTGGGACATGAGAACTGTTTGTTAAATGAAAGAATCCTCCAATTAAAAAACAACAAAAAAACGGGTTGGCCATTTAAAATTACGGAATGGCCACTGATTTTACTGATTTCTTTTTTTTGCGGATGCAAAAACTTAACCGCGCCATTAGGTGCCATTTTTATACAATGTATGTTGACAACGCAGTGTGTATAGGCATAAAGAGTACTGCTGATGAGTTTCATAAGCATTGCCAACCTCATAAAGAACACTTTTTAGCCCGTGTCCGCTTTAACTCACATTGTCAGTTAGGAATTTTTCCCAAGAGTGCGAAACGATCGTTACTGTACCATTGGGCGTCATTTTGTATCAGATGCACTTTTTGCTCGCATTTTATCGATAGGAGGGGAAAATTGCATAAATAATTGTAGCGTACACATTTCGTAATAGCCCATTCATTTAGGATTAGGACTTTGAAGCTATATCACAAAAATAAAAATTGTATTTAGTGTAGTTTTTTCGTACAAAGTGAGTTGCGAGTCCCTGAGGATTTTCTGGAATGACGATACAACCTGCTCGACACGAGTGCCACGCGTATTGTCCGCTACAGGCTGAAAAGCCAGGAATTCAGCCGGTAGTAGGCAACACTCATGGCACTCATGTCGAGCAGGTTGTATCGCTCAGAAAATCCTCAGGGGCTCGCAACTCACATGGTACAACGGTAATAAGGTAACACGAGAAAGGAGTAGGTAAGATCAGGTATAGAGTTAAATTAGGGACGGGTCTGCTATGGTTAACTTGGGTGAGGTTTGACAAGGATGTTTTTAGATGTTTGGGTTGGTTTTAGATTGGTTTTTGGTTCCAAATATGATACAAGATGAGTTGATTAAGTTTGGGTGAGGAAAGATGTAAGGTGTCAAGGTGAGAGGTTATGGTATCGTTGAGCGAGCGAAGTTTAGGTTGACAAGAAGTAAGGTTGAGCAAGGTTAGGTTTAGTTAGAGTGAGGGTAGTTAAGGATGGATAAAAAGGAGTTTGTGGTGTGAGGCAAGGTTTGGTTCGCAAGCGTAGCAAAAGAGTTCAGGAGAAGGTATGATATGGGGTGAGTTGGGAGGTGAGGTCGAGGGTCACATGTTTTAAAGAACTGTAAAAAAATACTTGTATAAAATGCGCTATTTCAATGGTAAAAAAGGGATTCACGCAAAAAAAAAAAGTTTTTTGTTTTTTTTTTTTGTTTTTTTGTTTTTTTTACCCGATGTAGACTAGTCTACTTGTCGAAAGAACGGCAATAAATTTTGGTCTCATTTCAGAAAAACGTTTTTGCGGTGATATTTTGAGAAACAGAGCGAGCTGCCTAGGGGGAAATTAATGGGATGCGCGGAGCGTCCGCTAAATTTTTTCAGCAATACATCATAGCAAATCGCAACCTCAAAAATTGCCGCTTTTTCCCACACGATGCGAAAGAGCCTCGCCATGCGCTTTAAACGGGACGGACCCTAAAAAGGGACCCCTTCCGTAGCTCAAGTATAAACAAAGGTTCACTGTCAACTCGCTCATAGACGTCTACAATAACTCATACACTCAAACCTTTTTAAGACGTTTTGGTTTTAAAATCGTGTTATAATACACCAAAGCAGCGTGTCGAACGCTCTCTCTATATTCTAGATGTTTTTATAGGTCATAACCATCTTAGACGTCTAAAATAAGCTCCATAAACGTCTAAAACGATCTAAACTCGGTGTTTGAAGCACTTTCTCAAAGTGTAAGTAAACTGACTCTATAAGACTGTCTAGCTAAGACATCGGCATCTACTCCCTACGAACGTCTAAAACCCCCTCTAGACGTCTAAACCGCCCTGCTACGAATCTATTTTCCATGCGGGAGAAACGATCTAAAATCGGCATTTGAAGCACTCTCTAAGTCGACTGACTGTATGAGACTAGCTAAGACATCGGCATCTACTCCCTACGAACGTCTAAAACCCTCTCTAGACGTCTAAACCACCCTGCTGCGAATCTATTTTCCATGTGGGAGAAGGAAAATAAGTATCAACAAAGACGGAGAGTGGGGGAAGGGGTAAGCAGGCTAACTGTTGGTTGTCATAGTGACTACCAAGCAAGGCGGCAGTGTAGGGGGGAGGGGGAAAGATCGCGCTTTTGCTCTGCCCTTGAGAATGGCCTAAATTTAGACGCGTTGAAAAATGAAATGTGAAAGCACTGGTGGCGTATTGATTGCCAACCATTGCAACGGCGGCGCGCTGGTCCCCTCCACGTCTGCCAACCTCACGGAAAACCTTTATCAAAACAAAAATAGAAAATGATATATACCGTACGAAAAAGGGCGGGAAGGACGGACCGTGTTTTTGGCGTCGCTAAGGTTGGCAGCGGTACACTCACAAATGTATACGTCGCATTGCTCGACAAGGCGGGACGGAGCAGTACCGAAGCGGGGCACACGGCACCTAACTTCGTCGCAAGCTCCGTGAAATGACGCTAGCAGAGGTTATAAATGAATTAGTTCGACTCGTAAATGAGGCTATGTCAACCCTGAGATCTAGAACAGGTATAACTCTTACAAAGAGAGCAGAAATCCTCTCATTGGAGCAGGTTATCCTTGGTTTATCGCGCCTTCGTCTGCTCGTGAAAGTTCGGGTGTTTCCGTATCACGTGCCGCGCGCCGATAGGAGCGTGCCTTTCCCGCGCGCGGAGCGAGGGTTACTGTTGAGCAACAAAGATCGGAGAGGGGCAACCCCGGCGTTGGACAGAGATGGCGAGATTGTGTGGGACGCCGAGGTCCAAGCTTTCGCGGCGTGACAAGTACCTTTGTCCTTCCAGAGCGCGGCGAGGCGCGGGGTTGCGTTGGCGGAGTATCACATAATGTTTGCGTACCATCTTATTCGGTCCGCCTGGCCTTGAGGGAGACCTTCAGTATTGATTCAAACGTATAAATTACTTATCCGTAAAGGGACTTTCATCACAAATAAAACAATCGTTAACACGCAAAACAATGAATATTTACCGGAGGTAAGTGGGTATATTTACTATTGGCAGCCGATATCAAAGGTTAGGTTAGATGTGGTATGGTTCGGGTAAATAGAGCTTTCTTACGGTTGGGTTGGTGGGATTAGGTAAAGACGATGGGTATAATGTTAAAAAAGGTTATGGTAGATGAAGTTAGGTAAGATTAGGGTAGGTTAAGTTGGGTTAGGTAAGGTTAGGGTTGGTAAGGTTAGGGTTGGTAAGGTTAGGGTTGGTAAGGTTAGGGTTGGTAAGGTTAGGGTAGGTAAGGTTAGGGTATGTTAAGTTAGGGTAGGTAAAGTTAGGGTATGTAAAGTTAGGGTATGTAAAGTTAGGGTATGTAAAGTTAGGGTAGGTAGGGTTAGGGTAGGTAGGGTTAGGGTAGGTACAGGTTAGGGTAGGTACAGGTTAGGGTTGGTAAGGTTCGGGTTGGTAAGGTTCGGGTAGGTCAAGTTAGGGTAAGTAAGATTAGGGTAATATGTTAGGGTAGGTAAGGTTAGGGTAATAGGTCTAAATAAAGTAAGTTATTGTTAGTGTGGGTGAAGAAAGGTGAGGTTAGGGTAGGTAAAGTAAGATATCGTTGGGGTACGTGAAGAGGAGTAAGGTTGGGGTAGGCACATCGAAGTAAGGTTAATGTGGGTGAAATCATTGTTCAAGTGAAGTATAGTTACAGTAATGTGAAGTTGAGGATTTTGGGTGACGTATACGGAAGATTACGATGGGAAAAGTTAGTTCAGGATTCAGTTTGATTTGTCCACATCCGAGGAAGGTTCGAGAAGGCAGGGTACTGTAACTAAGGACTAATCTTAGAACCCTGTAACAGAAGGTTAAAAACCTAGCTTAAATTAGTCTCGGTTTAGGCTAAACTTTGAGTTAACAAACTGTAGTCTCACAAGGCCGGCGTAATGGATATCAAAATAAAAAGAAAGCGATATATTTCGTTGAAGAAGAACGAAAACAGTCAGTAAACAAAAAACAGAGTTGGGGAATCCTACGACGTAGTTTATTGATTCTCCCTCTTCGCCCCCGTATCGATGTATCGGCTCGACGCTTTGCAGCCTGATCACGGAACCGAACAAACATTCTACAAAATTAATTAATAAAAAGTGAAAACTTTCTTTGAAGCAAAGGGAAAACAGCCCGCAGAAATAATCATCCCAAAATGCTTTATCTGAAAAGTCAGGGGTCATGGCGTGGGGTGCAGAAAATGAATGCTTCTTTATACTCTAAAAATAGCTCCAGTTCCGGGAAAAGGGAAGGAAAAGAGCCTTAAGCGCAAACTTTGTTTATCCTTTTAGAGGGAACATCAGTTGGGCCAAACGAACGGTAGGGATCGTACGCTGGTTTTAATAATTATACATGTCCGTATAATTGGAGATTTATCGAAATTATTTATTGGATTGAAACCTTTTGAGGAGCGCAAAACAATTAAGTGCTGGAGTAATATTAAGTTATCCAGAAGGAAAAAAAAAAAAAAAAAAAAAAAACGGAAAAGTCTAGGACCGGAACCGGGATTCGAACCCTGGAGCTTCAGACGTAGCCGCTCATGCTATACCAACTGAGCTATCCCGTCGGATAAATAAAATGGCTGAGATTGCGTGGTGATGAGTTGGGTGAGGTTAGTTAGGTTAGTTTGGGAGAGGTTAGAATGAGCGAAGGCTTCGTGGAGTTACGGAAGATTATGTGGAGTAGGTTAAGTTTTTAAATTGCATTCGATTATTAATGAGTTCAAATTAGGTTAGGTAAAATTACGCCAGGTTGTCTAACCTCCACAACCAAGATAGGTTTAGTTTTTGGTATTAGTAGCGCCCTTTTCGCAACATTTCGGGAAGTCCATTATCTGGGTTGGACCACTCCAGTTCTGATCAATCCAAAGTAATTACGGGAATTTCTAGACCCGGGAGTAATTTCAGTTTAACTTTGCGCCAAAAGTAGGCAACCGGGACATGCAGGTGTTCCTACACATCTCTTTTCCAGTTCGTTGTCTGTTGCACCCACGCTCACGCTCCACTCTGGAATCGGGGCGCACAGGCTTTAACGACCGCCCCTCCCCCTCCGATGGAAGTGCCCCCCTCCCCCCAACCCCAAGGTGTCCCCGCCCACTCGTACCGAGAATAGCTCTTCTCACTAACTCCAGTCCTATTCCACGCCCACCTGTAGCTTCGACCTTCTCTCTTTTTCAAAAACACCTGATTCTTGATAACATAGTATTCGAAACCTAACTATTGTGCCCTATGCACTCATGAAATAAAAGCTATAATCGCCCACCGTTTTTTCCAATTCCATATAAAAAAAAAAATTAAAAAAAAACTGTTTTAACTTTTTTTTTGGTCAAAATTTTCAGACTCAGACTACATAACTAAAAAATCAAAAACCGTCCCATAAAGGGTAAGTATTTCACGCTCCGCAGCAAATGGACTGTTTTTAACAAGGGTAAAAAATTTGGCGTCGACTTGAAATATAATTTGTAAAATAGGGCATTCTTATTACAAACAGGCGTATCTGTATTGAAGCTTAAGCCAGATATTTTTACAAACTGGGCCTTTACTATCGAAGTTTACTAGCGAAATAACACGATTCTTTGAAAAAACTTCGCCTTGAAAGACGCAAAAACTACCGAAAAAGTACTGAAAAGGAGGGAAGACTTCGCTCCTTTTGTTGGGGTGATTTAACAAATGCTTTATTTTTGACACTTCAAAACAAAAATAGAGACAAAAACAGTAACGACAAAATAATAATCGTCGGTTTCTTCCCAATTCACAGTCAAATCGAAAAAATGCTTTTCTAAATCTATTAAGAGCCTTGTCTCAATAATATAAAGGTATCAGGATCATAGAATGGTATAGAGCGTGGGACCTTAGGAAGAAGAACAGAAAGAAGTACTGGAATCGCGGTGATAACAAACCATGCCGTTGCGAGCAGCACGTAAAAAAATACGATTTTAAGGTGCATTTGTTCTTAAAACTAACCAATTTGATCGCAAATAATTGCACTGTTACCATTGCTAACTTCTGAGCAAAATTTGTGCGAAATGGCACTAGTTAAAAATGCTGCTCGCAACGGCGCGGTTTGTTATCACCACGATTCAAAGGAAATTTTTGTACTTCTTTGTTTTCTTCTTCCCTGAAGTCCCACGCTCTATTCTTATTTGGGGCCTTCCTCTGGGGACGAAATGAAAAATTGTGTACACTTGAGTATGAAAAATTTACCTGAAGAGTCGTGGCTACCACACGTATCGTCCGTAGACATGATGGAAGGAGAAGAAGAGAGGAAGGAAGAGAGAAGATGACAAATGTCAGCAGTCACTGCCCATGCTGTAGCACTTCCAATCCTGAAAACAACAGAAAAAGACGTTATTACTCAAGGACGAAAAATCACTATCGCAGAGGACTCCAGATTATATCACGAAATTCGAATACGGTACGGTGGTTTATTCCGCGAGGAATCTAAAAAGTTTCTCATACATGAAGAGCGCTCCAGCAGTTTTCCTTCTCAAACTAAACATATGTTACACTGATCTCAATATACAGGATGCTCTGAGTAGGACGCGAAGTGATAACTTGGAGATGGTATCCGCATTGTTCCCCTAACTGTTACCCCAATTCACTACTTGTCTTCCACCATCAACCTCATACCATCCAATCATCATACCAACAATCCGCTGGTCTGATTCCCTCGCCTGACCCTCAGCTCCATCTTACCCCTCGGCTATCCTCCCATCTCCTCGCATTACCCTCGATTTATGGCTCTTTCTCACATTAGCCATTCACTCTAATTTTTTAAGGTAGCAATTTTAACCTTTTGGTTCAACCTGCCGTCGTCAAACCAAGCGGAGCGAGGCAAGAGGCATCTGACCTAACTTAACCGATCATAACGAAGCCCCTTGCCGTTTACCAAGGTTAGTGAAAGTCACTTGTGCCTCGCTTCGCTATCGCTCCGCTCGGCTATCGCCAAGCCTGATGCCGCTTACTTCTCGGCGGTCCTAAATCGGCCGCCGAGAAGTAAGCGGCATCAGGCTTGGCGCCGTTTGATTAAGTAACCCTAGGTTAAGTAAGGTTAGGTTCCGTAGCTTGTGCCTCGCTCCGCTATCGCTCCGCTCGGCTTAACGCCATAAGGGGTTGAACCAAAAGGTTGAAAATTTTGAGTGTTCATACCCCATCCTAATCCTACCCCCACTCCCTCCGCCTAGGCTCCTACTGTCCCTCCCCACTCCTCTTGTTCTCCCACCTACCCCTCGGTTACCTCCCCCCTCTATGGCTCTCCCTCGAGATCTCCCACCCACCCCTCAATTGAGGGCTCCCTCTCGGCTCCTCCTGCTCACCCACTGGTCGGCATCTCCCACCGACCTCTCGAGTCCCCCCCCCCTGTCTCCTCAGCCCAACCCTTGACTACCACCTCTACCTTCCCCTCGGCTCCTCGCGTCGTGCCGACCTCGCGCACAACACCGTCTCACCTCGCTCTGTTCGCTCTCCGCGTGCACGACTCAAATCGATCCAATAAACCTCGCAACCACTTAATTTGGACTTGAGGGCTACCACTTTGCCACGCACCCCTTGCACTGCACAACCCAATTTTCACCCTTGCCCTCTTCTCCTTGGAAATACGCGACGACGGCAAACGAGTTAACCTATTTGCATGCCCATAACAAAAAACACAATAAATCCCCGCAGTTCGGAACTGTAAAATGAGCGTTTTCTTATGTCTATCACTCGTCTAAAACCACTCCTAAAAAGTGGGCCCACCTAAGTATGGGTTGTCCCCCATTCCTGTTTTCATTCAAAAATGATAGCCATATAGCACGTCTTTCGCCTAGTTTCTAAGATCTGAAAATATCCGTCACATACGAACAGGTTTGCACCCTTATGGTATGACTATTATTGGTTGGTAAATATCAAAGTAATCAAACAGCGTTATGATATCGAACAATAACGATTTGTTGACTATCTCTCCGACAAATAACTAAGCTCACTGTCCTGAGTTGATCAGGGTTT
>Ga0058701_10004624_pt1 | contig 11213 bp, 6 predicted proteins | sample AgamicOrMae_FD_97039 | JGI IMG/M metagenome (GOLD analysis project Ga0058701, IMG submission 97039) | Agave microbial communities from Guanajuato, Mexico - Or.Ma.e | ecosystem: Host-associated > Plants > Phyllosphere > Phylloplane/Leaf | place: Guanajuato, Mexico | collected 2012-06-04 | reverse complement strand
TAGGTAAGGTTAGTATTGCGGTTAATACCTTTGGTGTTTGCGAATTTTCTCGTTTGGCGGTTACGGACTGGCGCTTGCCGCGTTGGCGCTTGTGGTTTTTGGCGCTTATGATAGCTACCCAAAAACTAATACACGGCTCATATGTAATATGAGAGCACGATTTTCGATTTAGATCGGCCTTTGAGAAAAGCGGTTGTATCCGCTCTAAATGATTTCAGGCAATTACCATCGAAAACGTGGAAGATCAAACGAAACATTGGGTTTACTCCTCAAATACAGAGAGGCACTTCAAGACTTCTCAATCTTGATTTAGTTTCTGATGAAAAACGAAAAGTTCCGATCGTCACGAGCCATTTCCGTTTCCGCGTCGGCCGTCAGAACTCTCAAAGCTTTGCAAACTTTTCTAGAATTGGATTTTTCATTTTGCTGCTTTGCAGGAATCACACAGAAAATCCGCACGAGCCAAATTTATTGGGTTCTCACGTTTCGAGTCTAGTTTGCATAATAACATTAAAAAAAAAACGGAGGCGCAATTTTTAAACTTTTTTTTTCATTATTTCATTATTTCGTTTGAATCGGGTTTTCGGCACGGGATGCAAAACTCTCGCTCTTGAACGTCTCGATTGATGCAGTTAAAATTAATTAGTGCTAAACTGTTGATTATCCTCCGTTGACTGCCGCATACTAATTACGTTTTCAAACGATGGCAGATACTAACCACTCACTTCAAGTCGATTATCGCCGCTAATAATGCTTTAGAATAATAGAGTCTAAATTGAAACGCAGCTCGGGATAAAAAGGGAGATTCGATAGAAGTACCCTCGAGCGTTTACTCGTTAAACAATCATGTGTTCCCAACCATGCGGAAGGGTTTTCGAAACTGCGATTTTCGAAACAACGAAAAAATGCGTCGCAGTTGAAACCATGGAGAATAACAGCATTATTTAACGTGAAACGCTGTACAAGTCCAAAATTGTCCAGTTCTGGTCGTGCAACAAGGCAGTGGACAATGTGATTTCCCCATAAGGCGGAGCCTTCCAGCGCGACCAGAACCGGTAAAACCTTTTGGACTGCAAGTATAACTACATTTTTGTGATTGATTGCATTTTTGCAAGTTCTGCAATCAAACCGAATGGAGCGCGGCGTAAGGAACTGAACCTAAGCTTAACTTAACAATTGTAACTGTCACCAAGCCTGATGCCACTTACACCTCTCGGCCTCAACTGCCGCGAGAAATCACGGCTAGACGCCAAGCATGGTTAACTTAGCCTTGGTTATATTAAGTGCCTTGTGCTCTGCTTCGCTTGTTAGAAGACGACAAATCAAAAACAAGAGAAAATAAGATAATAATTAAAAATGAAACGCAAGCTTAAAAAATTACAGTGCGAGGACCGGCCCCTAAAAAGTGAAAAACGGTTTTAGAGAGTTCTTACCTACGTGGGCGTAAGAATAAAACGGAGGTAGTACGTAGACTAAGAATTCTTCAAGATAGACGTATGTTCAGCCATATCAGTGAAAAGGTCTCGCCGAGACCTTTTGAATGATATGGCTAAACATACGTCTATCTTGAAAAATAACCAAAATACGCATTACTCCTTTATTTTTCAAGAGACCATATTGTTCAGCCATATCAATGGAAAGCTCTAGCCGAGACCCTATGAAATATATGGCTAACATGGGTCTACCTTGAAAATTAATTAAAATTCGTTCTAACCCCTTTTTAGTTTAAGACCCAAAACAGGTAACACCCCTTCAAAGTAGGTGCTTTGTTGTTACAGAGGAGAACCGATTGCTTTTGTTAATCAGCGCTGCAACGCTCCAAGTTACCCCGTAAGCTTTGAGTGATAAATGCGCGCCCCTTGGTTAGACAAAGACAATTATTTCAGCCGCTCGTCTCTTTCCTGTGCGGCAAGCAGTTATCTAAAATTTAAGCCAATCACGTCGCTTTTCAAATAATCTCACAGTGCTGTAACTCGGGAAATCTTTCATTTTGATTCTCTGTGTAAAACATGCAGCACGGAGCAGAACGTTAGCAAACTAGTGCCAGTCTTAATTAGGCGTTTCATACGCGCTCGCGATTATGAACCTCCAACGGGTAAAATGTCTCTTTTAGAGCACAAACTGAACCCTGCCAATTAGTTAGGCATTGCCGCCACAGAATCAATTAATGTTTGATCAAAAGGCACCTTTTTTACGCCGAGCGCGGAGCAAAATAAATTCCAGTGGGTCTCCGTAAATTATTTCACTCCAGAATACAAACCGCTGGTCGTCAAGAATACTGGGTCTTAGGGCCTTTGTTTTAATAATAGTGTTTTCTTTTGTCGCAAAGCCGAGAGGCCTGAAAATTTAAGGAGTTCGGTAGGGTCCTCAGCCCACATGAAAATTTAAATTCAACTTGCAAAAGTTAAATAATTGAAGAAATTCTCAAGAAATGTTCTTATTCTATCGTCCTGGGGTGTGTAGTTAAGTAATCCTATTTTTATAAGGGGTCGTCCATTAATCACATGAACAAAAATAGGCCACTTTTTGACCCACCCCTACCTCTGTACAGATTAGGCCTTGTTTCAAGAAGACTTGTTTCATCGCGTTTTAAATAAAATACCTACGTCAGCTTTAACCCACTGCCGCCAAGCGATACCGTTCGGAAACAGAAACATTTATTTTAGAGGATCTTTTCAGTTCAGTAATATCACTGTTCACAGAATATCATCCTTCTGGAAATCTGAAATTGAATTATTTAGGCGTTTTCCAAAGCTTAAAATTGTGTATTTTAGTGAAAAAATTCTCTCCAATTTCTCTTAAACTAAATTTCATTCCAAGTACTTTCGGCTATTATGAGTTAAACAATAAGCTTCACCACAGAGTCTTGGCTTACTTTTAATATTTATTACAATAATAAAAAAAAAATAACACGAACAACTTGTTAAATGTCGACCAAAAAGCGAGCATGCCTAATTCCAAAACCTAGCACAAAGAACAATTTCGAGGTATAACGAATACTTTTAGAGACAAGGGAATTCTAAATTCCACACAATATACATGACTTTTGACTATAACAGTTATTTAAAAAGAAATATGGAAAAAAGGGACTACAGGTATTCCTTGACAGGTTTAGCTGAACAATACACAATACGAAAAATATACGCAAGTTTCAGGTAAATAACATTTTCATAACAACATACGGTCCCAATCTATGTATCTCATCTTCTTGGTACAGCGGTTCGAGAAGTTTATATAGAAGGCCGCAGATCTATAAGCCCTGTGGGACCGACTTTCGGTGAGGTTTGAGCCAAATCACTACTTATGATCTATATAATCACTGTGCGAAAACTCTGGCTTACTCATAAAGAGCAAACTACGTCCGAAAGTGCCTTATCAACAATCACCCAAGTTCGCCGAGTGAAACCGTCCGCTGTTTCGCTGTATTTTACGGGTAGCTGTCATAAGCGCCAAAAACCACAAGCGCCAACGCCGCAAGCGCCAATCCGTCACCGCCAAACGAGAAAAGTCGCAAACGCCAAAGGTCTTAACCGCAATACTAACCATACCTAGCCTAACTTAACCTTGCCTAACATAACTTAACCTAACGTGACCTAACCTATACGAACTTTGGCGATTGCGACTTTTCTCGTTTGGCGGTTACGGACTGGCGCCTGCGGCGTTGGCGCTTATGGTTTTTGGCGCTATCGAATACCCCCCTATTTTACACAGAAACGTTTCTCCGCGATTTCTTGACAATTACTTTCAAAAAGGTGCGTTAACCGTCTGTTGAGTTTTACCTTCCGTCACAAAGCTGAGTGGACAAGGTGCGGGGTCAAAGTAAAAACAAAATACCCTTAGCGAATGCTGTACTTACCTGTTTTGCGTAAGAAACTAAGAGAAGGGCAGTACGTAATTTGGTTATTTTACAAGATAGACCTGTGTTTAACCACATCATTTCAAAGGTCTCAGCGAGAGCTTTCCATCGATGTGGCTGAGCGTAGATCTATCTTGAAAAATAACCAAAAATACGTGCAACCTCCGTTTTAGTTTCATATACAAAACAGGTATAGAACTCCCTGAAACGTGCATTTTTTTACTTTGAAGGGACTAAGGTTAACAAAAGTTTAGTTAGGTAAAGTTACGAGTTATTTGCCTCGCTCTATTCAGCAGGAAGAATAGGATCACAAAAATGTGAAAAAAATTCAAATTAAATATTGTGGTACTCTCTTAAAGATTCCAGTGAAAGTCACTCTAAACCAAAAACTCACCTGCTCAAAGCTACGACACGGCCAATTTTTGGTTTAAACGAGCGAATTTCACTCGGAGGTTTTAAGAGAGTAGTATTGAAAAAGTAACTTGTGTATGAAGAATCGGAAAAAAAACCAATGGAAGCACATGATCATGAGGAAAACGCTTTGCTTTGTAATAATAGTCGGAGTTTTGGATGTACTAATGAGGCCCTAACATGCAGTGTTATATTTAATTCAAGAAGCCGTTGTCTAGATGACTGACACTCAACGATTCCCAAAGGGCGATTTTGACCGATTTAATACGCATCACAATGCAGCTCAATCGACAGCCATTCAGCTTAATTTTACATTAGATTAATGACCCACTATTCTTCGCTTCGGCAGTTCCCATCGCGTCACGATGCAGTTTAGGTATCTAATAGAGATTTACGATTGCGGCTTGCTCACCGTGCGTTTGCTATCGTCAGGTAGACGACCCTCTACCCAATGGCGCGAACGCTCTGGCAGCTCGTTTGAATTTTGGCGGGCTTTTCTTCCCCCACACCATCTCCTGGTGGAATTTTAAGCTTCATTAAATTCGCTATATGGCGCTGAAGTTGGCAGGGAAATCGCTTCTCTCTTTACTGCCGCTTGAAAGTACTTTATGGTGAATTACTCGCATCCATGTGTGGAACTAATCTATGATCTATTTCATGAAACAACGAATACTCGATATGATCATGATTTAGACGCTTTAAGCCGCGAAAAATAGATCCGAGAATGAAACGGCTGCTACGTAATTTTTCGAGATAACTTTCGCTGTAAATGTTAAATGGTCGAATTCGACTAAAGAATAGTAGCTAAAATTTTCATATTTCAACTAGTCAATTTTGAGTGCATTTTAGTAAAAAATGACTATTCTTTGGTCACTTTTAACTATTCAATTAGTCGTTTACAGCTTTCTATTAGAAATAGTCAAAATTGACTGAAGTTTATTGGCTAAAATTTTATTATTTTAATCAGTTAATTTTGACTATTTTTTAAAATGAAAAATGACTATTTAAAAAGTCGAAAAAATGACTAAATCAACTAGTCAAAAAAGGACTATTTGAAGTTTAGAGTGTTCTGAGAATTCTCTTCAAGAAGTGTAGGGCAGTGGCGCAAGCTATATCGTACGTGTAGTATCCTCTTGGGGTAGTACCCCCCTTGGGATTGGAGGCTTTCCTGGAGGCGAACGGTGGTAACGGGTTTACCTAGCGGCTTGTGAGTAGGGCACAGGCTGGCAGTCCTTCCTTCGGAGCGCCTGAGAAGTACTGGATAGGCAACCGACACACACATGCGTTATGCGTGTTGCCTACGCCAAACTTCTCAGGCGCTCCGACGACCTAACTGCCTTTGATACAAATTTACCGCAGCACTTGACGACGAATTTGCTAGTTTAGTATTGTAAGTAGTTAGTAGTGTAAACATCCTCAATCCTACCAAAGATATTAAGCAAGTAACTGCATATCACTTATCGTTTTAAAATCGGTATTTTCTTAAGCTTGTCCTGTATCCTGATTCAACCAGAATTAACTCATGGGAGCCAAAGGGGGGAGACCTTCAATACCGTGAGTATGTACCCTGTGCCTCACTTCGATCTAAGAGCTTGGCTGTACATAATGCTTGTAGCTTTCTTTTCAGTGACTGTGACTGTTAACGACACATCAAGAGATAGGAACTGTGAACTTTTTATAGCGTGCGCTTATATTAACCGTACTTGGCTGTCGGTAGATATAATAACAGATACCTAAGGTAATCTGAAAGTCGAAGAGGCGAAACATGAAACGGAGATTCATTAATCCACATTTATTAACCAAATTAACCCATAACAGCCCAAGGTATTTGGGGTGAAATTTAGCTTTAGAGAAATTGGAAGGATTTTTTTCACTAAAATACGCAATTTTAAGCATTGGAAAATGCCTAAATTATTAAATTTTAGGTTTTCAGAGGGATGATATTCTTTGAATTGTGATAATACTGAACTGAAGAGATCCTCTAAAATAAATGTTTGTTCCCTAAAAATTCTAAAATAAATGTTTGCTGGGCGTTAGTGGGTTAAGCCCACAATCAGTGAACCGAGTGATCGCAGGGTTTGACCTCAGAGCTTGTACTCTTCTGAATTCTCCTTCCGCTGACGCTTGACATTTCGGAGATAAGAGTTTTTTGATTAGGGTATCAAAAAGTTCAACTCCTTTAAATTTAAAGACACCACAAAATCTGGCAACAGTGAGGCCGTTGTGACAAAGCCCCGGTTTATCTGAGTTTCAGTGTGCCAAATTTTTCAGCATTGTAAAATGTATTCAGGGTCGCTCGCTGGCACGTCTGCCCTTTTCTTCGGTGAAGAACCCCCCCCACTGCACTGCACCGCACCCACACTAATAAGGAAATCTTGGCTGAGCCATCAAGGAGGGCTACATTGATCCTATCTCCTCCAGAATAAGGACTCAAAGGAGTCACTCCAGAGAAGTCTAAATCAATATCTTACACTGGAAACTTTTAAGACAGCATTTCCAACCCATTTTATTCTAACTTTGGTAACCTAACTGAGCGTTAGTGTCAGCGTAGTGGGAAACAAGGCACTTAAGTTAACCGATTAGTGCCCACGGATGACTTAATTTAATTAGGAAAAAAAGCGCTCCCCTTACCATTTCAGTTTAAAAAGTCGGTTTTACTGAAAGATTTTACTCCTACAACTAAATACTGTAGATGAATATCCATTCCAAAATCTTTAATAAATTAAAAAATAACCCACAACCGCCCAGCGATGCCGTTTGGAAACAGAAAAAAAATATTTTAGAGGATCTTTTCAGTTCTGTATTATTACATTTAAAAAATATCACCCCTCTGGCAACCTGAAATATAATAATTTAGGCATTTTCTAAAGTTTAAAATCGGATAATTTCATGGGGAAAATCCTTTGAATTTCTCTTAAGTTAAATTTCACTCCAAATACTTTGGTCTGTTATTGTTTAAAACAAAAATAAGTGATACTTGTTTTTTAAAAAAAAGGGAAAAAAATGCGGGGGCAGAGGGTTTGAAAACATTCGTTTTTCAAAGCAATGTTGTCCGTCAAAACGATTTTTTATAAAAGAAGATTCTCTTTGAAGAAATTCGGAGTTTGATTCCATTGGTCTTTGTGCCTGGCCCTTAGCTACCTCTCCAGGCGTTTTCGTCCTTCGCTAAAGAGACCTGCTCCGCATTGTAGAAATATTGATTGACATAAAATGCGTCGTTTGCATGGAATAAGTACGTCGTGGAAGTTGATGTCGCAAAAGTAGCGCGCCTCGGAGCGCTCCCAACGGAGAGATGACAATGCGAGGAAATTAGCTCTGGTTTCGTTTAACCACAATTAAGTGGAACAATGCTGCAAAGCCCATTAAAGTCCCAAGAATACAGCTGGGCTTGATTGTCAACTGTCATTGTTGAAAATGGCTCCAGGCGATTCTTTGCTTAACAAGGAAGAAATCCGCAACTCAAATTCGCGACAATTGTAGTCCTGCTGAAGCCCAAGTGCTCCAGTCTTTTCAAGCCACTCCTGCTTACTAAGCCGAAGTACGAGACTATCGAGGCTCAAAAAGATTTGGTTGATGGTAGGTTGCGTATAGAGTCGCGTACACTCTAAATTTGAGTTAGTGAAAGTCTCTGAGATTCAGTGAAAATTCACTGAATACAGCTATAAGCTATGCAGCTGTCAATACAGCTCTAGTAAAAACAAAAACAAAAAAATTTAAAAAAATTCAGTGGTGCTATATTGACAGATTCAGTGAATTTTCACAGAATCTCAGAGACTCTCATTGATTCAAATTTAGAGTGAAGTGTTGCGAGGCAAGCTGTGCTACACGCAATAGGTTAACCGTCCTTGGTATCCGGTACTAGTCTTCAATCTGAATTTGAAATAGTCATTTTTGACTAAAAACAGTCAAAATTGACTAATTGAAATATTAAAATTTCAGCTACTTAACTTTAGACAAATTTGACTATTTTTAATAGTAAGCAGTAAATTACTAATTAAATAGTTAAAAGTGACTAAAGAATGGTCATTTTTGACTACAAAATAGTCAAAATTGACTAATTGAAATATTAAAATTTCAGCTGCTAATCTTTAGTCAAATTTGGCCATTTCACATTTACAGTGTTAAAATTCCGTCGAAGACGAGAAGCAGGCATTCGCTTTCTTAAAGGTACCGTTATAAATGTTTGAGTGGTCTTTCCTCGAGATGGGCGTTAGCGCACCCAGCGCACTCCATATCGCCCCGTCCTCCTTCCTCCGTCCTCCTACTTCCGAGAAGTAAGCTCCGTTTCGCAAACGAGCAAACCTTGGAGTACTACTCCATGAGCAAACGCTGCAGGGAGCGCACACTTTGTTGACGTTATTGCAACCAAACTCTGTCCTAAAATAACAGGAAATAATATTTTAGAGGCAACAGACAGCTTCAAAACACCGAGCCTTGTTACGGGTTGTTTTGTTTTGCGAATGAAAAGACGAAGCCGTCGGCTGAAATCATGTTTAAGTCTCGTCTTCGGCGTTGCCGCTCCTTGGCTACTTATTAGCGTATACCGTTTTTTTCGCGGCAAACCACGATTATTTTTTTTTATTTTAGCGTGAAGTTTAGGAAATACCTTACGATAATGAAGGCTGAGAAATCATTCGGAACCTAAATATGTAAGTAAGCGACATCACACATCCACCGGAATAATACAAATAATATTATAGAATTCGTGATAATACATTAAAAATTAAAAATACGAAGTGACTTATTCACACGCTGCCCCATCTAAAATATGTTAGGTTAGTTTCTGTGCGTTCAAGTCGGCTCCCACTTAAAATGTAGGTTAGTTTCCGTGCGCTCAAGTCTCCCTTGTATTAACATAGGCGTGCGAATAGAACTGACTAGATAAGTATTTGTTAGCTCAGGTAAAAATATGATTTTCTAGAGCACGTTATAAATGGGCTTGGTCGAGTAGGCGAATTTTCATCCGGTTAGGCTAGGCGAGATAAAGGTTAAAAGAGGTGCGGTTAGGCTGAATGAACCTAAAAGTTCAGGTTGGGATGGTGTAAAGTTTTATGTCGTCGCCTAAAAAGATGCCAGGTTTAGTTGAGGTAGAGCTGTTCAGGAGAGAGGTGCTAATTGTGGTTCTTCCAAGCACGAGAAATTTTCCGTCGCGGTAAACGCTTCTTCACTGGAAACTTTTAAACGAGAAAACCGCGCGCTAGGAGCCTTTCTAATATTGTTACCTCTCTTACACAAGTTCGCCTGCATTTCCCGTATAGGCGAAACAGAATAGATTGGGCACCTATTCCATTTTTTTCTCTGAACGCGCTTGTGAAAGAGGACTTCAGGGGCCGTAAGAAAGAGATTTTAGTACAAGGAGTCTAGAACGAAATAATCATAATTCTGAATGGGACAAAAAAACAACATGGTATGAAAATCCATTTCTCTCAAGCTCACAAAAAATGGCTACTTTAGAGCTGAAAATTGGCTTCTAACAATATTCTCTGCTAAATTCACGGTGTAGGGTAGTACTTCATAAGAAATATTGCATGGTGAAACAGAGCTTCGCACAAGAAGAAGTTTCTTTAAATCAGAAGTACTCTAAGAATGGAAGGTTTTGTCAAAGTCAGCCGTAACTTATTCTCAAGAAGAAAAGAATTCACTAGAACTTAAAGACTGCACGATGTATATTCCTAATGGATTCCGTATGAACTTAGTGCACGGTGTATAAAGTTTTGTTACACCAATAAAATAATTTGTTAAAATAAGGATAACAAAAATATTTTGTTACAAAAACAAAATTTTTAGTTCTATCAACAAAACGTTTGGTTGTTGCAGCAAAATTTTTGGTTGCAGCATCAAAAAATATTTGTTGTCCCTAATATTGTTGCCGTAACAAAACCACTTTTTTCCGTGCGCGGAGCTGCCTTACTGGATTGGTTCTCAAAATATTCCAGCTAGAAACTTTGCGGCTCTAGCTAAGAAGTTCAAATTTTAAAGATTTACAAACACATTTTTCGTTGTTATTTGATGTGGAAACGCCTTCGTAAACTGCTTTTAATGATATTTTTCCACGAAGAGTTAGGTTGGCTTAAAGAAACAACTCGCGAGCAAAAATATTGGCCAGAAATAAAGCTGATAATTGAAAAAGGCTTCTCAAGGTGCAGAGAGACGGAACAACAAAGTTTAATTAGCAGATCCGGCCAAAACAGATTTAAGCTCCTTTCCAAAATTGCTACTTTCAATACCTACAAGAAGCTTTGTAGCTATTAATTGTTGGGTGCTATAGTGAGGTCAGCAACAAAGCCTAGAGCTGAGTGGTAAATCAGACTACTTGGCCCTCTGCATAAGTATGGTCTGTACTTATGACAAAAAAAAGGACTTATTTGGTCGCAGTAGGTGTCCAAAAAAAGTGTGTTCTACAATTACCATCCATCAAACCGCAACTGATTTTTTCCTTCATGGCGAGAGAATATACTGCATCAGAAGCTGCAGTCTTGACCGCATATGTTAAGAATACCGCACACTTTTTGCATCGCGACACAACAGCTGTTGTCAATGCGAGTAAGCAAAATATATCTCGGGGGTATCGGTTCGTATGGAGCAAAACGGACAGTTACTACCACAGAGAAGTAAGCGGCACCATGATTTACAACCGCTAAGTTATAACAGAGGTTATGTATCGCTACACTTTCGCACAGCTGTGAGACGACAGGTAGATCACACAAGGTAGCAATTTCGGGTAGCTGTCATAAGCGCCAAAAACCACAAGCGCCAACACCGCAAGCGCCACTTCGTAACCACCAAACGAGAAAAGTCGAAAACGCCAAAGGTCTTAACCGCAATACTGGGTAGCTGTCATAAGCGCCAAAAACCACAATCGCCAACGCCGCAAGCGCCAATCCGTAACCGCCAAACGAGAAAAGTCGCAAACGCCAAAGGTCTTAACCGCAATACTAACCTTACC
>Ga0058701_10004623_pt1 | contig 11215 bp, 8 predicted proteins | sample AgamicOrMae_FD_97039 | JGI IMG/M metagenome (GOLD analysis project Ga0058701, IMG submission 97039) | Agave microbial communities from Guanajuato, Mexico - Or.Ma.e | ecosystem: Host-associated > Plants > Phyllosphere > Phylloplane/Leaf | place: Guanajuato, Mexico | collected 2012-06-04 | reverse complement strand
TAGCGCTGATCCCAAATCCCGCTGCGATCCATCAGACTACGCTCCATCGAGGATAGGCAACCGAAACACACGCGTGTGTTGACGGTTGCAGGGGGGGGTAGATTTATCTTTCCTCGATAGTACCTCAGTGGTAGATGAGGGAATCCGCAAGGGTTGAGAACTGAACCTACCTTCACTCGACCAAACCTTCACGGTTGTACGTCTTTGATCATTTTATTGTGATGATAAAGGATTCCAGGGTAGAACACAAAGGGTAGAAAAGTACCACCTAATCTGATAGAGCTGCGCTTGATCAGCGCTTTCTTCCAAGGATAGGAGCCCTTCGGGTCTAATGGATTTTTCCGTACGCGGAATAAAGCAATTCGATTGACGATATAAAATCCATTGACGTTCTCTCTTTCATAAACAGCACTTACGAAAACCTTTTACGGCTTTCTCCGCGGTCTCTACAAAAATTAAACAATTTTTTAACCCAATGAGCTGCTCCCGACCCACTGCTTATTAATTCAACGCCAAAAATCTCCCCCTTAATTATAGCTTTTTTTTTTAAAAAAAAAGGTCAGTTCTATTTGTGCTATCAGTCTAAAAGATATTGTTCAGTTCTGGTCGTGCAACAAGGCGGTGGCCAATGTATTTCCCCATAAGGCGGAGCCTTTCAGCGCGACCAGAACCGGACAATACCTTTTGGACTGCTAGTACGCCTATGTTCATAAAAGGGACACTTAAACGCACGAAAACAAATGCATTTTTAATGGGAGATGACTTGAACGCACGGAAAGAAACCTAATACAGTTTAAATCGGGCAGCGTGTGAATAGTCACTTCGAAAAAAATATGTGTGTAAAAGGAGGTCAAATACGGTGACAAAGCCAAAGTTAAGATTCTTGTAAATCCTTAAGAAGTTAACATTTCCTTACATTTTCCTGAAAAGTCGAATCAAATTTCTCGGAAAAGAATCGTGAGGCGTGGCTTAAATCAATCGTTCACGGAACAAGAGGGAAACGCTGAGACTGAAAATGATCTTAACAGCATTGTCATGAATTCCTGGATTGGTTTAGTAAAGCGCACAGTTGATTGAGACCAAACGCAACGCGGAAACGACTGAAACAAATTGGAGTGGTCACTCGGCTCACCTGTGGGAACAGTAAAAAAAACAAAAAAAAACTGTTATTGCTGAAAAAACTTATGCGTTTTTTTTGGGCGTTCTCATAGGAGTGTTTTATTGTCTTGTGTCAGGTTCACTTTCGATTTCTGTCATATGTTTACTTTATTGTTGTTTTTTTTTAAGTTAATCAATAAAATCGAGGTTTCTTCCTAGTTCGTTTCTCCCGTTAGAGTTATATTTTATTGCCGATCCCACGAAGTTTGCCGCCCCACCCAGTTACGCAATGTTTTTTTGACTCTTCTGAGCTAAAATCACGGAAAATCTTTCATCTTTCCAAAGTTTGTGTTAAGTACTATCATAGACAGAAAAAATGTCCCCCTGCAACCACCTGGACATGGATGCGTTGCGGTTGCCTACCTTAGCTTGGCATCAGCCAATCACCTGTCTTATTTCAAGCTAAGGTAGGCAGCCGCAACGCACCGATGTCTAGGTTATTGCAAGGGGGGAGGTGTTTTTTTTTCTGTCTATGATAGTACGTCGCTTCGTACAATAATAAAAATAGGAGATAAAGCCCGTGTCTAAAAATAAGCTCTATGCTAACTCGACCGAGGTCACCCTAGCATGCACTGTTATCGTCGATGTCGATCCCCATGATTTGACACGAAAAATTTAACCACAGCCCCTGGTCCAAGAATCCATTGCAAATTCATGCACGCATTTCCAAAAATCCACGGATATCAACATGGATTTCCATGATTTTTGGATATCAGTCTTCAATTATCTATAAAAGCGTGGATATCCAAATTAATATCCAACCACGGATATCCATGCAAGGACATTCCGCGATTGATATCCGTAAACAATAAATATCCATAACTGGATATCCATGTTTTTATGGATATCAGTCTTCAATTACCCATGCTTCTATGGATATTCATTTGGATATCCTTGGATTTCTATTGATATCCATGCATTGACTTGCTATGGATTCTCGATCCAGGGGCAAAATACACGAGTCCACCTTAAATTTCACAGTTTGGTAATTCACTAAGCCCCAATAATTTCCCTATTGAGGGGTCATGCACAAATTAAGTAACGCTAAAGTAAGCACTTTTTGACCCCCTTCCCTCCTTTACAACGCTTTTTACTAACGGAACGTAAAGCAAACGCGCAAATATGAACTCTTCTCAGAGCCTTACGTAATTTGTGTACGAACCCTTGCTAAAAAAATACGTATGTATTTTTTTTCGGATTGGGATGATTATGCGTAAGGTCCGATCAGCAACTTTTATGTCACCATGATCATATCGAAGAAGCTGACGTCGGGAACCCAAATCGGACTTTCACCGGGGCGAAAGTTGCAGGGATTCAAGTCAAATCAGGTGGCGACCATACTCCAAGGCGCTCACCTGGATCCCACGCACCCGGACAAAATTGGTGGACCGATATTTTTTCGATGTGCCACTCCCTCGGCTGCAGTTGTGTTGAATAACATTACGTCTGTCGGTCCAGGAGGCCGTCGGCCCAGCAGGCCATCGGCCCAGCAGGCCGTCGGCACAGGAGGCCAGAAGCGCTGCACAGCCTCTGCTAAATTTTACCGGTGTGATGTAAACACATAGGATCATCCGAAATTGATTGTGAAAAGCGGTTTTTAATGTTGAGGAATTTTTCAGCTGATTGCAATTGCGTAAAAACGCTCCTCGCCGGTGACGAGACACTCCATTAGTATTCAGGATGGCTGAATCAGCTTTCTCAATCACCCGTTCCAAAGATTAACTTGAGTTTTTAAATGACATAAACTTCATGTGTCTTTAAAAATGGAGGCAACTTTTTGCACAGTAGCTGCTCGTTGTGTGATCACTTCATCATCTTTCGATGAGTGAAAACGGTTTCTGTTTGGGTGGTGTGAAGCGCCCAAGAGCAGAGCGAAGATCTAGTCATTCGATCATGCGTTGAAGTCTACAAAGAACAGAGAAATTCTTGTGATTCGATCTTGTGTTGAAGTCTCCAATAAGGAGAGAGAAGTTCTTGTATTTCGAACTTGCGTTGAAGTCTCCGAGGAGGTGGAGGAAATTCTGGAGATTCGAACTTGCACTAAGAAGTCGCCGAAAAAGGGAGAGAATGTCTGGTGATTTGAACCTCTGCGTTGAAGTCTCCAAACAGCACATATTCTGTGATTCGAACTTGCGTTGAAATCTCCAAAAAGGAGTGAGAAGTTTTGGTGGTTCGAGCTTTTGTCAAAGTCTTCGAAAAAAAAAGAAGTTACGCTGTTCCGATCTTGCATCGAAGTCTCCAAACAGCGTAGAAGAGGTCTGATGATTCGATATTGCGTTGAAGTCTCGTAGTTTTCCTTAGTGCTTTGAACAGTTTTTCGGCTCCAGATCATATTCGGTAATGTCCCGGTACATTTTTTTGTTTATTTTTCATTTTTTCAGGAAACTACCGAAATAAATCTAACCCACCCTGACTTAGTCCAACGCTAGCTTAACATCGGCAATATACTAAAAAAACAGGAGGGATGTAGAGTGGGAAAGCGACTTCATATCGCCGTCGAGTGATGCTGATATAGCTCTTGATATGTTTCCAAAGCCAATGACACTATGACGTCACATTCCGATGAGAGGATACGCGCAAACACCGGTGTGGCGCCCTGCTCAGTGGTTCGCAGCTTCTCATTGCAACTTTCTTCTTGGGCGTCACGTGACTTTTATTACCCAATGAGGCAGGCAGTCAGCAGCGCTAATACAATGTATGGCTTTCACTCTTCTTTGGCTTTGGCTATCAGTTTCAGGTCTCGCCTCGTGATACTGTTTGACAGTAGTCGAGCCTGCCTGGTCTGGTCTGACCATTGGCTTTCCGCCGGAATTCCGGCGAAATCCCTCGAAAAAATCCCGATTTCTCAATTTTGAAGATTGCATTTCCTGCATCTCGTATTCCATTTACTAAGGACTCCTGTTTACACGCGACTAATTTTGTATACAATCAGTCAGAACGAATTCCCATAGGCCCATGTCCTAAACGTGCGCTGATACGCATGCCTCAAGTCGAACATAACCATTCAATTAAATGTAATTGAAAGTATAGGGTTTTGTTGAAATGCTGATATTGTTTAAGGCAACACATTTTGTTGTCTCCTCAGATACCTCTCATACCCTAAATTTAAACTACCTACTTTGTTCCCCTTCAAGTCGTGTACGTACAACGGATATACAGCGCATGGTGCTCGTGGGAACTTGTTCTTATTATTGGCTTATAAGATTAAGCTGTGGTAAAAGTAGGACCTAAATATTCCGGCGCGTTTTGTAGTTGCGACTCGCGACATGTGATTGGGAGAAATCAGCTGAAAGTGATCAAAGACTAGTGCTCACAATCAGTTAGGTTTGAACAGGGAGCTCACAAATGCACTACCGGCGTGCAGATAAACAACCCCTGCGATTATCAGCTGAGTTTAGGTGGCTGAAAATACAGTATCTTTGTCATGAGTTTTTGCGGGGAATCCATTTTATGAGTCAGTATCGCACCGCTTATAACCTCAGTAGAAGGAAACCCTTGTATTAGGGAGTCCTACAGCTGTTGTGAGTGCGAACCTAAAATTTTGGTTGCACGTATTTTGATTATTTTTCTAGATAGAACTATGTTCAGTCATATCACTCAAAAGGTTTTGGCGAGAGCTTTCCATTGATGTGGCTGAACGTAGGTCTATCTTGAAAAATAAGGGAGTAGTGCGTATTTTACTTATTTTTCAAGACAGACCTTTGTTCAGCCATATCATTCAAAAGGTTTTGGCGAGAGCTTTCGACTGATATGGCTGAACATGGGTGTATCTTGAAAAATGACCAATACAACGTCCTATCTCCTTTTAGTTTCATACCCAAAACAGGTATAGCATTCCCAAAAATGGGTGTTTTTTTACTACAATATTCCTTGTATTAATATATCATCATGAAGATGGTCTCAGGGTCTCTAACAGTTCAGTTATATCATGAGAGAAGGGCGCCCTTCTCTCATGGTTATATTAAAAATTAAGGTTGCAGCTCGTAAAAGAAAGGCTATACTGTTTTTCTATTTTAATCCTTCCGAAGTTAATACAGATCTTTCCGTGTAAGCAGCGAGGATCATTATTTATTTTATAATTTGATCCAGGGTCGAGGTATGTCTAGCAAACCTAACAAGACAGATTAATCACCGAGATTTTATTGACTGAAGCTGAAGACAGGTTATCATGGTCTCTTAGCTGGGCTATTCTTAGTTTTCTATAGATTAAAGTGTTTGCACGATCTCTAACCTGTAATTATTCTCTAGCTCTTCTTGCCTATTAACGCAAGCTCATCACCTTTGCACTCACTTTGTGCATGTTTTTCCTCTTCTTTCGTTCTTTTTTTAGAGTTCGTGCCAATTCTTTATCCATAAAACTATTAGGTAATTATTCAAAACAGCGTTTCACACGCATTACCATGCAACCTTTGATACGTCATTTAGAGCATTAACCAAAATATTCGTCCGTGTAGGTTAAAGGTTCGTTTATACTAATATAACGTTGATGCCTTTTGTCTAACGTCGCTCTGTCCTGTCATCGCAAAAGCATGATTCAGCCGTGAAGCAGCATCAAACCAAGTCACCGTTAGGTCAAGTTAACCAACTTTAGATTGCTTTAACCTAGGTTAAGGAAAACTAGGGCCAAATGGCGTTCCTTGGTCAGGCGAAGACAGATGCAAAACAAGACATAGAACATGACTTCTCTTTTAGAGTGTAGTACAATCGTAGTGGTTAGTAATTTTATTGACTATGCGGCTTTTTTTTCTGAAATAGTGTGCATTTTTTTCTTCGGTTTCGTATACGTAGGGAATAACGACTCGTTTTAGTGTAATTTACGTAGAGCACCATGAAGGCAGGCCTCGACACCTGTAATGCCCTTTCACCCGGAGGCAGGCGCCGGCGCCAGGGACTCTGGTGCCCCAGCCTGTGGCTCAGGTGTGAGTTGCACTCCGAAGTCGTAAAAGCCCGCTCCTTGCATAACACCTTTTTGCAGAGCATGTTAAATATCCTCAAGCGCACATGACCAGACAAAATATTGGCCCACTGTAAATAATTTAAAAGGCAGAATTTCCACCTCTTGTGATCGACCTTCTGTTAAGGAGAGCCAGGAGAGCGGCACCGAAGCGATGCTCATAGGACATAGTAACCTGTCCAAGGTTAACCTACCTTAGGTTAACACAACTTAGGTTAACTTAACCAAGGTTAATCTGATCGAGGTTAACCTAACCTAGATTCTTCTAACCAATGTTAACCTAAATTGCGTTAACCTGACTTAGGTTAACCTAAAACTTAAGCTAACCAAATTGAACCTAACCTAACCAAGGTTAACTTAATAAAACCTAGGTAAACCTCATCTAAATTACATGTTTGTTTCATTATTCTCGATTTAATAGAAAAGTAAACCAGGAACACAAGAAGTAGTAAATGACATTTTAATTTTTGCGGTGTGGGAATCCATAGCGTTTGGAATGCAAGAAGACTTGGAGCATTGTTGCCGGATTTCGCAATTTTGTAAATTTTAACCGCGGTAAACTAGAATATTAACAGAGATTACGTTGGTTTATGGGTCATTCTTGAGCTGAGCAATTCAGAATTGGTATAAATCACTCGGATATCGTTCTGATTAAGAAGTTAAGCACGTTTAACGTAATCACAAGGTATTGAAATCTGGCAACACCGTCTGAAACAACGTGTTCTGGAGAAAGGAACGATGCGTGTAGCCTCGAAACGAATTCGTGTTAAACAAATAAAGAGTCCCCTCAAGTTTGTTCTTTCTGCAAACTCTTCACACTAGTCAAGCAGACGTAAATAAACGCTGTTTAAACAGTGTGAATTTAAACGGCGATTAGGCTTTGTTAGGAACGGTTGTCTTGAAGTAACTCTTACAATTAGTTGTGAAAGGAAATAAATTTATTTCCAATATGGCAGAACCTGTTCTTTTTTTAATTTGGGTGCTAGATTTCTGATTGATGACCACTGCGCTAACCGGTTCGCGACAGAGTGTCGTTAACAAACTGCCTACCACACTAAAATAACCCGTAAAATTACATTTACTCCTGTAAACACTGTCAAAACAATCCCCTGGAACAGGGAAGAGCGTAATTTGAATATGTTTTTGGGAATATCTCGTCAATAACCATATCAATGAAAAGGACCTGGCTGATAGCTTTCTATTGATATTGTTATCGATTCGCGTATCTTCAAAAATGCCTTGGTTTACACCTTCATACCCAAAACAGGTGCGACTGAAAACAGGGGGTTGTTTCTACTGTGAATATTACGAGAAGAACAATTCTTAAATGACTCATGACTTTTCTCTTCTAACTTTTACTTTATGAAAATCTATACTCGTTCCGACAAGATGCGGTTTCTCGATTGGTTCCCAGAGAATTCCCCGTAATTACAAATTAATTAGCTGTCGGAAAGTATTGATGGTCTTTCTTTTGGCGTCATTCTCCAACGAATCAAACTGGTGGAAAAAGCCCGCAAAGCGGAATGTGAGAATAACCTCTGAGATTTTACACCTTATAAGACGATTTAAACTACTGTAAAGTGAGCTTGCTACCGTCCCATCGTTAAGTGAGACTAGCAAATAGCGTTCGAATTAGCGGACTTATAACTTTGTTTCAAGATGTCCTTGATGGTTTTGCCCATGTTTTCCTCTAAGCTAAGGGCTGTGCAACTTTACCTCACCGAGGAAATTGGGTAAATTATATGTACTAAAAATTAGTAAAAATAGCTCGAAAGTGCGACAGGCAAACTTTCCTAGCAAACGCTAACAGTTTTGCTAACTTTACCGTTACACGGCATTGTTTACAGTAACGTTTACTGACAAATCTGGTAACGTTTACTAGCCGAGTTGGCTGTCGCTTTTTTTTACCAATATTTAGTAAACTTGACTAACGCAGTTTTCTCCGTGCGGCGGTAGTAATTGTCACCGAGAAGTAAGCGGTATTTAGAGAGGTAACGGCTTGGAGACCGTTAGGTTCATCTAGGCTTAAGCCTCACTCCGGATAGATGAAGAAAATGAGCTCACAAGAGATGCAGAGTGCATGCAATCTTCAAATTTTACAGAGAATCGCTAGAAGCTCTTCCGCCATTTTGTTTACTTTTGTTGCTCTCTCTCCGCTCTCCGCTCCTCCAACCAGGAATGAAGTCAGTCCACTTTCGATTGCTTTGCACCTGCCCCCCCCCCCTCCATCCAAGATCCTCCCTATCCACACGGCAGTACAGTTACGCGGGGAAAAGTTACGTACCAATTCAAGTAACCTAGCAGTTTGAACCTTGACAGTATAAAAGTTTACACCTACTGTCTTTAGTTTTCCTTACTGCCTATTCTTACCCCCGTCTTGATCGTATTCATAGAAGTACTATTATTTTTTACTGTTTTATTTTTAAAATTTTCGATTGTTTTGTGATTTATTCTCAAAAAACTTTCTCCAAGCCCAATGCCGCTTACTTCTCAGCAATACTACCGCCGAGATTTTAAAGACATAATAGGCTTAGTGACCTTGAGGTAAACCTGAGTTATGTCAAGTTAATTGCCCTATGCTTCTTTTCGATCTCGCTCCGCTCAACTGCTTAGCGAAAGGTTGAACGCACTGATGAGAAAAGTCTCTCCTTTTTGCAGAGTAGTAATTGTCATGGCCACTACCTTATTTTATGTTTGATCGATTTGCAACCGAAATGCTTTAACTTTCATGAATTTGAGATGAAGATGTTAAGGCAGAAGTTACTGAGAGAATATGTGTAATGAGTCATTGATAGAAATAATAGAGACATCTTCCAATCAGTCGTAGGTAGACGCGCTAGAACACGATCACGATCAACCATATGGTATTTCTATTCTAAAAAGAGAAGAATCAAAATTACGTTGTTTGGTGAGAATATAAGGCCTAACTTCTCTCAAAGATCATATGGCATCATTCTTTATTTGTTCTTTTTTTGTTTTTTGTTAGCTTATACGAGCGGCTTGACTAGTCCGGCTAACATTGACGAATCGTTTAGATTTATCCTTAACCAGCTCTCTATTTATAAGGTCGCGTCAAAACAGAATTGGTCTGTCCTGCATTTATCTTTTCAATATTTTCTTCTCGACCATCGATTTGCGCCGGCTTCCGCACGCGCATAACTTCCGCAGGTGTGATCGTGTGAATCTTCTGGTCGCACAAGGTTATGAGAAAGGTGACCGGTCGGAGTGACCTCGCGGATTCCGAGGTGGTCGTGGTTGTGGTCGTTCGAGTTTCCACCTCTCTCAGCTCGCCAAAACAAAAGAATTTACCATGTCATAGATCACAGCGTTTTCGCTTCTTTTTTTTATTGATGTTCCTCGAAGAAGTGTTTGTGCCAAGTGGTCACTTCAAGGGCAATCTACACTGTAGTAAACCTTGTACTGTGCTCCACGGAAGAAAGGCTCGGTATGAGAAATTAACGCAAAATGTATGAAGGTCGTGAACAGCTCAAAGAAATCTCATCGTCATCATGGATACCCTGATGGGATCATGATATTCACATGCCTCCCAAAGTTTTTGATTTTTCGGGTAGTCCGTGCGTTCAACGGTGAAAACAGTAAAAACGAAACACCTGTTTTGGAGAGTTCTTACCTGTTCCGTGTAAAAATAATACGGGGGTGGTCATTTTTGGTAATTATACATTTTTCTTTTGGTAATTGGTCAATTTTGGTAATTTTCCGACATAGCCAACGTTCAGTCTTTTAATTCTAAAGGTCTCACCGAGAGCTCTCCATTGATATGGCTGAACATCGATCTATCTTGAAAAATTACCAAAAATACCAACTACTCCCGTTTTATTTTCATAACCATAACAGGTACCGGTGCGAACTTCCTGAAACAGATGTTTTGTTTCAACAGAAAAGTATAGATGAATTTTTCCTTTGTAGATTTTTCGCATCAGAATGCATGATTCTCGAGTTTTTACTTCCATGTTACATGGAAGTAATGGTTGGCATCGTGCGAAAAATCGAGTTTGAGATAAGACCGGATTTGGGATGTACATAACCATCGGAACGTCGAGAAAAGTGGTTTTGGACAAGAGCGGTTTTTAGCCCCGGTTGTAAGTCATCAATTCTTAAAAAATATGATGAAAATAATTGATGAAACCAGGGTAGAACGGGTGAAGTAAGAAATGTCACATTTTAAATATACGGCGTAGTTGGGTAGATCCTGAATACTCCTTGGAAGCGAGTCTCACTGCTGTAATATTACACTTCTGCTTATTTTTATTCCTCCAGGCATTTGCAATTTGCCGTTGGAATTCCATGAGATCACACAGATAACGCACCCATAAGCTGTACCGGTTTCAGAAAAGAAACTTTTCGCTTTTATCCAGCCGCTAGACTATGAAAATTACCCGGGATTCTGTTCCCATGACAGCCAAGACCTTTCTGTCGCTGACATTGAACATCCCAATGAGAAACATAAATACAGCGTGTCAGAAAAAATAGATACATAGCAGGAGATAGCGGAGCATTTGCTGTTACATCGTTGCAACGTTTTGGCATTTATTACAACCGTATTCTGATAGTCCACTTGTCCCTTGTTGTATAATATAAGGAATAATATATATTCTGGTGAAGAAATCGTCCTTAGACTTAATAATATACACGCAAAAAATGACTTTGTCAAAAACAATTTTTAGACGACAATATTAATTTGGTTATAGTTACTAAAAAAATTGTTGGTGACAAGGAAATGGTAAAGGTCACAAAAATTATTGTTATTTCAAGAAATGCGGTTGTACTCTGTATAGGGACAAAGCGCGATTGTCAGTGTCACAGATATTTTTGTTACTGTGACAAAGTCATTTTTGAGCGTGTAAGCGACTGACGGATATAAGCAAACCTAGGTTAAGTGAGTCTTGTGCCGGGCTCTACGGACATTCCACTTGGCGACGAAAGGTAAAACGAAATAATAGAAATTTTCACCTTTTAAATTTATAATACTGTTTGTCGAATGGAAAGTCAGTAATTGTAAACAACGCTGCCAATGACTCAAAGAGGTTGATAAACTCCTTTGAGGAGATTTTCCGCAATAGTGTCTTCTTCGCTTGCTTCTAC
>Ga0058701_10004622_pt1 | contig 11215 bp, 12 predicted proteins | sample AgamicOrMae_FD_97039 | JGI IMG/M metagenome (GOLD analysis project Ga0058701, IMG submission 97039) | Agave microbial communities from Guanajuato, Mexico - Or.Ma.e | ecosystem: Host-associated > Plants > Phyllosphere > Phylloplane/Leaf | place: Guanajuato, Mexico | collected 2012-06-04 | reverse complement strand
TACTGAACAGGGAGCGTTACGAAGTTTTGAGAACCCTGATAACGTATGATTCCTGAAGCGTGGTAGGAAGCCAAAATGGACCTTGACATTTACCATCAAGAGGCGGTAGGGTTTTGTACTGAAATTCAATTCTGCGTCAATTGATTTTCCGTAAATCGTTTTCCCTCAGTGGAAAATTAAAAGGTTGCGCCTTCTTCCTTTTATGTCAATCTTTCGTCGCCAAGCCGATCTCAGCCAAACGCGTGGCACAATCTATGTGAAACAAGCCTTTAGTAGCTAAGGACGATGCCTCTCACCTCTCGACGAATTTTATCGCTGAGGAATGTGGGGCATAATCTGGACAGAAGCCAAACGGAGACACAGCAGATCGAGAAATTAAGCACTTGGGACTGTAAGTAATTTATCGTAATTTTAATCGAAAGAAGCGGGTGAGACTATTAACAGAAGGAAAACTTTGCAACAAACATTGATGCCCAATGTCAATTAAGTTTTGTGTTCAACTCGAGACGCAGATTTCACGCCGAACCTAAAACCAAAAAATGTTTTCAAATCTATTCTCAAACGTCATCAGCTCAATATACAATATACATTAAATCAGCAACGGACAAGGCTCTGCGGTCACCTGTGGATTAATTGTGCATTATTACCCAAATGCTTTCTAAATTAGCAATCAAATCGAATCTCTATTTTTTTTTGCTTTTCTTCATAAGCACCTTTGAATTGGCTAGCTGGTTCGGCCAAGATTTTATTTTCTTCTCATTGTTCCAAGAAAGAGCGTTTGCCAAAAGGGTGTTGGGAAAAAAACTGAATTCCCCTCCATTGATCGCAACCTTTTATTCCTTTAAGTTAATTGTGGGTTTTGTGAAGGCATGCAAAGCTTGAGGTTCTATCTGTGATATTAAGAGTATTGTTTTAATCGCTTTTCCTGTTAGCGCAGTGGCAGCTCGCGGTTCCTCATCAATACGACCAAACAAAGAGGTGATATTTGAATAGATCGTCTATCCGCATTTTCCAGGATTATTCAGAATAGAGAGCATTCAAAGTTCCGACCGAGCGATATTCGAGATGCTGTGAGAGCGCGAGGGATATTAAAGGTTTAGAGTGGCGATGGGAACGCATTTTTGGAGTTGAAACTTCTTGAGGCCGTAACTCACCCCAAATCTGCTGTTGTCTATTTTAAAGGCACTCTTTTTCGCTAGCGGGCGAGTGATTTCGAAACAAGTTACAAGAATGTAGTTAACTTCAACCCAACTAATTACCCGTCGTACTCATATTTGTCTCATCAGGTAATGATGTTTAAAGACCATAGAAGCGTTTTACAGGTCTAGATCCCATTATACCACCTTGTAGCTTATTGAATCGGAGTCTTTTTGGAACGGTATGGAATCGTTCAACACTCTACCCACACTGAATTTCAGAGGCGAAGCGTCAAAGGGGCATTCAAAAAATGAATGCCGCAGCGTGGTCTGATAAAGCTAGCGGATCTCACAGAAGCAACTCCAACCAAAGGGGGAAAAAAAGAGGCAGGAAAACTCGGCGGTCAGGATGAATAGCAAAATTCAGCTCCTCATATCAAAATAAATAAATAAAATAAACACTTCTTTTTGATAATGACCAAGTTGTTTGACCAGGAGTGAAACAAAAAGCCTTTAGCTTTTCGAAAGTGGATACGGGTTTTATTTCATACTGCTTTCTGGCTATTACTAATTGTTGGATGAAAATCCCACAAAGCAGTCTTCAAAAAATTAAAGAGCGTTGACCTCTTTAGAATCAACAAAAGAGAGTAAAATTCTTCTGATTTGCATAGAGGTCATCCCACATGTCACATGAAGAAAAATGTTTGCCTTCTGATTTTCTAGGTTTAATGCCTAATAATTGCGCACAAAACTCTTTATAGTTTGGTTCAAAGTCACTGATCCAGCCTTTGCCCTAGTTCGTGCGGAAACAACTAACAAGTTTTTGTATGCCTCGCCTAGTGTTGTTGAGAAAATAAGATATTTCATCCCTCCTTCGCGTTCCCTTGACTGTTCTAAATGTCCTTGACCCTAAGCGATTCCCTGGAATTCTTGGGGATCTTGTACTCGAAGGTATGACCCCTCCGGAAGTTCTGGATCCCTCTGAAGAGCTTCGATCTCTCCGAATATCCCGACTCTGCACAATATCTCTACTTCCAAGTCTTTGACTTCATCGATAGTTTGTGATCTCTCTAGATGTTCATAACCCGATTTTCGAAGTCTCTGGCTCCTGAAAATCTGTGAACTCTCTAGAAGTGCATAATCGTAACCCTCTGGAAGGTTTCCATCCCTGAGGAGATCGTTGACCCTCCTAATGTCCTTTTCTTTTATAGGAATCATCTTGCTGAGAATTGATTTCATGAAGGTCTGCGGAAAGAATCTGCTCTTATCTCAAACTTTATTTTTTGTGCAATTTCGACACTTCTATTGACGTGGAAGTAATGCCGCATTTATTGCCTAATTTCATATTTATAGAAGCAGCCCTCTCCGCTCTGTTCCGAACGTTTGCTAGCCATACTTTCCCGCGTCCTTTCTTCACCGCCACTTGGACTCTTGCCGGACAATTTTTCTGTGTGGTCTCATCTTCTCGTCTTCTGTTTGATAAAGAATAATCCAACATTTCGAGGTCGTTCACCTTCACATCTTTTCGTCTTGCTCAAAATTTCATTCCACCGTTTCCCTCTGCTGAGCTTACAACTTTCGACTTGCAAATTGACGAAGTTTTACCTTATATGTCTCAGTTGCTCCATGCTCAACTTTTCCTCGCGCCCCCATAGCTTTCTTATGATTTCAGAAGTCACACCTTCAGGACCGTATGTACCCCTTGACGTATTAATTAATACTTTAGTAGGCAAGTTATCTCTGTTGCGCACGGTTCTCGTTGAAATATTTGCGGAGCTCTTAACCACTTGTTGCGAATAACATTCCAACAAAGTTGTATGACTTCTCCATCTAACCTTAATCTAGCGACGGGAGGTCTAGGACCCCATTTTGTTTTCATCTTCTGAAGCAATTCTGTACTCACTTTGGCTGTGTGTTACCGAGCAATAGCTATGCAGTCTTGTCATCTCCCTCGACCGTCTGTAATGCCGAATGAAACTCCTCTTTTATTCCATTATGCATTTGCACATTACCTGATTTGACTTAAATTAAGCTAAAACACACTGAAATAGTCCCCCCGCCCCAAAAAAACCTTTGTGCCCGAAACCCTTTATCTAACCCTCTTTAGGAAAACAAACAATATAACATTAAAAAAAAAATTAAAGCGATTGTAGAATTATGATCATGTTTCTTGGTAAAGTGATTCATTTGGCAGTGTTTTTATTTGTAGTTTTATCGTTGCAATGTGCCCTCTCTAAACCGTCGTCTTTTGGTTAGATATTTGTCTTCAAGGCAACGTTTTAACCGACTCAGCTCTTTTCACGAAAACTAAGTTGGAAAAATTCCGATATTTGGAAAGTCTCCGAACCAATGAACAAGTTATCGAGGCCCTTATACCGTCTGCTTGCTCCACGTGTTTTGCATTTGCTAGACAAAATGTTTCACATGACAGACATCGCTTAGTCTGTACCACGTGAGCATCGTTAGGAGATTGTAAAGAAAATAGCGCTTCTATTTAAGCGACTCCACAACTTCTGGTTTCAAGTCTGTTCGTCGTTCAACACTCTGAGACATGCAAGTTAATTTTTCATTTCTGTTCTTCTATACTTCTTTGACCTGCATTTTTTAGTATTGGTTTGCAATCGAGTAAGGTTTGGACATGTCCTTTTTTTTTCTTTTTTTAAAAATAATGTTCTTTATTGATCACACATCACGGCCTTCTCGAATCTAGGCGCTAAAGTAAAACGGGAATTTCCAGGCAATGTGATTGGCCCATAAAGGCTTTTGAGTTAACGCGAAATTTTTATTAATGTTTAAAAGTGTTTGGATAATTCGGACAATAATTCATAACGAGCTCTGTTGCTCTCAATGCAATATTCAAACAGTTTTGTTAAAGCGATGTCTATCATCAGTATGAAAATCCGTCTTCTATTACCAACGGATAGGCCTTAGTAATAGCCATGCCTGCATAGGGATCCATCTGGTTGCTTATCTTAAGTTGTTCATAAATATGACATGAATTTGCTTGTGGATGTCGATGAACGGTCGGGTTTTTTAAAAATATTATTATGTATGTTTTCCTGGATACTTAAGGATATCACGCAAAAGTTTCGATACTTATATTATTTGTCTATAGATTGAAATGGATTTCCGTTTTGATTTAGCAAACGTTTTTTAAAAGAATATGTGTGGAAGAAGGCGTGCACTGCTTCAATCGAAAAATATGCGGCGTCATTGAAACAGGTTTCATAACGCGTTTTTAATAATCTCCAGGCCAAGAATTCTGCTGGCTGCCATTAAAGATAAATTGATTTGTTTGATGTTGCTCAAAACACACTCACACAATTCAACGCAAGCGTTTTCGTGTTCAATAAATAAAAAAGATAAATCTAGCCAAAGAAGATCTGTTTCTATTGATATCAAGTCCTTTCACTTCCTGCTCCGTTAAAATGATTGGCTTTCTCAAAGTGACCGAGACATTAACCTTTCAAGGTCGGCCACTGCGAAAACCGTCGCCTCACATGAATTTAGATTACGGTCACTTCCGCTAGGGGGCTCTTCTGTCCACCTTGAAAATCGCCTTCTCATTGTACACTTCCAAAGTTGGTCAAGATGGCCAAAATATCACTCGAAAGAATTCTAAAAAGTCTCACGCCTAATGCTCTGTCCACTTTTCTTCCCGGATTTCCCAATGCATTCAAGAACACGTGTCTCATAAAACCTGTTTTCATTGTGTAATGCTGAATTTCCCAGAAACCTAGTGATATTTAGTTACCAATCCGAAATCTTTAACAAGCCCGCATTGCAGCGTGTTTTTATGAAGGCTATCTTTGTTTACTGTGAGACTTTGATGTAAATAGGTATGGCTTCGCTATATCCAATTACGCGAGGCTTGGTTGCGCCGTTTTGGCTACCCGGGTCGAGGAATTCATGTGGATATCTATCCTAGCTTGTTTTGCAAAAAATGGATATTCATACATGCAATCAATATCTATTACCAACACACATTTTTTAAAAAAATATTTTTAAAGGTCGCTATGGAACAATAACACTCACATTGATAACCACGCATGAGTGTCTTTATGCCTATCCATGACTATAAATCCCGATTAAAAGATTACATGGACATCCGTACATGTATCCACGAAAACGCACACGTATCATTGTGGATGGCTATGTATGGATCTTCCGACAGGTGTTCCCTGGACTTTGTTACTTTAGATACAGTTAATGTAGATCTGGTTGCTCTCGGTATGGATTCGGTAGGTTAAGTTGCAAACCGCACCAAACGCCCCTTAAAAATGAAATGCTCCTCAAAATAATTTCTAAAAGTGTTTGCAATTTAAGTGCTTGTGGTGACTTGGGCGATTGAGGTGCGGCCTGATCTGCGGCCATCTCGATCCCTCCAATGAAAAATCGATCAGTTACAAATGTTAATTTCAAAAATCGATCTAGTGAAAGCGTTCATTAAAAAAAACGATCAACTGCTATTCTTATACTGTACATTGCAGTTGATCGTTTTTTGAAACGTACTCTTTCACTTGATTGATTTTTGAAACACGCCATTTCACTTGATCGGTTTTTCAATGGAAGGATCGATCTAACCTTTCAACAAGGTTTTACATCAGAGGAACGAATTTACCGAGTCAGCGCCCTTGCGGTGAGTTGCATTCTCCACAGGTGGCGCATATTTGCTCGACGCTCGAATACCCGATAGAATTCAGCGTGTTCCCTTTAGGGTTTCCAGCGACTGAGTTAATATTTGAAACGCAGCGAAATCTGCTAACAGTATACAAAGATCCTGGATTTTTTTTTCTGACAGCCCCCCAAGATAGTAAACAGGTACAAACTGTAGTTATGTACGGATATGTGAAGGCGTGTAGATATTTAGTCCTGGGTTATTTCAGTGCGAGGATGAGCAGTCCTCTCATTGTCATTAGCGAATTGCGTCTCAATCATAATTTTCAAAGCGCGCAAAGAGTGTCTTTCCCTTGCTTACTTCAATTGTGACGCCTGCCGCCATTTGCCAATAAGAAACGCAGGGTCGGACGAGCTCGTACGAGCAGTTGTTTTGGTCAAACGGTAGTCCTTAAACCTTAGAGTATTTCGTATTTTACAAAATTTCTTCAATGTATTTTAGCCATTTGATTCAAGTAAAAACCAGGCCTGCTTCGAAAACTCTCCATTTCCTGACCGTCAACCAGTCCTCATTTTAGGTGGTTCACTTCTGAGGTAGTCAAATGTTTAGAGGAACTGTATACCAGGGAGGAATTCGGATATTAAGCAAAATATATTGCTTGTAGCTGATAATGGCGACAAATTTCGCCGTAGACGACAACATGGCACAAACAGCAGCGTATCCTTTTAAGGTGTGCAACTTCCTGTTGCAGACCTTGCCTCGCTCTACATAATTAGTTTGTCATAATAATTTGCCCGACACCAAAGCCGCTGCTCGGCTCGCTTGTTTCCAGAAGCGCAAGATTCATCTCATGCATTTTGATTCCATTCTTCATATGATTCTGCTCCTGACATTTTTGCTCTCTAAATCTACACCAGCCCCTGATAGCCTATGATAGGATTATGCGATGTGAGTCAAAGTAATGCTACCCTGGCGACAGGTCAGCATCATAACACCCTCAATTTCAAAGGCATTTCCTTGCCCTTGTTGATCACGCTCGATCATAAAACCTTCTGACGTTATGATATTAGTTATCTGGGGTAGAACACATGGAAGTGCAACATTCAAAACTTAATGTGTGTCTGTGATTTTTGAGAACGGTTGAGTGACAGTTTGTGTAGCAGACGGGGAATGAACAGCTCTTTGTTAGAGAAATGTCAACTAGGCGACTACCTCCACTCGGATTTTGCTTCGTTGCTATTCATGATATTACATTGAATTAAACATCCTCCGTGAACGGATTGTTTACTACACGCCCATGATCAAAAGTTGAGTTGTTCGTATGAAATACTCAATGGAATGGACCATAACTTTTGATCTTATCTTACCAGGTCATGACGAGAAATCGGAACGGAATTCTCGCTCTTGAGGACATCGTAGTCAGCGGACTGAAAAGGAGGCGGACTTAAAAAGCCTTTTCAGAGACTGTGTCTTTTTTCAAATAGTGGGTACTACTAACCACTGGCATGTCAGAGAAGCCGTGGAACAACAAAATTGACTCCCCTTTACTGTACTGCCTTTTCAAAGGGATGTAATGATCCCCCAACCCTAAATACTTGGACGAGGTGTTGGTATACCAGAGACCGTGCGAAACTAACACCTTACGGTCAGTGGGAGTGGGATTACTGAGTTGCATGGGCCAGCGATCTTGAAAGAGAAAATAAGCTTTTGGGCCGTGGTCCAGTGAAAGATTTTGTAACAGTCTTGAAGATTCTTCTTCAAATGTTTTTGGTTATGATTTACCACGGCGCCAAGTTTCTATTTTAGAATTGACAAAAAAAATGAAAAAAATAATTAATGCAATTGAAAACAAAGTTAAAAACGAAGGACTTTATTTGGCATTGGGGGACGTTTCAATCCCGGGCAGTCAATGCAGAGTTTCAGCCAGCACTCTTCCTCTACGCTGAAGTATCAGGCAAAATGCGAATGCGTCAATATGAAACGCGCTATTATCGGGTTTGAGGAACGCATTTGAGCGAAAGATCGAATACGCAAACCTTTTTCCCTAAAATCTATTGGTCAGAATCCGAGTCAACTACCCGGCGATCCTCTTGTTAGTGTCCAGACGAAAGAGAAAAAATCTTGGATAACGTGACCTGCTGCACATAGAAGAGTCTTCGCTGTTTTTTTTTCTTTCTTTGCACTTCAAATTCATTGTCACTGTTGAAGATAACAAAAAAAGCAAGGCCACTCTCTCTTCCTCTCTGACAAGTCTCGTCTGAGAAATAGACTATGTTACACATGAGTGTGAGGTGCCATAAAGAAAAACGTTCCATTATTTCAAGTTGATATGTGTGTTTTTTTCTTCTTCTCTCTAAAATTGGATTCAAGTTTTCTTGTTTCCTCACAAAATCTCATGATAGTTGGTATCGTGTTGAGCCAAAGTGTCTCCCCAGTTTGCTTAGGAGTGAAATTAGATCGACTGGTTTCATAATTTTAAACTCTTAAAAATATCAATTAAAAAGGCATTCCAGAAAATGTTTCAGCTATCGCTTAAAGGACTCCGTTTTGCAGACAAATTCTCATCGGCTGGTTTTGGACAGTTGCTCTTTAAATCGGCAAAGCGTTGTCAAAAGTAAGCAAAGAGCCAAGAGTTTTTTCTTTGATTATTCATGACACCAAAAGTCGTTTTCATAAAAAATCCGTCATTCTTCAAAGACAGAAATGCCCAATTTATTTGAAATCTCTTTTAAAAGCTGGAGTAAAGTTTCCTTCTTAAAGACCTTGAGAAGCTACAATTATAATCGTTTACTTGGATGATGTTCAGTTCCTTTACTCAATTTAGTATACTCTGCTTCAATGTTATCAATAAGAAACTAACCGATTTTTCCCGTTATTCAAAAGCTTACATTTAGAGTAAAAGAAATCGTACCACCAGAAAGGCAAGAAGGAGCGGCAACCAACTTTTCAGCTGTACCTGATCATGATCATGTACCATCAGTGGCAAAGGATTGCTCCCTCCTATTGTTTCAAACCTTCATATGAGCGAATGAGATACAACAAAAGCATACGGGAAGAACTTGCTCTATCGACCGAATAATGTACTTTTTGTCGTATCTATTTCCGTTTTCAAGTTAGAGAGGTTTGAAATATATGAAGGGAGCAATACTTTTGCCACTGATAGTACGTACGAAAAGGCTTGATCAGCTCTTTTGTGTGGTTCCCGTCTTGTTAGCACTGTTGTCTTCAGCACCACGTAATCCCCCGATTGGTAGCGGTGATCTCTTTTTTCTTTAGTATATAGTTCTCTAAAGCTCGATTCATTGAAACTACTCGCGCGAGCCTTCCTTTGTCCCCATCCTGTGCCTCTGCCTTCGCAGTGCGTGATCACCCTCCTCCTGCAAAGAGAGCTGTGGTCAGTCCCTAACCTCAGCTGGCCCAAACCTGTTTCTTTAAAATCCAGGCCTTGACGGTGGTACATTGGATGTTCCCCTGGGAAAGAAGGGTCTCCCAACAAAGTTGTTCATTCGGCATGGGCAACCAGCACACGCCTCAATTGGCACATCTCTCTGGTAGAACTGCTTCCTACTTGAACACACGCAACGCGCGTGTTCGAACCAACTCGGAGAGCCTTTTTCTTTCGGGTGAAGATGCCCCGATTTACCTCCCGTCCCACACCTGCCGTCGGACCGCTTTCCTCCAATTGGGAGTGATTTATTCCTACCTGTATCTCTGTTCGCACTACCTTAAATAACCACCGGAAAGCTCTTGTATTGGTCTGTGTATTCACGCTGTATTATCATATGCTCATCTCGACCATTATCGTATGGGTGCATTTTCGTGGGGCGCAGAGCACTTCTGCTTGATGGATATCAACTACTAAATCACCAATCTGTCATTTATTATTTCCTCTCACTGTTTACAAATTTACTTTGTTTTTCACCCTGGCTCAATCTTGTTGTTACATGAAGAAAATCATCAACGCACAACCACGTAGGTCGCGCCTTCGTTAAGTTAGGGTGTTAATGCGCCTTTCGGCTGGATCGAAACCTGGTGATGCTCACATCTCGACATCAGCTCCGTCGCCGAGAAGTAAATCGCATCTGACTTGGAGAACTCTGGGTTATCCAAAGCGTCTCTTGGCGGCCCACTCTAGTGTCGCTCCGCTCGGCTCGAAGACGGAAGGTGGAACTCGGAAGGTAGAAATTGCAACCTTCGAAATCAACGTTGCACGCGCTTGAGGTTGTCATATGATATTCCGTTCACCACATATCGCGGCAAGTTCCCTTGCAACTCGCTTCAAAGCGATCTCCGGATGTGGGCCGCCGAGCCGCAGCCCTGCTTCAGTGCAGCCATGCATAATTGAACAAGATGGGACATTTCGACCCTTTCCCAACCAAACGCAACCACAACATGCCACAGTTGGCTTCGATTATACGAGGATTTCCGTTGTGTGAAGGAATTTTCATCGCATTGTCAATGCAACAAGAAATTCTGAGGATCCATATACCACCGTTTTGGAGCTTCCTGTGATGAAGGCCACGCCCATAATACCATGCATCATGTAGGGTGGGCCACAAAAGTCATGACCTCTGCTTCCATAAGAAATACATGGAAGCAGGGGTCTTGATACTTTTGTGGCCCACTGTACAGTACGTGTCAAAAATGCACCGGCTAGGGAAAAAAAGTGAGATGTTCGATTTATGCCCTTGTATTTGAAATAGTTCTATTTCAGTGAGGGAAAGGAATAATGGATAACGTTATGAGCCCGACAGTGAACAAGCGAATAAGAAAAGCCTTTGTCAAGCGTCGGTATTCGAACGCAGGACCTTTTAGGCAGTACTTAATCCTGCTAAAAACTACGGAATCGGCAACAAGAAGGAACTGGTATTCTCTTGAGAAGGGCGTTTTAGTTGTCAAGTAAATGATAATTGTCAGACGGGATTTACGAGAATTGAGAGAATGAGTTACTTTTTAATTACTAATGGGCTCTTCGTACCAGGAAAACGTCGTCTTTTGGCCATACTATTTCAAAAATAATTGCAAGATTTACAAGTATGATTTACTTTTAATTACATCGGCATCGACCATCGTGTCGCCATGTTAAGCGTGGGATTTTTTCGGCGCTAATTCAGCAACCTTTGACTTTATTTTAGGAATATTTTCCGTCTTTGAAATAGCGTTACTGCTCAATTTCAAGGACCGACGGAACGACTCGATTAGAATAAAGGATTGCGAAGATAGCAACGAAGTTAAAACGATTTTTTTCCTTGGAGTAAATATTTATGGAAGTCAGATTTATTTTCGTCCTCTCCTTATTCACTTTACGTAAAAGAAACAAGGAGGAAAAGGTGTGTTGGTATTGCCCAACACAAAAGACATGACTCGTTCTACGAAATGGGTCTGACTAAAGTTAGATAATAAGTATGTAAGAAAAAAAAAAAACGCAGTAATGTTAATAGACTGCAATAGATAACTATCC
>Ga0058701_10004621_pt1 | contig 11216 bp, 7 predicted proteins | sample AgamicOrMae_FD_97039 | JGI IMG/M metagenome (GOLD analysis project Ga0058701, IMG submission 97039) | Agave microbial communities from Guanajuato, Mexico - Or.Ma.e | ecosystem: Host-associated > Plants > Phyllosphere > Phylloplane/Leaf | place: Guanajuato, Mexico | collected 2012-06-04 | reverse complement strand
ATAACGAAATGTTTAATCCTAGTTTTGGAATGCTCAGCTCGAGAGCGATCCAAAATATACCCGACATGCTAGGTTATCTCTATTGGTTAATGAGTTAATAAACCGCAATTTGCGAAATTGCGGAATCTGGCAACACTGGCCGAGAGGCAACCGTAGCTGTAGTAAAACGACGCTTATAAAATACTATGGAATGGTATGACAGCGGACTTGGCACAAGGCTCTGAAACCGAATAACTAGGGTTAACTTAAGCGGTTTAATTCTGTTTGTCCCCCATTATAATATAAAGTAAAATTTTTCTTCTGACGTAGCAGATCTAACTGTTATCCAAGATAGTGATTTTTCAGTCAAAGTTCTTCAAGAATATTTTTGAGTTCCACTCAAAGAAAAGAAAAAAAGAGGGGGGGGGGTGAAAATGAAAAAGAAAAAAAAATGGATACATCCCAAAACTGACAAGAGCTCCCCATTTCGCCAAAGTGAGTTTGGTTGGCCAGCTTGCTAGTTTTCGACTGATTTGCGATTTTGAGGATAAAATATATTTTTTAAGCTAACCTTTTATTTTCATTTTTCCGCAACAAAATTTCGCCCAAAAACTAACAAATAACTAGCAAGATAAAAATAAGTTTGCGACAATTAGCGCACCTTTACTTTCAAGACCTAAAACTAGTATTTTTTTCCTTTTTTTATGGGAAATTTCATGTAAAAATCTACTACGGTATCAATGAAAGGATTTTGCCTGCAATTTGTGCGTAACGGAAGTACCGTTCATGTCACAAAGTATCGGCAAAAATAGCTCTTCAGTTCCGGCGGATGTTCGTTATTTTGTATCTTCCCGATTCTCAGAAAAATAAGGCGGGCCAGCCGCGCAGGCGGCGGGCGGCAGGCGCCAGGGCGGCCTTATGGTTTCGATAAATGTTCTTTTTCGTAGGTATGTCACTGATCGTTTAAAAAAGGCCAAAACCACAAGTGTAATTTCTCCTCTTTCCTTTTCCGTCAGCAGTGTTGGTTATTTTAAGTGAAAGCCGTCCGTTTCCTATTCGGGCCACTCGACGTCTCTGTGTTTAACGTACAAACTTGAAGGCTTTGCAGCACACACTGCGCACCTTGTCACTTCCTCAAGACTACAGGTTTTTGACGAGACTGTAAAAAATATCGTTTGTTATGAACCAGCTTCTCGCCGTTCTCCGCTTCAGAATAGCTGGTTTCGTCCGCCTCGAGAGGAAAAAAACTACATGAAAATGCGTTTTTACGATCGGCCACTCAATTAGTACTCTAAATTTCTCCCAAACCCAAAAATCTATTTCCCAAGAATTTACAAAATCTCTCATTAATGATTGAGCTTTTTTTTTTAAAAAAAAGAGGAAATTTATCTTCACTTCCAAGATGAAAATCAAGGATCTTGGCCTTCCTTCAAGAAAGTTATGCTCTGTTATTTTCTGCATGTCGGAGAGATATACTAAATTGGATGTACTAGAGAATATCCGTAAAATATTTTAAGTAGGTTTTGCGTTACGTGGCAATCTATCTGTACGCATCATGTTAGTCCAGTGCACTGTACTCTCTGCAATGTTATTCATTCCTCAAAATCTCGTGTAATCCTGACCGATTAGCGTAACTGTCTCTAAGGCTGATGCCTCGGGCTCTTCGTCGGCGCTTGAGAAGTAAGCGGCATCACGCTTAACAACAACCAAGTGATGCGCATGCAAAGCAAGGCTCAAGGCAACTTTACCTTAACCCAACTAAACCTGAACTACGTGGTTTTAAGTAATCCCCATCGTAATGACACGTTGAACCAGGGTGGAACGCGAGGTGGGAGTTGCAATCTTCAATTTACAGCGAGTACGGAATACGAATAAAGTCCACGTTTTTTTATTTATCGTTGCATCGCATTACGGACTACAATAGCAGTCTTTTAAACTAATTACATGGGAAGTGAATTAAAAGTGTGTTGAGCGAAGGCGCTAACAAGACACCTTTCGCCATTCACCCTTGTATTGTTTGTCATCCGCCACGCCGCCCGATATTATTACGTCACCAGGATACCGTTTGTTCGTTTTCTCAACCCGCTTCAATTCAAGGTTACGCACGCTCTTTAACGGCTTATCATCTCCACGGAGTGAACGTGCCGCCATGACAGGTCCTGCAATCCTCATTTCTATGGATCCTCTTTTTGCCTTTACTACTGACAACAGTCGCTCACTTTTTTTTACATCCATAACCAAACCTAATATAACGTAATAAAAAATGTTTTAACTGAAGGATATTCCAGCGCAATGGGCTAAAATTAGACAAGGACTTGATATTTTCAGGATTTGTTCAAAATGTGTATGTCTATCGAATGGCGAAGTAAAGGAAATTCGACCGTTTCGTTTTTACGTAATTAAATTCCAAAGTTGGGAAAAAATGCATAGGCTCTTATGGCACCTCCGAAAATTGGCGCTAAAACTGGTAATGTAGGATTAAAAGCGTCTGATTGCGATTAGATGAGATTCGAAAAAAACTGTTTCCAGTATAGATTGGAGTTTTAGAAACTATTTAGAAAAGTTTGACGACAATATACCCTTCTCTTATCTTTAAAAACTTCAAAAACAGCCGCATTTTGTAGACAAGTGAGTCAAATCAGCAACTTCATCGCTTTTTAACGCAAATAAATAAATAAATACTGTGGTGAAAATGAAAAGCGAATAATAGTTCGGGTAAATACTCGTCGACAGCGAGAATTTTCTCAATATTCAGTTTTTAACACGAGTTTTGAATTTTCCGATGAACTTGATTAGTCGGAAGCGTTGGAATATCCTTAATCCGTGAACACTTAGTTTTCAGGCATTGATTTTAAAGTGAGTATTAAAAAAAGGCTAGCTGGGTAGAATAATGGTTTGAGTCTCTTATTTGTTCGGTGTGTAAGCGGGTTTGGTCACATATTCATCTGTTTTTGCATAACGAGGGAATTTGTATTTTTTTTAAAGGAAAACAAAATGTGCTTTTGAGTTTTAGTAAATGTTGAAAACAGAAACCTCCAAAAAATCTTTGTTATGGAAAAGGAAGAGGTTTTTGTTTTGTTTTTGTTTTTTGACAGATCATAAAAATCAATGGAACACTCATACTTTTTTGTCAGTTTAAAATTATATCGGTACATTGTCCTTTTCATTTCAAAAGACTTTTTCTTTTATAGCGTTTTTCGTTGTAAGTTAATCGTGTTAGGTTGATTCCATGAGAGACATATGGTAATTTTTATAGTTCATCACGTGATCGTAAACACCAGGACTTTCTATTTTGCTTTTATAGGCGTCCTTGGAGTAATACTATGTGACACGAAAACGGAAACCATTTTCATAAAACCGATGCTTTATTGTTTTCGAACATAGTGTTGAAGATACCGATACACTTTCTTAGCCCCGCCCTGGAATACAATACCTGTACAACTGTGAGTTAACCAAGTACTAAATTTGCGTAAAAATAACCTTGTAAGTAAACTTCAATTTTACCTTGATTTTTTTTAAATCATTCGAAGGATGTTCCGAACGGAAAGTTCGAAAACACTCGCTGATGAGGTGGAGTTAAAAAAGATAATAAGGTATAATTTTCGAGCTTCAATATTCAAGTTGATACATACGATCAAAACAGCATCGAACAATTGAACACAGTAAAAACTACACCCTGCTTTTGGTCGTCCTATATACCTGTTTCATGCATGAAGGTAAAATAGGTGAAGGGTGAAATATTTCGCTTTATCAATGAAGAGGTTTCGCCGAGAGCTCACGTTATATATGGATTTAGTTATTGACAGAGGTACCTTAAAAAATAATCAATGATGCTCTTCACCTGTTCGACCATACAATCATATCTGAAACAGATATAAATCTATCTAAAACAGGGATTACCGGTAGTTTAGCGTTGCTCGACTTCGCAACATCATCATTTTTATCGCGACATCAAGTGCTTAACCGATGAAGGTATACTTTGTGAGGAATCCCATGTTTGAATTGCCTAGATCGTGAGCGATCAACATACCCAACTTGAAAGCTCATCTCCTGTAGTTTTCAAGTTAACCGCATTAAAACAAATCTCGGAATCGCTAAATCTGATGACATTTGAGATTTTACTTTTAAAACTTGCCGTTTTAAAAATAATAAATATCAACCTGCGTACCTATTTTTTGGCCTAAGAGTCGCATACTTTGACGTCTCATCAAATCTCCCGAAATTAACAATCCGATCGATTGATTCTTGTGGATGTTTTAGGACGCGAGCCAAAAAAGAGTGCGTTTTTTTCGTTTTGCATCACTTATGTCTTATGAGTGGAGCGTTGCTGGTTCCCGTATTGGATCGGTGTAAATCGGCCTCAACAAACACGCAGGCTGGGCTTGGCTTGGCGCCGGCCGGGCTGCGGCTCTGTGATGTCTTTGAACTTCGGCTACGTGGGGAGAGTGTGGAGCTCGTCGATGGAGTAGGAGGAGAGCGCTCTTCTGGTCCGGCTGCCCGACCAATCGGACCAGCGGATATCGGCCAACTGCGGCCGAGCCATCTCGAGGATGTAACCCCTGCGATAATTTGACAACTCTTTTTTTTCTGACAACTAATCACCCACTTTGCACGTTCTATTCTAGGCGAAAAGCGTATTTTAACCAGTAATTATCAGAAAAAAATGATTATGCCTATGGGGACACTGTCTTTCTGACATATCCTATGGTTACTGTGCGCATTCCAAGGGCCACGATTCTTCTTCGTGCCTGAACGTCTGAACGTTATTCTTGGTGCAAGATTTTTCTTCTTCTTGCAATAAGGAAAAAAATTCTCGATTCAAGAAAAAAATTCTTGCGATACGAAAAAAATTCTTGCGATTAGAAAAAAATGTTTTGTCACTATATCAAAAAAAATAATTTTGCCAAATCATCTCTCTGCAACATAAAATTTCGAGTCCTCTTTGAAGTATGTAGAACTAAGAAAGAATGGCGAAAGCAAGTAAAACGGGCGAGGAGTATTAAAATAGCAATACTCTTCATGGGATCTATGCAAGAGTAAAAGCTCTTGTTGTCGAGAAATTCACAATAAAGAGTAGCAGTCGTTTGCTAAGTGTTACCTTCCGCCCGAACGTGTATAAAAGCGTGGGCAAGGCTTGTACTTGTAATAAAGTGTCAGTAGCCCTGCAGTCAGCCAGTAGCCTAAAATCAACATCTCGGTAGCTGCTGTATTAGTCAACACTCCGTGGTCGTCGCTCTCAGAGTCAACACAGGCGAAGCGAGTTTGACACTCCCTTTTAGTTGACACCCAAACTTTCCTTTTTTTACACCCATTTTGTTTTTACAGTTTTGCGCGAAAAATGACGTAGAGCCACAATTTTACTTTCATGAGGTTTTGATAGAAGTTTATTCTATCCGAAAATCCTTGGTTGGCGTGGGAATATGCATGTATGCATGCGCATCTTCTGACAAGAGATTTGCGTCTTCCCATCGGTGACGTGGACATGCGATTATGCCTCAAGAGTATAGTGTCTAAGGGGGGGTTTCTTTTAATGGCTTTTCTTCTGGTTTGCGGAAAATTTTCCTCGTATTTTGGAGCGCGTGATTCAGTTTTTCTATTTCGGGGATTCTCTTCATGTGGAATATTTTTAATATAAATAATAATAAAAAGATAAGTCCACAGTTCATGAGACATTTAGAACCACAAACAAGCAGAGAGAGTTCTGAGTAAGTATACTAAATTATAGGACTTGCCTTTAAATTCTTCGGATTAAAATAACGAAATTATACAAATCAAGCGCAATCATAACAAGGAAGTTGAACTTGAGCAATTGCTTCTCCATAGCAAGCAGGAATGGCCTTTTACCAACCTTATCAAAACTTACTACATTCTCCCTCTAACTCTGGATTTGGCATATCACTGATGCTATCAGTTCGATTTAAGCAAATTTTCCTGATCTTGGAAGAAGTAGCTCGAATCAAGATGAGTTTTCCAAAAACTCGGATGCAGTTTTCCGTCGTACTGGACCAAGGACATTAGGATTATAGTTCAACAAGATTTTTAAAAGTCAGCTGCTGTAAGGGGAAAAAATGGACCACTAAATTTAAGGATATTTTTTTACAGTATTTAACGTTTAATACATTGTGTTACGCGCGGGACCGATGAACAATGGCGTATTGCAAAACGGTGTACATCGCGAAATCTGTGCGCCTCCTGAGAAATCGGTTTACGACCGAATTGGAAATTGCTATAAGTCAGTGCCGGCAAATAAGACCTGGCAGATAAATCATCGCGGTGTTGGAAAAACAAGAAGTCTGATTGGATTCAAGCATGGATTGATCGTCTGCTCGGATAATTTAGGGTTGTTCTTTTTTGTGCGAGAAATGAATCATAGTCAAATATCATTAATAGAAAGAGACAAGCGGTTGTAATTGGTGAAGAGAGGACATTTAGGCCGAAGGCGATGAGCGGAGCGCGCGACTCAGAGGAAGTGAGGACTCCAAGGACATCGACGTGCCGCGGCTGCTGCTGGCTGCTGGTCACTTGGCCTTCCCGAGGAATAAGATATGCTTCACCTTGGAGATGTGTGCGTGCAAATAACTCATTACCACCATTGTAAACCTCATAAGTGGCCCCCGTCACCTCTGATAACGTATCATTTTCTTTTCAGCCTCATTTTCCTGCCTTTCAGGAAAAAGTGAGGCCGGGACGAAGGCGTGGATTATCCAAAAAGTAGTCTATAAGGAAAAACCACCGGAGCTAACTAAAAACAACCTGATCCAAGTCAGGCCAAACCTTCGAGAGCCTCGCTAATTCTTGACTGGAACCATGTTGGCATCTGACGATCAAACTCTTTATAAGTGCCTGACGCAAATCTGATGAAGATCCTCACCAAATCCTGATAAGCTCTGGATTGAAATCTTATTAACACCCGATGAAAGCCTGATTAGACCTGATGAAAACCAATGAGCACTTGATATAAACCTAACGAGTAGCTGACGAAAACTGATCATCACAAAGTAAAAACAAAAGCTTGTTTTTAGGTAGTTCTTACCTGTCTTCGATGTGAAAATAAAATGAGGACAAAACGTGTTTGATAAAGATTAAGATTGACCCATGTTCAGCCCTGTCATTCGTAAAATGTTGGCAAGAGCTTTACGTTGATGTGACTGAACGTAGACCTTTCTAAAGGAATTACTTGAAAACGTACTATGCCCGTTTTATTTTCACACCCAAAACAAGTAAGAACTCCTTAAAACAGTTGTGTCGCTTTGACTGAGTGGTGGATCACATTTGTACTCCTCGTTGGATAACGATTTGAAAAGCTTCTTTGATTCTTCTTCTTCATTGCGATATCCTTTCATCATCAACATCCCTTTCATCATCAAACTCCGTGATTTCGGCTCACAGCGGTGAAGAGAGGACATTTCCACAGGTAAATGGTATGTGGGAATATGACCTTTGTATGACCTCAAACCATAAAAGCTCTACCTGCTACATTTCCATTTAATTTGCGTCGAATTAATCGCGCTTCTAAAAGGGTGAATTAAATTCATGAACGTCGTATAATTTCGGATCGGCCTTGGATCCTCTTCTTCGCTGAGATAAAAGTTATGTCACTTTATCGTTATTCCAATCATCTTCCTAAATACTGGAGCGCGCAAGGCAATCCGCCCGGATTGGATGGCGGGATCAGAACCGAGCCGTGTCACATACGCATTCAATATTTTTATCGGACGATCGCGTTCTGCGAGCAACTTTTGCTTGCCAAGGGTCTCATATAATATTGTAATGTTAGCCCACCTGCCGAGAGCAAGTTGGATAGCTGGCGATTAGAATGCTCCTAAAAAGGGCCTTTGGAATGCTATTAGGCTCTTCATTGCTCTTTATCACGATGGGCGGAGCCTTCTTCTTCAGAGCTGCTCTCCTCTTCATTACGGGGCCTGCGTTCATCCAGAGCGACGCCAATCTCCTTGCGGCTGGCTTTCGTCGCAAGAATGGCAAACTGAAACTAGATCATAAGAAGCTCTGCTGCCAGCAACACGTATTGGGGGCCGTCAATAAATTGCGCTACTCAACTCACCCCTTTCAGTGCGCGTGCCTTAGCCTAATTTCGCGATTAAGGTTCAACACGTGATGGCAAAACATATCCTGATCTAACCCTAGCTCACCTAACCAAGAGGCCTGGATATAAAAGGGGGCATTAAGGGTGAAAAACCATGGGCGCCGCCTTCTTGTTTCCGCAGTTTCTCCTGAAGCTACAATGCATTTGATGGTCCCTTAAAAAAAAATGGTTGCCCAATGCCTCCTGCTCTTTAGTATGTTCAGGGCTTAACCTAACCTAGCCAGCAGCATCAAAGCTATCGTAACTTAATAACTAGCACTGGATACACCATTGCCATCGCCCGTTGATCTCAGCCTTTGCGTGCAGGAGTGCGTCATCCTAGTGAACGAATTTACTTCCAGGAAACTTTCTGGACCTGGTCTTGAGTATCGAATGTTACGCAGTTTACGAACTGCCCCTAGTGAAGAAATGCAAATCGCGGACGTCTTAGATCCATCTTCAATTATCTATGGCCTACTGGAGACCGCTTAAAATCAGTTAAAGTTTACTTTGAGCCGCGGAGCAACTCGTTTCAAATGTAAACTACAAACATTTTGTTTGCAAGCTAAATTAGAAACAATATTGAAAAATAGTTTACAATGAGGATTTTACCTCAAGGTAAAAATTATTTGTTCTTATATCAAATTTGAAGTAAGAACAAATAACAATAATGGTAATAAAAAAAAACTAGCGATTGTGCGAGGAGTAGGTTTGTAATGAGGAGATTTTCCGAGTTTTCATTACTAACGAAAGTTCTCCTTTTTTTTTGTTGCAGGTAAGAGAAAAGTCGTGGCAGCGTTGTCCATTCATGTAAGTTTTGCTCTCGGCTGTTTGTTCTCCGCGGAGTTTATTCCGCATTTAAATGGCGTTTAAATGACGTACTAATGTGTTCTGCATACGAATGTACACTCCCTTTGCCTTCAAGAGGCAGCGCTCGATGGGCATACTTCCACGTATGAGAATAATTTATCGCACCTCAAAAAAGAGGATGTCATTAAATCTACCTTTGGAGAAATTTCTCTGTAACTATGACAATTTAAAGTGGATTCTACTAACACATTATTTTTTCGCGCTAATTTGGGATCCAGCGATTTTCTCCACAAAATATTCCCTTTTTGTTCCTTTGGAAACAAAATAGGAAGATATTTGCGTCAACCAATACACGAAGTATAACTTACACTTGACTGTCGTATTATTATTTTTTCCATCTATATTAGCGCTTTATTTTACTAATACGGCAATTAAATGTTCATAAACATACTCCTGCGCAGGATTTATTTGGAGTAAAAAAAAACTTAATTTTGTTAAACTAAAATATGCCGATCCTTTGACAGTGCACGGATGAGCTACAGTTTGATAGTTGAGTAGATCTACGTCATTTATCTCTGAGGGAAATGGGTTATGGAAAAGAAAAGGCCTCAAAAGTCAGGGTTATCATGCATGGCAATCAGCTTAGGAGATCCCTCGAAAATGGCCCTTTGTAAATAAAATTGCAAAATAGATTACATTAATAAATCGGCAATCACTAACTTCTAATTGCATCCTCTTCTTTCTTGAACGCTTCTCTTCTCCTCTTCTTACAGCATCAAATTTTTATGAAAAATTCGTCCTTATAATTGATAAAGCTTTGTTTATGCTTGTTTAGTCTCATTGCAGCCCAAACATAGCCGTTAAGTTTCGCATCTTTAGTACCTCACATCTACGTTACTGTTAGTGACGTACAGACGTATATTTCAGTATATGCGACAGGGTAGTTTACGTGACAGCGCGTGCCGGTCACGGTCACAGGGGCGAATTTGTCTCACGTTCTTTCGCATATAATTACATACTGGCTTATTTCATGTGAGGTCTCCGTAAGTCGACTTTAATTAATACCTCAGGCTTATGCTAGTTAGTTACTCACTGAAAAATGCATTGTGGTTCAGGCTTTGCAAAATGCTTTCGTCTACTTTTCCTAACGGAGTAAACTCGGAACTGATTTGAGCAAAATCAGAAAAAATATTTAAGGTTGGAATCTTGAATGAAAACTTGTAAGTTAAACCGGTATTTTCATGAAAATATCGTGCTTTCTCGCCTCGCTTCGTTCAGCTTACAATTAGTGACGACAGATGTAACATAGGAATGAAAAAATGCCCTCCCGCAATTAAAATTTAGAATGCGTTTTGAAGGTCCAATTGTTAGTTCAGAGTATTAATGTTTATTTTATAGTTAAGAGTATGAACGTGAATTGGTTATTGCATTCATTAGCACAAAAGAATGACGAACAGATAAAGAAGTAAAACAAGCTCTTCATAGTTACGTTTTCAAGTAATGAGACGATAAAACAAGATCTCCCGTTGAGCGCTGCCGTGACCTTAATTATCTCACCGATAAACAAATATTCTTAATGCACAAAATTAATTTTCCTTAATTATTTAATGATTATGTTATCCTGTATCGAATAGAGTGAAGATTATTGCGATTTTTATCAATCTGTCCAAGATAATCACCTTGTTCTTATTACTAAATACTTGTGGGATGGAATATTTTTTAGCCAACTTGTCTGCCAATTCTAGTGTTGATGAAATGTTATACTGAGCAGCCTAGTCCGACCCGTTGATGAAAATGGATTGCTTTTATAGTGGCATTTGTTTTGAGAAAACGTTGGAAGTCTGCGTTTTGTAAAATTTGCTCTTAAAGATCTATTATTTGAAATAGCTCTGCGAGAGCGTGTTTTTTTCTTCCCCAAACGGACTTAAATGTTGATTGATCGTCAATCTGAAGAGTTGATTTTGACTCCTGAAAAGATGCGTCAAAACAGGAGTAAGATTTCACTAAGGACTTTTTACTTGAATCTTATTCTTGATTAGAATAATCTTTGTGGATCAATTCGAACTTGGTTTGCCATCTTGGGTCACTCGTCGGAACGTTGCACTACAATTTATACCAATTTATTTTAGATTGCGTATTGAATGAGCTGTATAGAGTAATGGCACTGTTTGTATGCTGCTCTTTGTCTGCATCGGTGCCATTACTGAAATTCGGCCGCAGCTTTTTTGAGGGGGGGGGGGGGCAATTCAATGAAGTTAGGCAATTTCGGGTTCCCCAAACCCCACAAACACTTCAAAAAAGGGGACCGCCCTATTAACTATTTTTCCTCCTTCCTACTTTCCTT
>Ga0058701_10004619_pt1 | contig 11218 bp, 11 predicted proteins | sample AgamicOrMae_FD_97039 | JGI IMG/M metagenome (GOLD analysis project Ga0058701, IMG submission 97039) | Agave microbial communities from Guanajuato, Mexico - Or.Ma.e | ecosystem: Host-associated > Plants > Phyllosphere > Phylloplane/Leaf | place: Guanajuato, Mexico | collected 2012-06-04 | reverse complement strand
TTTTTTTTTTTACTTTTTTTTCTGCTATTGTGTTAGCAACAGGAATGCCTTTCATTCAATACCGACTCATCTTTTAAATAGTCTATTTAGCAGTGTTCTAGGCAAAATGCACTATTCATCAAAATCATTAAATGTTGGAAGAGAATTTTAGAAAATACTGCTTGTTCAGATTTCGTTTTGTTTGGGATTTCTTTCTCTCGCGATTTTCATATGTTTACCTTCTTTTCTTCAAAAGTTATTTCTAACTGAGCGATCGCCCATGTTAACAGATACCCATCGGCAGATAAAATAGCGGAAAATGGAAGAGAAAAAGATTCTCCTCTTTCGGAATGGCCGACCTTTGCCGACGAAGAAGTTTCTATACCTTCAGGAAGCCTTGCAAGGTAAGGTATGGCAAGGTGCTATATCAAAAATTTACTTCAATGATTAACTTCAACATTACTTTTATTTGGCAGTCACAGGAAGTCCACCTCACCGTCCATCTCACCAGTCCAATTCAATGCTGCAAGTTCAGCGAATGAGAACAGCCAGTTGGGAGATAAAAAACGTTTATCCGAATCATCTGAGAAACATTCTATAACGATGCACCAAGACCAGCTCCCTCGGCGATCTCGTCAGCCCCTTGCTTCCAGGATGAATACGGAGGGAATGAACAAGTTACAAAACACTGAAAGCAAGGTTTGCTCGAGTAATTTTGATCTACTAAATAAGTTCTTTTCATTAATTTCTTTGTCTTATTTCAGCCCGTTCGAGATTTGCGGACAGGCGAAATGGACTCGGCGAAGCGGCTTCCAAGAATGAAGGGACGTTCCGTTAATCAACCTAAATCAAATCTTGACGAAGTACGTATTTTTTAAATGCTCTCGCTGCATTGGTTGAAAGCCCTCAAGTTCATTTTAATTTTTTTTTTCAGCGAGCTGAAATTACGGAGGTTTTGTCACTCGGCAGTGACGAGCTTCACTCTCAACCGCCGACGGGCTACCAAAAAGAAGTTCTTAAGTAAGGATGTGATTCAGTCGGATTCGAGTCGTCAATTCCATTCGTAATTCCTTACTGCGCCATCTAACATTTCCCTTACCCGCCCGTTCCCCTCGAAGGCTCCATAACTTATAAATGGCCCCCTCCAAAACCGCGAAATCCGCGTTTTCCCCACAAGTTGAAAATTCTACGTTTTTACAGTGTAGCATTTCATGAGTGTAACGTTCTCATTCCAGGCACCTGGCAAAACGAAGAAACGAGCGAAAAGTTTCCAAACCGACGGAGAGTAACGACATCATCTCTTTAGAAGAAGAGAGACGGATGGCCCTAAGAAAAGCAAGTGAAGGTTCGTTCCCGACTTCTTGCAAATTTACAGCCATTCCTATAGGTTTCCTGATTGATTTTCCAAAACTGATTATACGTCCCCCTTTTGGTGTTTTCCTAATGGTTGATCATCGTATGTCCGATGAAATCGTAGCTAGTCTGTTTTTTTATTTTACCTACATGCTTGCTACTTTTTGTTCCAGAGTTCGACGCCTTAGTCGCGGAGTTAAATAAGATGCCTGTAAGGACAGACACCCTAAGAACGAAAAACCGCAAAATTGAAATCGAAAAGGAATTAAACCAATTGGAGAAACGCATACGAGCTTTAACGAAGATTTCTGATGTATAAAGGAGTCGGAGATTCGCAGACCATTGTTGCAATAAATTGGCGAAACTGCCTTTTAAATGTTTAAACTTTGTTGAAGTTTTGTGAGGAGTCCGTCCACGACAGTGTAGTTAGTACATGACCCAAATTGTGCATGTTTAAATTTGTGCAGAATTATAAATTTTTGACGTTTTAATAAATTGTTAAAGAACTGGACACCTCGCGCGCGTTTTAATTACGCCTTGCTTACTGTGTAAAAAGCAACAAAAAAAAAAGAAGAAAGTAGATAATTTAATTTGAGTTGTATACCCCGCCATTTTTTTCCCTCTCTTTTTTATAATTATGCTATTTAGAACCTTATTTAATCATGCGGATAAGTGCTAATCTTTTTGCTTTGGATTTTACCTGTAGTTTAATTTTTGGTTAGTCTCATGGATTGATACTGATCTTGTCGGTCTCAACCACGACACTTGATGGAATGCACAGCATTTCATAGTGGTTTTGGATTTATCAATCCCAAGAATTCTTGGAGAAATATGAAACGGGGGCTTGATTTACATTCGAGACACCAGTATTGGTCAAGTATAAACAAAATTGTTTTTTCTAATAATAACATCCAGTTTGATTGGGCTTTTTGCATATTCACTTCAAAATTTGTGTTTCACGGCGTTAACATTTTGTATTTCGAAGTTGTACAGTTTTACTGTGCTCTTTATACAATCATACACCTTACTAGAACATTCCACACTTTGAACAGTGTTTGTTTTGACTCTTTCGATGAAAAACAGTCCTCTGAAGTGACTCAATACCAAAGTTGACATAGGGGCGGATAACTCATCAATTTGCGTATATAATTAACTTATCTTACAAAATCAAACCAAGCTTTGTTAGGGTTTCCAAAAGAGCCTTAAGTCATGCTTAAATGTATAAATATTACATTAGAAATGCGTCCATCACAACATGAAGATGAACGTTTCGGCAGCTTTTGAAGAGGGTACGTGGATAGCCCAACCACGCTTCGTGAAACTTCACGAGGGTTTTTTTTTTTTTCATGCAGCTGAAATAAATGAACCAAAAGCTTTTCTAAGCACTAGCCCAAACATTAGTGAGTTGGAAAATTTTGCTGTTTTAGGTGAGATATAACGGATTCTTCCAAAAACCTGTAATTTGTGGGATCATACACGCACCAAGTTGTTTCAACTATTAGCCCTGCTCTCAAGGTTCAACGTTACAGGTTACGTAAAACGTCGCAAAGTCTGTCACCAACTGAACCCCAAATAAAATTTTTTCACAATAGCGGAGAACTAAAAAAGTCATGCTCTTATTGATTCGGCAAGCGGTCAAATGCGAACGACTCTCAGCTGTTCCCAAATCAGTCCGGTCAACAGTAAATCCATCATCTTGTTTTTCGTCCTCTCGGAAAATATCTCACGTTAAATAAGTGATGATAGTTTAAAAATTTAGCCTGTAACTCGCTCGCTTAATGAATGTTTACACTTCAGTAGTAAAACCTTACATATATGCCATGAAAACGTAATGGAGGAGGGAACTTACCTGCCCAACTTTTCTCGTCTTCTGTTCTCCGGTGAAATGGGTCCTCTTGACTAAAAATCAGCCAAGTCGCCCTTTTCTTCACATCCGCCAGTCACGATTGAATTTTTTGAACTTGCACGTATGTAAAACACTTTTCAATCACAACACCAGGACACACACAACCGACGAGCCCCATTTGACTAATACGGTCCTTGTATCGTTAAACCCACACGGTGAAGATTATCGTTAATCTCGCAAAGAAACTATACCCTCCCAGTTTACCAGCAATCTTGTCTTGATTGACCATCGGACAGGGCACTTTTTACACACACAATTTCCTCCGGACACACTCCCGATCGCACCCAAATCACAACCTGATCACAACGGAACGAGCACATGGCTTCTGAAGCTTTCCCCCTCCTCCTCAACGCCGCTCTGCCCCCCTCTCCCCGCTTGCCTGCAGCTTGCGAAAATTCCCCCTCCCCAAACATCAACCCACAAAATCACCTCGTGAGCTGCGTTCGCACACAAAGCGCTGATATTTAAAAAAAAAGACAAAAAAAAATATTTTTCGACCGCTTGCCACTGGGCCTAAGCGTATTTGCAATTGCACATTTTAAACATTAGGAATAATTACACTCTCCTATAAAAGTTACTTAGAGATCCCTTCACATCACTTCTCCCTCCTCTGCCAGGCACTGCCAGGGTGTGGGCAGGAAACACTAGAACAATTCTTGCGCAGAACCTCGATAACAATGCTTTATTTCTCCCGTTTAAACGAAAGTACAAAGACTGCAAACTTTTGTGTTATTTCCGTTTGATAGTACACTGGGTTATGCTTGGTAAGTTGGCTAACTTGTTCCGCCCGTATCACAGATAAATAATGAAAAACCGGGCAGTTCAAAATCGTACAACTGCACGCCCTTTAAAGCTACTATGTACATAAACAAAAATAACAGCGATGATGAAAAAATTCCACGAAGTACAAATGGCACACTTTCAGCACAATGTGTTTTTCTTTTCAAACAGAAAAAACAGAAACAAATTAAAGTTGAACATTGCAGTGCACGTGCCGCGAGCTAAATTCCCGTCGAAAGATTCCAACACGATTTTTTCATGTAAATTATGTTAACAAGAACAAGTTGGTCTCAACATTTTTCATCTTGACAAAAGTCGCATCTCAGAAAAAAAAGACCTAGAAGAATCTCTCCTTGTTGGTCCCAGTAAGTACCGAAAGAAGAAGAATTAACATCAGTGGCGTTGCTACATTCATCTCCTAATAAAGCACTAATTTCTTTTAATCACTTTACACTTAATCTAACAACATTAGCTTTCATTTCTACCAATAAACAACGCTTGAATTGAGGTCACAAAAATGCAAGAGCTCAGTTTTTAAGGCATGAACTGTAAAGGCACCAACATCATTTTCCATGTAAAATATATCAGATATTTAAGTGTTTCAAGTAATCAAATTTTATACGACAAAATCTTACAAAAACATTTCTAAAAATGCCTTTCAAATCCGTTATGTTCTCTATACTGGTACCGAAGTCTTGAAAATCTCGTTCGACGAATTATCAGGTAAATCTAAGGCAGTTATTCTTACTGAAGAAACGTTACTTGCACACCCACGACCATAAAATATTATACAACAGCGTATAAAAATACCACCCACATAACTTATTCTGAAATTAAAATCTATTGCTTTCTGTCCTTCTTTATCGTAATACTGTTTGCTGCGAAACATCAATAAGTTATCCCAAAAGTACTAGAATACTTCTTAAACCTCGAAACAATCTCACATAAAGAAAGCTTGTTTGTACAAGAAAGCTCGAGCACAAATTTGGTATCTAGATCACTCATGCGGCAAAATCGGTAACAAAATAATTGTAAAATCCGACAATACATCGGTAACACTGATTTCCCTGAATCAACGTTGCAGAAATGCTTGTATCGTGAGCGCAGAAAGTTAATTTATCATTCAAGGCACAAAAACGGAATGATTTAGAGAACTCCTACAATATCTTAGATAGGATAGATGGATTTTGTACTCTTTAAAATAATGGTAACTCCGTCTTGTTTCTACCCAGTAAAGCTACTAGGAAACGCAAATTAAGTCATGAAAGGACGGGCGATTGAAGCAAGCGAGCAAGACGATCAGGAGAATATGGTCACGAGAAGAACCATAAATTCTCTCACTTATGAAAAAGGCTGAGGGAACCTAGAAGCGCACATCCATACATAACCTACAAAGGCTATGTACAAAAAAAAGTTGATTGCATTGTCTTCATCTCGCTGAATAATAAGTTTCAACACTCAAACAAAAAGCAAAAACAAGTGAACCACAGCAATCAAGGCACAAACTGTCCCGTATCTTTCACCGAGCGAAATTCGCTGTCATGACTCGTCATTCACGATTTGAAAACCAATTTCAGTCCAAACGAACCTCACTCACACAATACAAACTTTGGGCATTGTTTTCCATTCTAAAGATTACGTTATTGCACGTTCAAAACAATCTTTCGAACTTCCGCGCGTTTACACTACAAGTTACAAAAAGCTTTAACATTTCACTCGGGAAAATCGTATAAAATATAAGCTCGATTAAAACAAACATAAAAATAAGAAATGGACTTGTGCCACTTAAGTTTCCCTGCTTGGGGTCGAAGAGGCACGTACTTGATGGGTTGGTTGCGTTCGCTAGGCCCTGATAGGAACTGTGTGCTGTATGATGGGGCGCGCCGGGGGCGGGTCTCGGAGCGCGAATTCCGAGGGAACGTTGAACACGATCGCGTTGTCGTCTTTTCGGAACGTGGGCTCCGTGACGTCAGTCGCCGCCTCAACACGGAGAGTCACGCTCTTGTTGCCGAGCATGATCGGCAGCTTCGAAGCGACGTTCACCACCAGGTTGGCTCCATCCCGTAACCTAACATCAATTCACACTCATCAAGACCGAAGATATTATATTCACCGGGATATTTTAACGCTGGTGTATTTGAGTGGACGATGAGAAAAGTGAGAAAGTACTACTATGCTGATAACGATAGCACCGCCCGAATACTGAATTAACCCATAATATCCCAAAGTATTTGGGGTGAAATTTAGTTTAAAAGAAATTGGAAGGATTTCTTCTCATTGGAATACGCTATTTTAAGCTTTGGGAAATGCCTAAATAATTAAATTTTAGGTTTTAAGGGGGGTGATATTTTTTAAATTGTGACAATGCTGAACTAAAACGATCCTCTAAAATAATGTTTTCTGTTTCCGAACGGCATCGCTCGGCAGTAGTGGGTTAAGAAAATCGTGGATGTAAGAAATATCGACTTGAGCCGTATATACTCCGGCTCTTCGGCGTTTCATGAACTTACTGTGAGTATCGGCTACAGAGCACTCCCAGAAGTTCTCCCACTCGGTCTTCGTCACACAAGAGCGATATCACCAGATCGTTTCCTTGACTGGAGTGGATGACAATCAGCTGATCTCGGCCCGGAGTGACACTCACGCCCGTCACCTGCAACGCGCGCACATTTACGCCTCCACGTCAACAGAAACGCAGACCGCACTGACTCTCACGTCAGTTCCTTGACTTACCTCACGTATCGGCCAAGGCTTCTTCATGGCCTTGAACTTGGTCGCATCGAGTTTGTAGATCGACATGTCTGTCACCAATAGGACGCGGTCAGCCACTTTCCGGAACCGATTCACCTTCCGTACAAACGCGGAAAACATCACCTGAAAAGTAAACGTAGTTCATTCGTCTTTTCAATAGGTGTTAAAAATTCCCGGCGAGCCGAGGAAAACAACAGGCATCATGGTAAAATGAGGTAAAGTTGTTTCTTTACCGTGCGGAAGCGATCCTGCGACTGTAACCGCTGAACACTGGTGTTGAAAGTGTTGCAGGCTCTGTTGGAAGGTTGCGACAAATAATTGCCTTCCCACCGACGTTCCTGGCCGTAGTGGGCGCGTTTCCCGCGCAGCGCGGACACGGCGCAAACCTGAAAAATTAAATTCATTCATCAATCTCATCAAATATTAACCCATAACAGCCTAACAGCCCAAAGTATTTCGAGTGAAATTTGGCTAAAGAGAAATTAAAAGGAATTTTTCCATTAAAATACGTGATTTTAAGATTTGGAAAATGCCGAAATTATTGGATTTCGCGTTTCCAGAAGAGAAATACTTTTTAAAACATGGCAATACTGAACTGAAAAGATCCTCTAAAATAGCTTTTTCTGATTCCGAACGGCATTGCTGGGCGTTAGTGGGTTAAGCCAGGATAAAGCATGAGAGCACCTTTGAAATGAAGAGGGTGGCTGACCACTCCGGAGCCTGAGCGCGGGCTTTTTCAAACAGTACAACTGCGAACTCACCTTAAGACGTAGCTGAGGCCAATCCTCTCGCGGTATTTTCCTGAGAACCATCCACGCCCACCATCGGCGGAACATGGCTTGCAGTTTAGGCACAACCGATTGGACCTGATAGTTTGGCTTAGGCCAAGGTATCGACTTGCCGTAATCGCGCATATGTTTAGCTTGTCTGAAACGAAACGAGAACAATTCGTTCAGTTTGGTGATGACAACACACCCAGGTCGAGATCAGAAGTAACGACTTGAATTGTGATCTCAAGTGCGCACTAACCTGAATGCCGCTTCAAGTTGAGAGATGTACGCTCGTCGCTTGTAGGCGCGGTAGTGTTTGATAATAACCAGCGCAGCCTTCATTTTCTTGTACCTCATCCGAGCCATGGTGCCCCGCCAGACTTTTTGAAGGAGAATTACTATATTTGGAATAAGCTCAGCTCGAGCCTTCATAAACACAGTCAAAACAAGACTTAGGATATTTTCGACATAGTGTAGAGGAGAGATAAGGCATCAAGCGTCGAAAACTTACCTCCTCCAAGGCAAAGAGTGTTCTCGGAGAGCGAATGAAGATCTTGGTTTCACCGTACTTGACATCGTGAGAAAATCCCTTTTCATTGATTAAAACCTTCGTGCCTTCTTTGTCTGAACCGCGCTGGAAATTCGGCCACGTGTACTGCGACAGCATCTTATACCTGGGAGAATATCACATCTCTGCGTTAGACATCGCAATTTGCATCCTTACCTTGCTAATTAACTCGTATCGAAACGGTCGATTCGAAAGGTGGACGTTTTCCACCTCTTGTGTTCTACCGCTCCTTAAGCGGAGCGAGGCCAAACGCACCTGCCATCATTAACCTCGGTTAACCTAGCCGCTTTCGTTACACCTGATGCCGCTTACTTTTCTACATACCTTTTGAGGAAGCGGTCGTAACGTTGTCGGTAAGCAAATCCTGCCCGCCTGACGCGCACGTTTTCCAGAAGACCCAGGTAGCACACTTGATGCTTGACGCGTTCTTCGTCGAACGCGATCGCTGATTTCACTTCATTTGGTTTGATGCAGCGCACGTAAAACGGCACTTTGCTCGCCAAGTTCTTCACTAACGATATCATGGAAGCTTTGAATAGGGCTCCGGCAGTTTGGGGGCGTTTCGTAGTCTGCAACAACAGAGATGCAAAAACTATAGTCCAGGGTTCCATATTTAGAATATCGACACTCTCGACACTCAACTCCTGATCTACTAGCCTTCGTTCATCTTAAGAACAATGCTCCTATGTCTCTGACAAACGTACATTTTCAAGGAGCAGTTTTGACACCTTTGACAACTTTCGTCGCCAAGTTCACCAGGAGCAGAGCTCAAAGCACGTAACCTAACCTAACTTTCTCGGCGACAGTAACTGCCGTCGGGAGCGTAACGGCATCAGGCTTAATGATACGTTAGATTCACGGAATTTAGATTCAAGTTAGATTATTGATAAGTTGGTTCGTCCCTCGATTAGCCCGACTTGGCGACCAAAGGTGGAACAGTAAAAGTGACAAATGCCACCTCACTTTACTTGTTTGGAGTAGTTACTGTCCAAACCGAACCAACCTTGGTAATGTCTTGCTTTCCTTCAGGCCACATGGCGCTGATATTCGGGTCATTGGAACTGAAGAGCAGCCTTTTGAAGTCTTGGAAGAGCGTATCCTTGCTCTTCTCCAGGAAGCCATTGATATTGTAGACGACATCTCCCGCGTAATGCTTGATACGGAACTGTTCTTTGTGCCTAAGAGTCTTGTCACTGGGCACGAGTTGTCGGCTGCTGTAGTGCGGGTGACCTTCGAGCTTCTTGTCCAGGGCTTCGACGACCATCTCATCGGTGACCCGGCCCACGTTGAGGCACGCCTCGTCCAGCACAGCCAACACGCCTTTGCGGGGCTGCTCCACCAGATCGCAGATCACTTCGTTGTTGAAGAAGTCGATATTCTGCCACTCGATCCCTTCCCGACGATACTCCTCTTGCTCTTGTTTCAAAACCAATTCTGAAACGTCATACTCCGAATTAATGCTTGCTTTATCAAGCAGCACACATCAATCTAGCCTATTTTCTTAATTGCTAGCACTCCACGCGAAAACTTCGACATTATTTGCATACACGTTCTTTAAAAAAAAAAAAAATATTTAACTTTTTTTGTGGTCTAAAGAGTTGTAAAATAGGGGTTTTCGAGTGCTTAAAATATTCGTTCAGGCAAAGTAAAGGCTTTGCATTTTTCTAAAAATACACAATTTAAGTGGAGATTTTCTTCACTAGTTAAATATTTGCGGGAAGGTCGACAAACGTGTATTGGGATGAAATGAGTTAAAACAGTAACGCACCATAAGACTCAGTGGCTTGAAAGAAAATATTTTTCTCACCAGCTCATTTAGATTAACTACCCCGTCTCTTGCAGTCGAAAGGCATAAATATTTATATAAAGTAAATATTTAAAACATCTGTATTTTAAGAAGGAAAAATGCGCTTATAAGTTGCTCTGAATAACAAGATATTCGCGACGCGGAATTCATTTTCGCGATGGACAGTTCCGAGTAGCAACTTTTGCAATACTTTCATAGAAGAAAAAAAAAGTCCTGACTTTACAAACGCTATTGCAAATATAGGAAGACTTGAACGCACGTTAACCAACGTAATACATTTTAAAAGTGGCAGCGTGTGAATAGCTACTTGGAAAAAAAATGCCTTTTTCTGAGCGAAGAAGTGGTGGACGCACCAATAAATAACTGTTGCAGCTTCTCGTTGCAGTAATTGATGCAGAATTGTTCAAAACCGTTGTTATCGAAGATTTCGAAGCCATAGATATCCAGGACTCCGATGAGCGTGCCCTTGAAGTGGTGGTTGTAAACTGTATCGTTCACTTGGATCACCTTATTGATCTTCTCTACAATCCACAAAAACAGTCGCTCGTACATCGCCTGCGGGACAAACAATTCGTTTTGAAATACCCAACCAGTGTTGTCAGATTCCGCGACTCCGTCAAATTTAAACGCGTCAAACTTTTAACCGTTAAAGTTAACATAATGTTGAGTCCTACTTCTAGAATGCTCAGCTCGAGAGCGATCCAAAACATACCCGACATGCTAGGTTATCTTTAATAGTTAAAAAGTTAGACGCGATTAAAATTTACAAAATTGCGGAATCTGGCAACACTGTACCCAACGAAAGAGGGAAACGCACGAAAAATGTCGTTACGAGAAAGATGCTACATAGAGTCCAACATCAATCACAAAGAACGCAGTAACGTCTGACTTGTCTCGAGTTCTTTGGGCGTATTGAGTGAGAGATGTGCGCACCTTAGCTAGCGCATCACGGCCGGTCTCCGCTTGCTGGCTCGTGTGCGTCTTCTGCATAACTTCCCCGCGGGCCGCAATGACCCTCGCTGTGAGTGCCTCCCGCAAATCCTCCGGCGTAACCTTCAACAATTTCGCAACTAGCTCCACTTCTTTGGGCGTTGTAGTCTCAGTTACATCTTCGGAGGTCACGAATTTCACATTACCCTGGAAAGTAAAAAACACATAAAGTCGTCCCTTACAGCAAATGAGGTTATCTGTGTCCATACACCGTATTTTTCAAAGGTGAAATGGTTTATTTCATGTCCCTCCCTGGTGTCATTTTTTAATACTTCATGAAAATTAATGACAAATGGTAGATTGGCTTAATCTTG
>Ga0058701_10004618_pt1 | contig 11219 bp, 6 predicted proteins | sample AgamicOrMae_FD_97039 | JGI IMG/M metagenome (GOLD analysis project Ga0058701, IMG submission 97039) | Agave microbial communities from Guanajuato, Mexico - Or.Ma.e | ecosystem: Host-associated > Plants > Phyllosphere > Phylloplane/Leaf | place: Guanajuato, Mexico | collected 2012-06-04 | reverse complement strand
TTTCTTCACGTAAGGAGTACTATGTAGACGTGAGTAATAAATAAAGTACTGTTATTACCCTAGCAAATTGCGTACATTCTAAATTTAAATCAGTTAAAATTCACTGAATTTCAGTGAATTTTCACTGATTCTCAGAAACTCTCACCGATTTAAATTTAGAGTGAATGTTGCAAACGTTCTCCGAAGGTACTTCTGGCTGAAGTTTGGATCCGAACCCTTAGCGAACATACATGTATTTACCATATTGTCGAAGTCCTCCAGACTTACCCGTATTGGATTTTATGACATTGCAGCGACGTGCTTAGGGGATTTTTTGTCCAGGAAGTGGGAATAAGCTAATACATTTTAAATGAGGTAGTCGGGTCAATAGACACTTCCTAATTATTTTCAAACATTATTTTGTACATACTTTTTTTTAATTAGTAGTTGAGAACTACAGAAAAATCTAACATTTCTGGTTCGCCTGAAATTTTGAAAATAACTTTTTATGGACTTTTTGAGTTGAGACATTTCATTGATGTCACTGAATTCGAAACAAGACGTGGTGTTTATTTTCCAGCTGCACGTAACCACGTGACCAAAGTTTTTCCGAATACCTCTTCTGAGACGGACCTGCAAAGATATCGGACCGGTGCGGGGCTCTGGGACCGAGGAAGCAGGGACCGCAAGTCCCCATCGCTAAGTAATATCGCCTCTGATAGCCTCAAACAAAAGGTAAGAACGGTTCTACTACCCTCGATTCTCTGCTTCCTTCCCACTCGAAACATGCTCGGAAAGTATCTCCTCTCAACTCCACGATTTCCTGAAACATAACATGATCGCGCATTCGCGGCCTGACCCCGCGCAGAGGAGCATTGTAAGTTACGCCTTCCCCACCAACCTCCCGGCTGTGAATGGCCGCCTCTCTAGGTCCGCTTAGAATCAACAAATTGAGCAACAGACATCGGTTCTAACCTTTTTTAGAGTCCCTCAATGAAATCCAATCGTCAAAACATAAAAATCCCTCAAAAAAAATTTGGGCCAAAAAATTCAGTCGATTTTTTTTTGTTGAATTTTTAACGTTGAGTCGTAGGAAATATTTAGGTGGAACTAGAAATAGTGTTTACCGTCGTTGATTTCTTTTATCGTCGATTTATCTCGGCCAGAAGCGCAATTCCAAATTTACGCCTACCCCCGACCTCCTACTCGCGAACTCTTCCGCTATCCCGTCGGTTTAAAATCGATGAACTGAGCAAAAGACGTCAGCTCTAACCTTTTTCAGTGTCCCTCAATCAAATCCAGTCGTCAAAACATAGAAATCCCACAACAAAATGTTGGCCAAAATATTGGAAAGAACCTAGAACCCTCGCATTTTTTCGAATTTTCAGTCGAATTTTTTTTGTCGAATATTTAACGTTTAATGGTGGGAAATGTTCAGGGGGAACTAAAAATGATGTTTACCGTCGTTGATTACTTATTTCGTCGATTCATCGCGTCCAAAAATGGAATATAAAATTTGCACCTTTTCCCCCAACCCTCCAGCCTCAAACTGCTCCTTTTCCCGGTCCATTTAAAATCAACATATGGAGCAAAAAACATCGATTATGACCATTTTTAGTGTCTTTCAATCAGATTTAATCGTCAAACCTGATTTTTGCCGAAAATAACCCTTTTTGTTTCGTTTCAAAATTGATCAGTCGCGAGCGAGTTGCGGTTTTTCTTCTCTGTTAATATCGATTGGTGGTCACCCGGAACACGGAAAGGGTACACCTTCGTGCTCGACAAATACTAAAAGCGAAAAGTGTATGCGGACCCGGACCTCATCCCCCCCCCAACCCCTTCCCCCACCCCTCCTCTCCCCCGCCCTTTCTTTTCCCCTTTTCTTCCCCCACCGCGGGATAAGACTTGTACCCCCAAAATTATTCAGCTGAACTTGAAGGTGTTTAACCTCGATTGAGGGACTGCTCTCTTTCAAGAGCGGATCGAAAAAATCTGCATAAAAGGAAAATCGGAGCGTTGTATCACACCATTTCACTAGCAAAACATTTGTTTTTGTCGACTCTCGTGGTTTCAGAACAAACTCTTTGTATATCGTATCATTGAGATAGCCATGCGAGTTTAACAGGCCTCTGTTATACTCACATAGAATAACATCATGTCCAATAAGTCTACTTCATGTTCTAGTCTTGGCCTGAGTAAAAATGTGCAACATATACGGAATGCTCCGTTTTCTGCAGCGAAAAATACCATTATTTCAAAAATGAAATTTTTCTTATTTCATCGTCTAAGATTAATAACGACCTCAACTACAGCATTTTACGGTTTAGTTTTTCTAAATTAAAACCCATTTGTAGTTTTGATTTAAAGTTTTATAGTGTTATGTTTTTGCAGCTGTAGCTTTCTTTTCGTGGAATAATTCATTTATTACCATCTGGCCTTTCTATTTTATTTCAGTTTTCAATTCAAGACAATGGATCAGCAAAATTCTTTCAAGGAGCTCTTCACACGCCGAATATGGGAGAAAAAGTAGCTCAGGTAAGACGACTAATCCTGCTTTTAAGAGCTGTAGAGTTACCTACGAACCACCCCCAAAAAATAATCAAGAGAAAAAAAAACTAGCCAAATTATCGCGGATGTTTTCCCCTTATTGCGAATAACAGAGCTAATTACAGCCGTGTTGTTGGAAGAAGACCCAACCGTCCGAAGCAAAAACCGTGCTTTATTTACCCCGCAAGCTTTTTCACCGCTGAAGTATGGCCCCTGCCGCCAAGGGACGCACCTTTACACACGATTTTACAGCAATTACAAAGGCAAAGAATTCCCCTTAGGTCAGCTGTTGCGGTGGGGGAGGGGAGACGGAGCCCCACCCTCACTCAGATTGGCTGAATATTGGATCGGGTGGCATGTTGCATTATGAAGTCCCTTCGCCACTTCGCATTCGCGTTTCGCAATGAATCCGGTGTGACGTCACAAATTTTACGACCGTCAAAGTGGACAAACCTTGAGAATAAATATTAGAAATGTCCGCAGTCCACTTCCAGTAGGTTCTTGCCGCAGTAACCTCCTCTCCCCCTTTTTTAATTCAGAATATTTTTTTCTGAAACATTTTAGTTAGGTTCTTGAATAGCTTTTATAATAGAGGGATTATTTTTTAACTTTGAGGTTAGGAATATATGTTAGGTGATGGAATGTTTCAAACGAACGTGGAGTTATTTCCAAACAAGTAATATGTCGAAATAACAATTTTTCCAAAATACGTTAATTTTTTTAAAAAAGAGATATCTATGTGTGAAGCATATTTGTCTGTGATTTGAGTTTGACTCTTTAACAAAAATCCCTGTATTGCGTTAAGATCTAAAGTGGATCGTAGACGCATTTTGGGGCTAGTTTTCACGACAGTCTTACAAACATCCATAATGGGCGGGCTCAAGTTATCCAGTAACAATCAAGTGGCCAATAACAAATCTTTCTCGAAATTGGACCAAAATAAAATTGATGTCGGTTTTCCCTGAAACAAGTATTGGACCAAACAAGCGAGATATAACTCTATTTGGTGTTGTTAACCAGATCTCTTTCCATTGAATTGATAGTAGCTAAATATTGCATAGACTGCAAGAATATACAGTCTCTTGCTTACTCGATTCGCCACATCATCCATTAAGTATGTCATGGTCCCGAAGGAGGATGGCATACATAATGGATAGCTTACCGGGGAAGGTCACGCGCTGTTGCCAAATTTCCTGACTCCGTCAAATTTAACGCTGTCATTATTGACACGGTCAATTTTAACGCGGTCAAACTTTTCAAGATACCGGAGTTATCGACATCAACCTTATAGATTGCTCAGCCGGAGAGCAATCCTTAACATGCAATACAAAGTCGATTGTCTCTGTTAGTTCTCGAGTTAATCGATTATGTTTACCTCGATTTTATTGACTATGTCTCGAAAGTTGGCAACACTGAGGTCAGCCGGAAGGACCATTTCCAGTGTTCTATATACCCACGGAAAACACTCGCTCTGGACGTTCCCACCGGAAAAGAAAAAATAACCAAAAGAGGAAAAAAAGATATCTCCTCCGAATTGCTTGAAATGTGCCCATAGGCAAACAATACCAGAGACTTGACTAAGCTAATTGCATAATAAATGATTTCAATTTTACTGATTGTGAATCGGAAGAAATTCTTGGTAGTGTAGTACGCATGTCTCTTTCATTTAGTTAGCTTTTCAGTAGGTGAAGCAAGTAAAGGAATTTTCTCCTTCGTTAACGTCCCTCGGAAGAACAGGTTTAGGTTTTCCAAAGGACCCAAGACAGGTTCGCGTATGGAGGTAACCTAGCTAACGCGCTTATTTTTAGAATGTTTGTCTCGGGAATCCGACAAAAATAGCCGACTATCTTCAAGTTCTTAAAATAGGTCTCTTATTAGGAGATGCTGTAAAGAGTTACTCAGCTTTTGTTTACGTCGACTCTCAGCTCAAGTACGTTTATCTTAAAAACACATGGAGTACACCTTTTGTATTCGATCGCCTTGCGTAAAATATGTCCAAAAATATCCTTTTAATTATTTTTTTTGTGGGGTGTCTGTGTAAGGTAACGATTTATTTTCCTGTTTGTTTCCCAATATCTCCTCCTTAGATGATTTGAAACGTACATCTTTCTGAACGAGCGCTGTAAATCATTTTTATCGTCGTGAGCTACTTGTTCAACAGAAATTAGTTAGCAAGGCGGTGTTTTATGAAAAGAATTGCTGGAGAACGCGCTTTTAGAGACCTGCATCTTTTCTTCTTCTACCAAAGGAAACTCCGCTTGTGAATTCTTGGCGTCGTCTTTTGTTGTAGAAACCTATTATCCTAAAGGCTCTCTTATTGAGGGAGTGGTTTGTCAAGTTGTCGGACACCAGCTTCATTTTGTGCCGCCCGTTTTCTGTAATCATTCCACCGATGTCGAAGAGCAGATTTTCCGGTAGTGGGAGTAAAACATGATTCCTACAGGTTCATCTTCATTAAGGATGCTTTTGAATCCCTGATTCCGATATTATAAGCAATGCGAGTTGTAAAAGCATGTTTGAAATGTAGTCCACAACAAGAAGTGCTCGTCAAATGTAAACTGATTGAAAGCCATGAGTTTTGCAAATATCACTAATCGTCACCTGTTACCTTTCATCTGTAAATAATTAATGCTGGATGCGTGATAGCAAGTCGCTTTCAAAACAACTAACGAATGATAAGTTGCAAACTGTTCAAAGTTTTTGCGCAACTCCCAAGACTTTCTGATTCTCACAGAAAAGTTTTAGGAGTCCTTTTAAAATTGCAAATGTAGCTCCTTTGGCTTAGAAGCTCCATACTTTTGTGGAATAACGATGAGGAATAAGCTGGTTGTTTATGTTTATTAGGTCATTAGTAAAATTATCGGATCACCTCGACCATAGTCGGGAAGATTTGTGTCTAGTCCTTCTCACGTCTGATTATGTCGAGCCGCAATAGAACGAATAACTCGAAAAAAAAGCTATTTGGTCCCAGTTTTATGATAGCCAAGTCGATAAAGCAGTTATTAATGTACATTTATATAATACATCAATCATATACTGATTACTCATTTACATTAATTATTTATTTAGTACATTGAAGATTAATTTACATGATCAATTAATACATTAATTTACATTATCAATGCAATTAATTATATATTAATTTACCGTTGCGATTCACCAACCAGGTGAATTGCGCAATACACACACACCACATTTATACGATGGACCTGTTAGACTTTTCGCTGTGACTTTAGAAGCTCAACTTCGTAAGATCTCAGTGAGAAAGAAAACAAGTCACAAATCAAATTTGTGAAAATGTGAGTGTGGGAAGTTTTGAGCGACAGAAAAAATCTATGTGTTTGAAAACGTTTGCGGAAATTCGATATGAAATGAATATGTGATTATTATTTCTTCTTATATTTGAAATATTGGTTCATGTGTAACGTAAAAAAAGAATTTCCTTTTGTTCAGATACAATTTTCTTTTTAGTCCAAGAACATTCTCTTTATAGAATATTTGTATTTTTTTGGCTTTTCATTGTCTTTATCCAACCAAATGGAAGGATCTAAGATTTTCTCATGTGTACCGGTGCGTCCTTTTCAGCGGGTCTGTACTTATTCAACTCGCTTGTGAGTTGCACAAAACGTCATCCCAACCGGAAACAAAACGAAGTACAGTGGGCTAATCAAGTTTGAGACGACTCCCTCAGAAAGAAGCGTTAATTAAATGTAAATATAGGAGGAGAGAAAAAAACAAACCCTAGTTAGGCTTGTTTCGCAACAAAGCGACACTCGTAAAATGAGCCTTCTCTGGCATTTGCCGCGGTCCTTGAGGCCGATGCGTCAGCGCCATCTAGTGGGTGGCGCGGGAAGCTTAGTCCACCAACCCTCTACGAGATGGCGCCACCAGTGTCTATACTTCAGCCGATATACCCTACCTTTACTGTACGAGTTGTGTATTTCCGAGCGGAAATACTTTCCGATGAACATTTGAAATCCAACCCTTTCGCTTATGTTTGTGAGGTAACTTGGGGAGAAACCTATTCAGTTACAGCGTTTTTGTTAGCGCAGGTTAAAATTAGTCACAGATATTTAATTTATTATGTAATTTTAATGTCAATTAAATGAAACTAGGTTGAATCACAGAGGTGATGGAGAAAAATTCGTTTACCCCGCTGTATATCGATCTGCATCGAAACGAGCGTCTTATTATACCCGTCTAAAAATATTTATGGCTGTTTAAATCACTTTTCTTTTTTGTTCCAGGTAAGTGACTAAACCACCCTCTCCACAAGCTTTTCCGATGGGCGAATCACTGTAAGTACGGAGACGTCTATATTTTCAATTTGAGTATTCTTAATATCAGAATACAGTCCTGTTGATGTGCAGTCGAAATAAAAGTCGAATGTTGCTCTCGATCATGAGAAATAGCCCTACGCAATATGACAGTGCTCTCCACGTCAAGGATATTCTTCAAACCTTTTTATTCTGTTCGAAAAGCTAGTAACTCTAAGACTATACGACCCCCCTCAAGATACAAACGTCGTAGATGAAGCAACATTGCGGTTTTGGAAAATAGAGCAACTATAGCTGCGCCAGTTAAGAAGCAAGGCTAGTGCGGATGCTCCCAGATACTAGGGCGAGTGTTAAGAAGCCAAACCACTTCCAGATTTCCTTTGAACATTCGCAGTTGGTCTGGTTTTCAATTGCTAGTTTTTAGTTCTTATTTCCAAGTAAACATTGGGAATAACTGATGGAAACTACAAGTATAAAGCGACGTTCCTGAATTCCATTTTCGTGAATTTTTTAAATTCACGAAATTCGGATTCGTGAATCCGTGATACGAATTCGTGGATTCGTGAATTCGGGATGCGAATTTTGAACTCCATTTTCGTGAATTTGAATCTTCGCAATTAGGGAATGAAAGGTGAAATGTAATTACGTCTTATTCACTCACGAATCGTGTGAATTTCAATCTTCACTGATTCCACGTTCTTAAAATCCTATATCCGTCGTATTTTCATTCAAGCTCAAAAATGAAAAAAAAGAAAAAAAATAGTTACATCACGCGGAGCATTTATACAGCTTAAATAATGATTCATGAAAGACCGGTTCAAATGGGCTATGAAACGTTTACGAAGTCAATTGTTCTTTCTGTTTCAACGGAGGATTTTTACTTGATTAGGGTGTTATCAATGTGAATTTCAAACTAAAATCCATTTGACTGCACTAGTAAAAGCGGTCGTTTTATTTTCGGAGGTCGGACCTCAAAACTACTCTCTGGTACTTCGACAGCCAAGACAATGAGTATTTGAGGTACGGCTGATCGTTATCATGCCCCGTTTGAACCTTTGCCATAAGTGCAGCAATTAAAATTGCGCGCCGTTGTGAAATCGATCTTCAACGGAAGTCGCCTTTTTATAGATTACTTTGATTGGATGAGTCGCATTGTCGCTATTCCTCATTGGTGCTGTGAAGGACGATTCTTTAGAGATGAAGCGAGTGGGATAGCAAGCCCGCATCGCCTGCCACAGCTGTGCTTCTCATTAGAGGTTTTATATCCCTACCTTTTCGTTATCCTACCTGTTAGATATCCTACCGAGCCTAGCCATTACGGAGGCGTAAGGCACGTCACCTAACCTTACTTAACCCACTACCGCCCAGCGATGCCGTTCGGCAACAGAAAAAAATATTTTAGAGGAATTTTTTCAGTTCGGTATTGTCACGATTTAAAAAATATCACCTCTCTGGAAACCTTAAATTTAATTATTGAGGCATTTCCCAAAGCTTAAAATTGCATATTTTAATGGAAAAAATCCTTTCAATTTCGCTTAAGCTGAATTTCACTCCAAATACTTTGGACTGTTATGGGTTAACCAAGGCAGTATCTTAACTAAGGTTAACCAAGGAAGTAACTTAACTTAAATAAACCAAGGTTAATTAAGGCAGTAAGCTTCCGTGACCTGGGGACAGTCGAGCCTAAGCAAAGCTGATTTAAACCCTGGGAGTGAAGAAAAGTCTAGGAAGGAAGGCAACTCGAAGATCATTGATCGGAAAATCATGTAATATGAAAAACGACGGTAGTAAGAAGTAGTTGGCTGAAATAACCGTCGGAACTTCGAGGAAACTAGTTTAGAGGTCATTGGTGCGGTAAAACATCGCGCTGTCGAAAACAAAACAGTAAATTTGAAGTTAAGAAGATCCCGACGGTGTCTCCGACTCTTTAGCTGTGACCTCAATAGCAATCAGGAGAAATGAGGGGATGGAAAAGCTACTTTCAGAACAAAACCTTGTCTCTGACTTTGCACGCAGTTCTAATGGTACTTGACGTTTGACGTGTTCTGTTGGGATTTATATTCGTTTAGTTTGAGATTAGATGGGGAGGAAGTTGGGTTAAATAGGATTAGGTGATGCTGGGGTTGCGTTCAGTTATTGAGATCGGTTTCAAATTGAATCGAATTTAAGGTTGTATGTCTGATGTATTAGAGGCCCCGTTCTTTTCAAAGTTCCGCAACCCGCGCAACAGACGTGTATTTTGGTTGCCTACCTCTCAAACTAACCCTGAAACTGGGTTACGAAATAACTAATTTGTCTCTTCCTGAACTATCGTTTTTTAGTCGTTTTGTAGCTGAGGGTATTGTGACGCAAAGCAAAACAATCAACACGACAAGCTAGAAAAAAAATTGTATCCAGTGCAAAAGAAAATCATGCGATCTTTTACAGACTCGAGCGGAGAGGCAGTGGAGATTCGCACAAGCCTCTATAAGCTAGAAGGTTCGTGGCGATAAAGTTAGGTTAGGTTGGATTCAGTGAATCTTTGTATGCGAATGTCGTCGGGTACCGATCTTGAGGTCGGATAGAAGTGAGAAGCACATGGGCTGTGGATTCAGTAATGACGTGTAATAACGGCTTTGTTGGGGGGACTCGGCCGATGTGACGTCACTGCTGTTTGGCAGAGTGACAAAAATCGGCCGAGTTTCGTCAGAGCTCCGGGTTATTCGTGGTTTGGGGAGAAGATATAACCGTGACGTGCTGTGCCCGGCCGTCGTGTCAGGGGAATGATCTGCCGGGCTGGGGATCGCGAGGCTTAAGGAGATGCTAAGTGCTTTTTGTCAGACTCACACACAGTTATTTCTGGTCAGTTGCATTAAAAAGACTAACAGAGAGGTTTGTCACTTGAAGTACAGGAATAGTTTTGGAGTAGAGTAAAAAAGTGTCTGACACGTACTTATGTCTGACCATGACCTAAATTACATTATTGATGTTTCTCTCTCCGTTACCTTTAAAGCTATTTTTTATATTTTGGAAGGACAGTTTTGATTGGAAAAGGTGACTTATATATCTCTTGATTATTCGATCAAAATATTAAAAAAATATTTATAGAAGAAATCACTGTACGTAATATTGCGGGTGTAACAAAGACATGTGCTATCCTTAGCCATAAAGTGAGACACATGACTTGTTGGTTGAATAACGATGGTTCTAACACGTTATGGGATTGTTCAGAGGACTAACTCGAAAACTTAGCACGACACGATATATTCCCGTTTCAACTTTATGACAGAACCATGCCCATGATAGCCTTTTTTCCCCATGTAGATTGATTTTCATCGTCTTCATGTCGATTGCTCCCCCCCCGGATCTTCCCCTTTCCGAGACACCATTTATGGATATCCCCTGCAGACCGTGAAACCCAAAGACTTCGCCACGGAATCAGCTCGTAAACAAAATTACGTATTCGTCTATTCCTGATCCCCCCCCCAAAAAATGTCCCTGACCGTGGAAAGTAACCAAATTGTCACTCATCACAACACACAGACAATGGTAGCCCCATCTAACCGAGTTCACTCCACCGAGCAACAAGGACAACCGGCCCGCTAGACAAGGATGGAGCGCCCCCCCTTGCGGGGAGTGAAAGGGGGGGGGGTGGAGGGGAGAGGGGGTGCGGCGCCGACCCCGTCTCAAGAAACGTGGCGTGGCAGTCTGAACGCGTAAGCCCATCCGTCGGGACCCGGCGGGCGTCGCTTCAATTCGCTTCGAGTTGACTCGACTCAAATCGGCCCGGGCAGCTCCAACTATTTTGTCGCTCGATTTAAAGCGATCTAAGGGGCAGTGTTGTGAAGTGTCGTGACCACGTGCAGTGTGAAAGCATTTCAGTGTTAATTTTGTGCAGTGTATGAGAAATGTTGAGGTGCAAGTAAAAATGCCAGACTACATTGTTGGTGCTCCGACGGCTGACACATTCGTAATGTTATTTACCGGGACGGCATTCTGATGTTTGAAATTTAGAGACGTGATGTAAAATCCTCTGTAACAAACATAATGACAATCAAGTGAACAATTCTTAATTTTTCAGCGTACAATAAGGTTATAATTTTCAACTGGAACCTCACTTTAGCTAACCTACTTTTCAGTTGAACCTACTGTTTGACCTACTTAAAAGTTGGTCTAGGTAAAAATAAACATATTTTCTCAGCTCGTCTAAGATAAACTAAAATATTCAGTGAATAATTTGACATTACCCGTATGAAATCTCTATCATTCAAAAGCTTAAGTTATTTAATCATCTTGGTTAGTAATGAAAGCGACACTTACAAGGAGAGTACCTTGACTGTCACACTCCGATTTGCTTGAAACTTCCGGGGACTGAAGTCGGCGTCAGTGTAAGGTGTCCCATGTAAAAATTAGCTGCTGAAGTTTATTTTTACTATG
>Ga0058701_10004617_pt1 | contig 11222 bp, 5 predicted proteins | sample AgamicOrMae_FD_97039 | JGI IMG/M metagenome (GOLD analysis project Ga0058701, IMG submission 97039) | Agave microbial communities from Guanajuato, Mexico - Or.Ma.e | ecosystem: Host-associated > Plants > Phyllosphere > Phylloplane/Leaf | place: Guanajuato, Mexico | collected 2012-06-04 | reverse complement strand
TTATTTAAGAAAGGACTTTAGGTCCACGTAGCGGTGCGCCCCCCCCCTATTAATCTTAATATTATGTTTTATTTTTAGTAATATATTTCAAGTCAGCATAGAAATTAATTGTTTTAAAAATTTATGCCATAATATCACCGTAAAATTTTCAGCTTTTAATCCAAAAAGTTGTATAGAAGTGAATGTTTCGTGTGAGTGAGATATTAGCGAGTAGAGGTCATAGATTAGGCGTACAACACATCGATGATTTCAGATAATGAAGTCATTTAGTCTGACAAGGCTGACCATTGTCGTTAAGACTAGGAAAAAAAGACCTTTGAAGAGCTGCATATGGTACGATCGTTAGTATTCGTATAGCCTACTAACATGCACGTGTCTATAGTTATAGCTATCTTTTGACCAGCTGTGTGATTAACGACGAAGCTGAGCCTATAGCGAAACTACGCTTAAGGCCCTTCCGAGCCAAGGTAGACTTTATGCACTTAATTCAACCAAGGTAACTTAACCTACGCAGTTGGTTATGATTAACGCTTATTGAATTGTTGAGCAAGAGTTGATCACAGAGGTTGGATATAGGATATCGCACCTTCAAAATTTTTGACAAGATTCTAGACGATTAGTTTTTGAAGATCCAGACCTGAGAATTCTCTCATTTTTAACCGTATTTTCCACTATTATTATTTTAAAATTTAGACTATTCTCAACCTAGCAATCGACCAAATTTTTCGCTGCGTATAGATTTAACGAGATTTTTTTATGTAAATCTTACTTTAGCGTCCCTCGCGGTCTGAAATTAATATTATAAACATCTCTGGCGGGGAGTATTAAAACGCGCGGGTATTGAAGGCGAAACGGGATTTTCCTTAAATTGTCACTGCAACCGTTTTAGAATTTTATTTTTATTTCATCCGTAGTTTCCAGCTCTAAAGCTAATATCAGTTATTAGCTACACGGTAAAAGGTTTTGTTATACCAACAAAATCATTTGTTAAAATGGGGATAAGAAAAATATTTTGTTACAACAACAAAATGTTTAGTTTTATCAACAAATCGTTTGGTTGATGCAGCAAAAATTTTGGTCGTAGCAACAAGAAACTTTTTTGTCGTCCCTAATTTTGTTGCCGTAAGAAAACCATTTTTCCGTGTATAATTTAGAATTATTATTCAAGATCATGAATTGGTGTGTAGAGTTCTAGCTGAGATTCTCTGGTCGTCATTTTCCTTAACACTTGAAGTGAATATAGCTTTAGTTCTTCTTTAAGTTTTAATGGTCCGCTACTTTACCTACTTCTTCCCGCACTTTATGACACTTTTCAACTGGCTTTCAGCCCGTATTTCTTGCCTTATGGGTTATTCGGTCTTATGAAGGTGATCCCACTTACGCCCTACCTGGTAACCCCTGCAACGCTGCTATCTCACCTTCTAAAAGTATTCAATGAAGCACTCTCACCATTTTAATAAAACAATAAAATTTAGTTTAGGTGATGTGAAATTTTAAAGCTTTCATGATAAACGTGTTTATAGCGAAACGGCAGATTTTTATCAGTGCCCTTTTCGTCCTTTGATAAAATACGGTCGAAAATCCGCACCCTCGAAAAACATTCACGTACTCATGTCACTTACACGGTAAAAATTGGTTTTGTTACTGCAACAAAATTATGGACAACAAAAAAAAAATGTTGCTGCAACCAAACATTTTGCCGCAGCAACCAAACGTTTTGTTGGTAGAACTAAACATTTTGTTGTGTAACAAAATATTTTGGCTATCCCTATTTTAACAAATGATTTTGTCTGTTTAACAAAGCCTCTTTTTTCCGTGGAGCCGCGGTACTTCATACCGTAAGACTCGTTCTTCTAGGCCTACTTCAGGTCAAAATAGAGTATAAGTTACAGCTGTTCGCAAAAACGATACTGTTTTTTCGTGAAAGTTCGGAGAGGAACTGCGTTACTTTTTGATGTGAGTGTACCACCTGGCTTCGACTTGATTTTCGTTGCTGTTTGCTCATTCCGCCGCCGGAGGTGATACAATCCGGTGACGTTTGATCAGGACTTGTCTCAGGATCTCTTGGACCTGTGTTGATGCCTTGTCCTGCTCTGCCACGCGCTCCTTTTTATCGTCTTCTCGATTTATACTTTATCTCTGGACTTTCCCTTTCGATATACAGTGGCGGCTTTTGAGCAGTGCTTGTACTTGGCTGAGTTTACTATCAATGTAATATCCGTAGCTCTTCGTCTCTGATGTGAACTGTGATGAGATTTCCTTGCAGTTGCCGTTGAGAAGGTGAACTTTCTACGGGGCTGTGTTAGTGAAAGTAGATGCTCAGATGAAAACTGTAATAATGTTCCTTAAGGACTGTAATTTTATTGTCGCTATGGCAGAAGGGTATATGGCAACCTTTGGGTTTCACAAGTAAGTACTATCTGATAATTTAGAGTAAACATAGAGTAGGTATCCTTTATCGAAATTTGGGTTATATTAATGTAGATTTGGTAAGGTCTAAGGTTATGTAAGGTGAGGTCTATTTACAAGGTAAACCGATTTTGGCCCCGAGAATGCCTACAAAATTTTATTTTAATCTCAGCGAATAAAAAACTCACAATGAACGAGAAACGAGTCGGTTGGAAACAAAATTAGGGTGAAATTTCGATCTAGATAAAATTAAGTTCATGTTTTTGATGAAAATAGGTGCATTTCTCAGAGACTCTGGCTGGTCATGCAGACGATACCAAGAAAAGCCCAATGGGAAGTTAAGTAAGGTTAGGTTATGTAAGGTCTACTGAGATAAGCATAAGGCGAGTTATATTGGCCACGTCAAGTAAGGGGAATTGAGGTAAAGCTAGGTTAAGCAATGTTGGGTGTGGTTTTATTTTCGTTTTAGAGACCGCGAAGCGTCTTTTTATCAGCTAAAAGTCCGGTTCATTTTTCGAATCGCGCGCCGAAATAAAGCAGAGATGGATGGGAAGAGGCGCGCAAGATGCAGCTCATCGATTGACTGAGAGCAGAAGAAGGCGGCTCGTAGCCCAGCTCAGTCTGGTGGTTTTGATGTAGTCATTTACTAAGTGATCATGTAAAGAGGTGCACTGCCCTCACACCTGAGCCTGTGGGGGGGTGCATTGAGTGCCCCCAAGGGGGGTAAACCCCCTCACACTTATTGCCCTCCTGGAAACCCTTATTGCTGTTGCTCGTGGTATCGTGGGGGGGGTGATCGACCGGTCCTTAGGGGTGTCCTTTTGCCGACTTTAACTCACACCAACATCCTTAAACGTTTTCGCGCGCTTTTCCACGAAACCAGGATGTATTCGTCCTTACCGCTTAACCGCTTCACTCGTTTAAACTTGAAGCGATGTTTTACTAAAAGAATTATTGGAATTGCTTAACAACAAAGGGTTAACTTGTACTCTTTTACACATTTAGAGAAAAAAAAGCGTTCCTATTCCATTCAACCGCAGTATTGTTTACCGGAGATAGTTAAGTTGTGGTTCATCCTAAATTTTGTCTAATTCAACTATTTTGCTTGCTTATTAAATTTAGGACATTTTGAAGCCTTTCCTTTTTAGAAATCTCTAAAAAATTACAGTAAAAATCGAAAGTCTGTTTCAGGGAGTTTTTAGCGGCTTTTCGTGTGTAAATAAAAATAGAATACTGCTTATTTTCATAATTCTCAAGATAGACCCCTATGGTCAGCCACAACGACGGCAAGCGCTTGCGGAGAACTTTCACATTATGGCTAAACATATGCCTTTCATGGAAAAGAAAAATCTCGTTCTACCCACGTTGTATTTTAACACTTAAACAGGTGTTCCGATTTTAAAACTTAATTTATGTAATAAAGAATAAAGCTTTGGAGGACTTTGATATAGGGAGGTTGTCTTGAAGGGTATGAATGCACCAAATTTGAGGTCAGTGTACTTTTAGCAAGCTCATAAAAAAGAAACGTTCTTTGGAATTGAACCCACTACAACTAATGTCGTTTAACTGTTGAATAGTTTATGAGCAAACAGATCGTGTCTCGTCGTTAGAGTTTTGTGATTCGTTCTTCGGTTGTTAATATTCAATCACTCGAGAACGAAGAACTCCCTTCTTTTTCAAGTTGAGTGGGTCAGAGGGAACGAACAAGACGCCCAGCGCCAACACAAAGTTACTCTCGCCGGACTATATAGTTTTGATTCCGTCGAAAGTTCAGAGAAGCGTTAATGGCTTGAGGAGCTAAGTTAGTCGCTGAATAAACTGAAAAATATACAAGAGAAGTGAAACAAGAAACAGCAAAACGTATCGAGGAAACCTACTGCCTACATTCTAAGTTATTTCCGTCCAAAATTCTTCGGAACTATGAGCTTTTACTATGAGCTTTATAACTCATAGTTCCAGTCGTAAAAAGTTTGATTCGTATTGGAGTTCATTTGTGTACCCAACCTAATGCATTTTAAATGGGCAATTTGTGCCAATATCCACTCCGGTGTCTAATGTGTTCGATTCGGCGATGAAATTTCATCGCCTAAACCTTCATATACCTTAAGCCATATACCACATTTCATAAACCTTGAGGTTTAACACACGAAATGGACTATGTAGCTCTAAAAAGGGAGCAAGGGAAGTTTTTTATTTTTTATTTATTTTTTTATTTATGAATTTAAAAAAATGGTTTTTCTCCACTTATGCATATGTTTAAAGAGCTCGCCCACACAAGAGGACACTTAATTTCAGCGTCCATCTGCAAGGGAAATCCCTGCAGTTTCAACGTTGCTTTGTTAGAATGACATCGCTTCCCGCTCAGGACGTTTTTATTTCCAGATTGAAATGACGTCACAGTCACAGCGAGCCGTTTGTCCTGCGTCGTTTTTTTTTCCGGGTTGCGGGTGGGGGAGTGACAGTCGAGGTCCTTAGGAAGGGCTGATGTCCTCCACAAAGGACCTTCCTGTTCCCTCGAGGCAATTTGGTAAAGCAAACGTCCTCTCTCAATCCACATAAAAAGACGGCAAAATTCACAAACTTGTGACGCGCTAGGACACTCAGGATGTCGTCGGTGATTGGCTGACCAAAAGGCCGCGAATATTTAATTCAAATCAAGTGACAGGCTGCTTTTTGTGGGAGGAGGAAGTGACAGCAGCGCTTTTATTCGCCGGATGTTGCATATGGATACGTGCTTCCGCGGAGTATTTACATCCGCTGTTGAAGCGTTTTAGCGGATTTCGGATCGATTAAAGCAAAAGTTCAAAGGAGTTAACAAAACAATGTTAATTGCGCACCCAGTATTTGCATAGCATGCAAATTACGCGTTTTGCAACTTAACGTCTACGTATCAATGTTTGTAAGACGCCGATCTAATTCCCTTATTTCGGATGCATTTTCTTGGCACTCATCACTACTAATCCGCTAGCTAACCCGTACTGATTAGTTTTTCATTGCAAGTATCGTGTATTTTCCATTAACCGATTTTTGCCCACTGGGCTGTTATCAACCCTTCAAAACTATCAACTCTTACGCAAAATTCTCCCAAAAATCCCTTTTTTTAAGTAAAAACGTAACTCTGAATTAGCGTAAATAAATAAATTTGATCATTTTAAAAACACTATTTTGCAAAATTTTGACCCAAAACGTATTGATTATTCCCTTAAATTATTATCTTTTTTTTTTCAAACTTCCTCTGGGCACAAATCGCTTAACAGGTATGCATTGACGAAATGTTCTAATTCAAACTCAAAAAAAAGCTGAAAGCTAAGGTCTTGCGATAATAGTAAAATACATCTTATCAAACAGAATATAAAAGAAAAAACATTGAACAGTTTTTACCAACAAATCTTAAGGGTTGTGCTACATCTTCACTGTTTTCAGCCATGGCATAACGTTAACGACATTTTGTTACTTCTCTTTATGTGTGACAAAAAAAATCTAGTACGATTTGAAGGGGAAAAAATGCCTTCGACAGGCTTTAGGTTGACTTTAGGTTAAGTTATGGTAGCTTGGTTTAGGTAAATAATAATTTGTGATTCATGATGATTTTCAATCAGTTCAAAAAGCTTTTTATTTTCTCAATAGTCGTCAAGATAAACGTATGTTTGATTTTAAAACGAAGTATCAGACAGGTCTTACGGGTCACTTTGTGAGTTACTGCATACGAGTATATCCTGTTGCAGCTGTAAAAAGCCTTAGCAATTTGTAAGGATTGATCGTGGAAGGGAGTCCAAGTGGCTATTTGCCGTGCAACGCGTGGGGACGCGGAGTTAAAGGAGTGAGAGAGCGCGTCGTCGAGTTGTACGGGAGTGAGAGAGCGCGAAGCGACTCGACTCGGCGGTGACGGTGAAGTGCAGCAGGCTATTCCGACTTGAATAAAACAGCAACGCTGTAGGACACAGTTAGTTCCTATTCAGCACCGCCTTCCGCAAACGTAGCGCTTGTGCGCCACTTTATGACAGGTTCTGTTCTAGAGGGCGCACTATTCCGTTAATGACCACAGTAGAGGTTTTTAAAAGATAAAGAAAGGCGGTGGAGTGGCGGGAGTTTTAAATTCCGCGACTTCTCTTTCTTCTCGGATTTCCGTGGCTCCCCTTTGTTACGATACCTGATTGCGATGTATCATTGGCCTGTGGTTATGATTTTGAATATTAAAATGATCTGACTTTCTGTCTTGGATGTAATTTTCCTAGCTGGAGCTTCTGTAACCAAATTAGATCAGAAACGGTTCGGCCTATTGGCGATCTGGATGTGCGCGTTCGGTTGAAGTTTTTGGTTTCTGAGTCGAGACCTACAGACCTTGTGTCTGCTATATAGACGCTGTCCAACCTAACTTTGTCCCGTTAGGTGTAAGCACTGGAAACCTATTTTGTACTATTTTTTCTTTAATGACTTTCTGTCAGACTCTTGTCAAAAAGAATTCTCAATTTTAACCTTTTTAACAAATTTAACAATGATTGAGCAACATAACCTAACCTAACTTAACCCAACGCAACGTACCTTATTTGGATTTTTTTTAACAAAACCCAACTTATAAACTAACTAGTGGTAACGTTACATTTGTTTGCGGATACCTACCGTAATATCCGTAAGCAACGTAAGCCAACCTAGCTTAACGTAACCTGACAACCTGACAGTAAGCAACCTGTTAGCTGCGTACCTCGCCGTTTACCACGAAACTGCGAAGATGTTGCGGCAATGTCTACGTAAGTTGTGATCCCCGTCACGCAAATTACAAGCGAGTATACACTCCGTCCGCCGTAATTTCAAACTAGTGAAACGGATGTCTGTGTCGTAAGCTTAGCAAGTTGGGCTGTAACGGACGCAAAGCAGGCCATGTAACGGAATTAAGGGGTGTCGAAAGAAGAATCGAGGATCGTCCGCAAGAGCCCCCAACGCTAATGGTCGGATACTTGGCGTATTTTTTTCCCGGGGATTTGTCTCTTTATGACTTTTTTGCGCGCAGAATGGCGAAATGCTAATGTTTGTCCCTTTTTGTGAGAATTTTTCATTCCGAGTTCTTTAGATGCCTTGTTTTACATTCTTTTTACGATTTGGAGAAACAATTCGGTTTCTTTTATGTCGCTCCTTCCCGCCAGCTTAAACTCGACGTCTTAAGTTTTTCGACGAAATTTCTGTTAATAAAAGGCGCCGCAAGCAAAGAATTTTCTTATAACGTGCTTCGAGGCAAATTACAAGTGAAACCCGATTTGTAACGCCACCTAACGGCCGTATTCATAAACTCATCAACTTCTGTTTGCAGGATCGGCAGCGGCTTGTTATTATCAATAGTCGAAATATCGATTCTCAATCCCGCTTTTATTTTTTCAAAAAGGGTCACTACTTTTCATTAAACGGTTCTGTAAATACTTTTAAAAATTTAATTTCAAGGTTCGTGGAAAAATAGTATTTTTGGCCGGAAACATAATTAGTTTTTGGTGTCCAAGGATGTTGTTTACCGAACCACCTGTCGCCCGTCTTTTGGACACATACAGCGGTTGCTTTCTCGCAGGGTTTGTTAGGTCGGGGGGGGAGGGTAGCACCAGCTGACGCTCTGAAAGCGCCGCAGCTACTACAGTTGTCATCGTAGAATGTGTCGCAATCCTTGACTTGGTACAAGTCGTCTTTTGTTTTTTCCTCGAGACTACTCCTCTGAGGGAACTTGGAGTCATTTCGCTCAGGCACTCCCCAGCGGCAGCTTCCTAATCAATGTTGACATCCGTCGTATCAACTAGTTTATAAGTATTTAGATAGAAATTGTATGAAAAGTGACATTTCCCGTTTCGCATTTTGTCTTGTATCTTTTATAAAAAAATGATTCATTCTTTCTTTAAAGTATTCATTGATTGATTGTTTTATTCAACAGTAAACTTTGAATGTGAAGAAAATGGGAATTCCGGTCGCGCAAAATTTGTTGCGCTGATCGAAGTGCATTCAAGATATAACGCTAATGCAATAGCTGAAAGCAGCTTGAGTAATGAATAAGTAATGCTGAAACGGTGTTAAATCGAATGTCATTTTAGCGTAAATTATTTAAGTAGGTCATAAGACCAGATGCAAACAACTGAGAAGTCCACACCCTTAAGATTCGTGGAAATGGGGTACTTGACCATTTTTTTTTTGAGATAGCCATTTGAAAGAGTCAAAAAAATAATGATAAAAGTCCAAAGGAGCACCCTTCTACGATCAGCCGATCGCCCGGAAATCGAGTTTAAAGTTGCCTGTGACGTCACTTCTTACCCTGTGACAAGGGTAAGAAGTGACGTCACAGGCAACTTTAAACCCGATTTCCGGGCGATCGGCTGATCGTAGAAGGGTGCTTCTTTCGACTTTTTTTCATTATTTTTTGGGCTCTTTCAAATGGCTATCTCAGAAAAAAATGGTCAAGTACCCCATTGTATGACTGAAAATTCATTATTCTACCGGTATACCTATGTATGTGATATTCATGCTATCCGTATCAACCAACTTTTTGGTCCTCTTTAATCATTGGTAGAAAGCACTTTCTAAATAACTTGTATTTTTTTGATAAAATGTCATAAGAAAGTTATCAACCTTTTAGCCAACATGTGAATCCTCCCTAAACAATCTGGAATTTTTCGTTCATTTCCTTTTTTCTCTGTCTAGTAAAAAATTAAAACGTTCAGGGAAATAAAAAACCTTCAACAAATTTAAATAGTATGGTGAAACCCCCTTTTTTAAAGGAAAATTCTAAAAAGCCTCCGTTATTTAGTATATCATATCGAGTAATTCATATGAAAACCATGCTATAACATTTTTGGAAAAAACTTAAAAATCGAGAAATTTGAAATTTTTCATAACTCTAAGGTTACATATTTTTTTCCAAGTTAAAAATATATTCGCAAATTGGGGTGATTGCCGAATCCGAATCGAATTTCCGAGCGTAAAATCCACTCCAACACAAAGCTCTGTACACTTGATATGGTCCTAAAGGCACAGGCCAGTCGTGTCACAGGAGTCCGTCAGCAGCCTGTTGTACGGCCGTTGATTTTTGACCCCCTATACCCCTCGCAAAGGCTAGCAACGCTACAACCATAACTTGCGGTCAACATTCCCGTAACAAACCCTCTTTTCATCCCGACCCCAAAACATAAGGAGGGCGAGTGAGGCGGGCGCAGCGGCGGTGGCAAGCGTGTCCGCAGGGGGCCGTGTCGAGACAACACTTGCACGCGGTCAGGAGTATGTGGCCGTAGCTGTTGCGGTCAAACACTATATTCCGGCCCGGTTACTGTTTGTTTTCAGAAAAGTGACTTCTCTCAAGGTTCCTTTATCTCGCGAAAACGTACCGTAAAACATTGACAAAGAATGTCTTCTGGAGAATTTCGGCGTAAAAAAGACCAGAAAGGTCGTTTCAATTTGCTGTTTTGAATTTAACGTAATGGCAGAACTGGATCCGCTCACAACTGTTGAATGCAAGAATGGATGCGGGAAAAGGAAAAGGCTTTAGGCCTAGACGTAATTTAAAGTTGGCTTAAATTTCTGTTTGTTGATTTTTTAAAAATTATTTATTTATTGATAATGTGATTTAAAAAATGCATTTTCTTGCGGAAGCCGTTTTTTTCTTCTCTTTTTTTATTTTACACGCTAGGTTTAACAGGAAAACGAAACAACTGTTTTAGAGGTAGTTCTTACGTGTTTTCGGAGAAAATAATAAAAACGTGGATTGTACGTATTTTGCTTATTTTTCAAGATAGACCCATGTTCAGCCCCATCTATGGAAAGCTTTCGCCGAGACCTTTTGAATGATATGGCTGAACATAAGTTTATCTTGAAAAATTATCAAAATGCGCACTATCCTCGTTATATTTTCACGCCCGAAACAGGTTAGAATTACCTATAACGTGTGTTATGTTTTTACTGTGAAGCTTGATGCGTTCACTAAGAATGGGTTAAAGAAACCAAACTATAATTTGACCTTGTGAAAACCTGTGAAACCTTAAAAGTTAATTACGCAAAAAGCACTCTGTCAAAAAGTTGTTTCAGCTCACATATCTTCTGTCTACTCGCTACTAGTTAGAAAAAACAAAATGGCAGCGCAGCTCGTACGCTGGATGAGAGAGGGTAAAAGAGGGGGTTGCACATTAACAAGATAATTGGAGAGAGCGAAACTCCAGCCATTCCACAAAACTGTACAAACCTCAAAATCACGTCAGTGCAATCAACGTAAAAACTTGACAATCTCGAGAACAGACATGGAAATGGCAACTGTCTAATCCAGTCGAACCGCGTTGTGCGGTTTGCTTATCCACTCGCCCCTCCTTCTCGTGTTGTGACCTTTAATAGCGCTCCGATCGAGACACCAACCGGGAGTTCCTCCTCTTTTTATTCTCTTTACACTTAAGAAATAACAAGGACCTTGGAGTAACAATCAAAGACCCGAATAACGGCCTCGTGGATCGTTTTCAAACGTTCCTCGGCCAAAATCAAGTGTCTCGAACCGACTCCGTCTACGAGAAGACTGCTAAAATAATGTCTGCCAAAGGACGAAAAGCTTGTGCGCTGGAAAACAGCTGACTTGAAATTTTGAGACAGACTACCATACGAAAAAATCAATTTGAAAAAGGGATGGGATAGAAAACCACGGAATCCTGAATGCCAAAAATACATTGGGTCTTATGGGAAGTTGGCCGAAGGTAGCGCGGAATTTTGGTTTGGGTCCTTTTTTAAAATTAAGTTTTCGTATTGTTCCGAATAAACTAGCGCAATACAACTTTCGGGCGTTATGAACGAGGTATTGGACCACCCTTTTT
>Ga0058701_10004616_pt1 | contig 11222 bp, 7 predicted proteins | sample AgamicOrMae_FD_97039 | JGI IMG/M metagenome (GOLD analysis project Ga0058701, IMG submission 97039) | Agave microbial communities from Guanajuato, Mexico - Or.Ma.e | ecosystem: Host-associated > Plants > Phyllosphere > Phylloplane/Leaf | place: Guanajuato, Mexico | collected 2012-06-04 | reverse complement strand
TTTTCTCAGGCACAGTGGCATGGGTTGATCGGCTGAGATGGCCTTTAGCTGATGCATGGAAAAAGTCGACTCCCAGGGACACTTTTGTGGTGAACAGTATAGTTGAAGGATTTGTGAAGAAAGCTAAGAACTTGTCCCTGTACTGGATCAACCGCGCTGGACACATGGTAAGTATCCGGTGCAGATGAATAATCCGCCTTGGTTCATTAGGGCAAAAGTCATATCCCGTTGTTTCATACTCTGAAATTTAGGTTGACAGAAGCAAACTAAAGTCATGTCTAATCAACATTCCTGGGCCTGGGCTCTCACAATCAGTTTTTAAAGGGTCGTTCTTACTGGGCGTTTTACAATCGTTCGGATTTCTCCTGGGTCAACATAAACGGTCAGACGTTATTATCCGATTTGTTAGAAAAAACGGGACACTCTAACGGATATAAGAACACACTTTTGTTTTTTTCTGAAAACCGGTTTTCGCAACTTTTCGACGGATATACTAACAGAATCTAGCTTTATCTCAACCTCCTTTTTTGTGCCCTTTCCACATTTCCATTGACGAAAGGATTATACCATATTATAAATATGCACGAGAAAAATAGCGTGCGTCGGTTTGACGCATGGTTAACATATTACACACGTATGTTAACCAGACGTGAAAAGTATGGTTTACATAAGCTAGATCAGGCCAACTCACATACTATTTGTGATTACAGGTACCGGCTGACAACCCAGCGGCAACCATCGAAATGCTTCGAAGAATAACAAAATTCGACCAAAAACTTTAACACCAAGTGGTATTATCTTTGCAATGAGCCAAAAAGTAAATGATATTTTGTAAAAATACATTGAAACTTTTATTGGTCCTGGTTCACACATCACAATAAAATTAGAACTTCAAAAATAAGCTATGTCTTTCAAGAGAGTACCAAAGTTACTTACAATGAGCCAAGTAAATCATATAAGCATACGTGAAAGCTCGATAAATCCTGGCATCCCCATCAGAATAGGGATACAACAATACAACTTTGGATCAACATGGTCCAATGCAATAGACTAAAAAAAAAGATATTCCTCGGTCAATACATATTACTTTTCAATGTTTATTCGTGCACGTTTTTAGACCATACAATAATTCTGACTGCTTGGAGCTATATCAGGGGAGCTTTCCCAAAATTCGAACAAAATACAGGAGTGAACAACGCTAAAATGTTGCTCAGCGTCGATTGGGCTCGTTTCCGGGCCATGTTATATTTTTCATCCTGTAGTTTGGGGGGAAATCGCGAAGATGGTTTTGGGAATTCACCCGAAAAATTGCTACTCCGCCTGATCACAGAAGGCGCACTCTGCTTTCTTGGTGAATAGCGGGGATTTCGATTTCCACACTTCCCGTTTTATCCTACCCCGTTTTCAAGCAGGTTGGTCAGGTCTGTGTAGCGGGTTGCAAATCTCATGATAGAACTTTCAATATGGTGTTTTTTATGTCCACATCGTAGTTTTGGGTAACCCATCTGATGTTTCTCATAGAGTATTGTAGGGCATTATGTTTCTTGGTATACGAACGCGTTAACTCGTTTTCAAAGTTCGACTCAAAGAAAGTTGTTCTTTTCCAGCAAATCAGAAACATTTTGTTCATTGTGTTTCCTAAATTGTATTGCACGAGGAGTGGGAGAGGAAGCCTCTTTATTTCCAAAAGATCGAGTGCGTTCAATGAAAGCTAGGGGGCCTGAAAAAGGTCTCTGGGTCGCTGGAGACCAATAACCGCACGTGGAGTGCAAGAGCGTCTTCATCGTTCGCGATGGGCATGATAAAACAAATCAGCGCTATCTTCACTACTAATTATAATCATAAACAAGTGGCGCAGAAATTCCTTATCAAAAGCACCGCTTCGAGTTGAAAGAAACCTTCATAAAGACCAGCGACGTTACAGTCATTGTAGTGAGTGAACGAAAACCCAGCCATGAAGCTTTCATGCACTGTCGTAACAGTACTCTGCGCCTTAGCCGGCGTCTCAGAAGGTAGTGGTTCAAGATCAACAGATCTGCGTTGACGATGTGATGGTTGTGACCAATGGTTTCTTGTTTCCGACAGGACGGAAAGGTTTTGGGCCGGGTGAACAAGAGTTCGGCTACGTCGACGTCCGTCCGGGAGCCCACATGTTCTATTGGTTGTACTACACAACTGCCCAAGAAGACTGGACACAAAGGCCCTTAGTCATGTGGCTCCAAGGGGGTCCCGGTGGATCCTCTACAAGCTTTGGCAATTTTGCGGAGATCGGTCCACTAACTTTTGACCAAGAAGAGAGGAATTCGACATGGGTAGGTTGTCGAAATGAAAAGACAGACCCTACGGAACACGTCTCACGTAGAGCGATCTTTGCTACGAAACCGCAAGAGTTACACCAACATTCCGCAGTTGGGATCATAAGCCGTGTCGTATTACAGTATCATGACGCATGATTTTTCTGAAATTAATCTTGGTAATACAAATATATTTAAATCCGGAGAACCTCGCGCTCGGCAGTGTCATTTTAGTAATGATTGAAACCAAATGCCTACAAACAATCACTTTCGACACGACTCATGATCTCCATTGAACTGTGCAAATTTGCAGCGAGATTTCTTTCGTCTTTAAATAGAACCGTCCTACATGATTCTCGACAACTTCATCGAGCATTCGCTAAAGAGTTGTAAGCAAGCATGTATAGTCGGATTACTACAAGAAGTAACTTGGAGCAAGAAAATAGTCCGTCAAAAATGTCAGTTGTCTCACTAAACCATTACGTATCTGGGCTTCCGGAAAGAGTTTTAGGATTGTCTAAACCTTTTTCTTGAAGAAGTATATTTTTTAAAACCATGACATGACCGAAATAACAATATGACCTGGGTATGATGCGGAGGCCGTTACACTGTCCTCGCCATATAAATGTCATTTGGCTCCCTAATCTGAAAGGTTCCCAGGGTTCTGAAGATGATTTTTGGAATCTCCGCGCCTCCCCACTGAAGGAGTATATTATTTTAAACCATGTTATAGCGGCGTTTACGAGAAAATAAGCGGATATCACAACTACGGCCGTTAGACGCGTAGGAATACTAAAGTTACTTCTTGCGGTAATACGACTACAGGACATTTCCTTAGAAACTGGTAAAATCGAGGAAAAGTATTCCAGCTACAGCGATTGGTGTGCTGTCCATGTACAGGTACATTTTTGACCAAGTGCACGATTTCCCAAACCATCCGTTTTGACAAGCTACAGCAACGCCATTGCATTGATATTCAGGTTGATGTTGTTCGCGCATTAAAAACTTGTCGATGCGCAAACTTGGCAATGCTTGCTGTGAGCGATATTGTTTTTAGAGTCAACAGAAACACTTAGACATGCTCCAGCATGAAGAAAGGAACACAATGGTCTAACCTCTGGCACACAATTCGACCCGATGCAGTCCGGCATTCAGGTTGTTGGTTGGTAGAGTACACCGTGCGCCTTGCTTTTGTAGGTTAAGCACGTAAACCTCCTGTTCGTCGACAACCCTGTAGGTACCGGCTTCAGCTACGTCGACAATGATACTTTGCTTACAACGACTAATCAGCAAATCGGGGCGGATTTGGTAGAGTTGATGCGGGTCTTCCTAGAAAAATACCCCAAGTTGCAAAAGGTTCCTTTTTACATCTTCTGTGAGTCGTATGGAGGAAAGATGACAGCCGAATTCGCATTGCAACTTGACAAGGTGCGACAACCCTGCGAAGGTAAAACAAAGATACAAATAACAGTCGGAACAAGAAATAAACTATGATTTCTTTTTTTTTTACCAGGAACAAAAGGCTGGCAAAATCAAAGTTAATTTCAAAGGGATTGGTTTAGGAGATTCCTGGATATCTCCTATTGATTCCGTACTTACCTGGGCACCATATCTGTACCACACGGTGGGTTTGTCTGTTTTTTCCTTGGCATTATTGAGCTTGAATGAGTCTTCGTATCCACATAAATTGGAAAAACAAAACGGCGAGAGATAACCAAGCAATTTCTTGGGTGGATCGCTCACCTCAGTGCGCTGTTTTGTATTTAGGGACTGTTGGACCAAAAAGGATTCGAAGAAGTAGACCAATACGCACAAAAAGCGAAAAAGGCGATTGAAACGGGCAACTTCATCCAAGCGGCTTCATTTTATTCGTGGGCTGCATCTACCATCACAGAACTTGCTGGACGGGTCGACTTCTACAACATCCTCTCACCGATTCGCTGGAGATTCGACCAGAGAGGTGAGGACATTGTCATGAAAACGCAGTCACTTATGGAAAACATTCGTTCTTGAGTCTTGCGTTCCTATGTGCAGCCGCCTCTGTCTCGTCCTCTGACAATACAGGGAGGGCCAGCGGAGACCCATGGAGAGACCTAATGGACGGCCCTGTTCGTAGAGCTTTAGGTGATACGATCCCTGAACATGTTATCCATGGATCGCAGGGATTCAAGGTTTTCCAAGCTTTGTACTCTGACTTCATGAAACCAGTCACAGCAGTAGGTGAGTAAAATTAAGCCTTCCGAGAGTTCGTCAATAGTTTCTGGAAAAATTTCTCCCTTTCCAGTGGAGGAACTACTCAATACCACGTCTTTGGAAGTGGTCGTGTACAATGGTCAACTCGACCTGGTTGTCGATACCCCTGGTAAGTGACGCTGGACCGAAAAATTGCACCACTGAACGATTTTTGAGCGACCATGGAAATTCACTTCTTTGGAAGAGATAATTTACTAGTTTTACACTTTTTAAGAAAAGATGCATTTCTGGATTTGATCACTGACCTCCTTCAATACATGAAATTTTAGTCATTGTCAACTTTTATCGATACATAAATCACATGCGATTGAACATTTTATCAGGCACAGTTGCATGGGTTGATCGGCTGAGATGGCCTTTAGCTGATGCATGGAAAAAGTCGACACCCAGGCAGACTTTTGTGGTGAACGGTAAGGTTGAAGGATTTGTGAAGAAAGCTAAGACCTTTTCGATGTACTGGATCAACCGCGCTGGACACATGGTAAGTACCGTTATCCAGAGAAGAAATCTTGAATCATTTACCGCGTTTGAAGTTTGCCACGAGCTCCCAAAGTCAGCCCCACCAGATTTCCTCGATGGAGATTTGGATCGACGCAAGCATGACAAAAACACGCTTTTGATCGCAAGGTGTTATTCCTTCTGGTTTCATTTTCCGACTCTGAGTTCCATTTTTGAATCGACCTAGCATTAAAACGGGTCTGCCGCAGACAAGTACCGACAAACGTTCATCAGGTAACTTTTGGTTTAAATCCAAATGATTATTTGAAAAAAAAAGTATCAAGAAAGTAAAGGATGCGGAGCTCTTAGTCATTGTCATCCGAAAGCGAACAATCGCTTTGCAATTTGAATTTTTGACGGAAAGACCGATTCAGGCATAAAATCGATTCTCTCGAAATCATCCGATAAATCCTAACATCTTTCTATGGATGTTCATATACATCTATACGTAAAGCTATGGATGGTTTAACTTCGACCGAAGACCGGACCCCCCCCCCGAAAAAGGTAGCCAGGTGGACTTTCTCAACGATCAGCTGCGCGTCATCTTATGTATAAGAAGATTCCCGGAACGAAGTGACTATTCACACGCTGTCCCATTTAAAAGGTATAAGCTTTGTTTTCGTGCGTTCAAGTTACCTCCCATTTAAAATGCATTAGGTCGGTTTCCGTGCGTTCAAGTCTCCCTTGTATTAACATAGGCGTGCGAATAGACCTTCCCTTAAAGCTTGGTTGTAGTCGAGTCTTATGCAAAATACCTTGCTTATTATATTTATTATGCTTATTATAAAAATATCTTGCTCCAATTACAAGCGAGCTTGATTGCACGTGAGTAAATAAGGACTATAAAAATTCACAATGCATAAAAGTATTGCTAACCAAAACTCAAGTACCGGTATGAAAATCTAGAAGCCACAAAAGGTCTTAAGGGTCTTTTTGTTAGTACCTCGCTATTGATTCTCAACATTCAGTTAAATTAGCGCGGAATTTGTGATTACAGGTCCCAGCTGACAATCCAGTGGCAACCATCGAACTGCTCCGAAGAGTAACGAAGTTCGACAAGAAACCATAAAGACTAAATGAAGGCGGTGGTGCGCGTAAACGTGCCTATTAAATTATAATTATAAAAATATTAAATGAATTAACCATCAGACAAAACGGAATATCTAGGTTACGATACAGGGCCTATCATTGAGAAGGAAAGGTCCCAAAAATCATAATTTTGAATCAACACGGCCAAAAAGGACATATTAATAAAAATTCATCAAAACGACCTTCAGCCACAACATATGTTGGTTTTCACATCGTTCATAGCAACTAGGCAACAAGCACTATCCTCAACTAAGCAAATGTCATGAAGCCATTTGTCAAATGAGGTCAGATTATTGCACTCCGCTGTGCTGCCATTCCGATGGTCTCGACAAAAGATTCAACACACGAGATGGAAAAAAATCATTTCAATCTTACGGTGCACCTCTTTAGTTTATGAAAGAGCCGCACTGTTTGCGAGAGAGAGCTATCGACGCCGTGCAATACTCTGGCTGGCAAAGGGATAACAGGTATTCAAAGATTGTTCCTGTCTTCTTCGACCCATATGCTGGTGATAGTTGACTAAAGTATAGTGAATAAAAACACGAAAGAAAAGGTATATGAAATGGCGAAGTTGGCCCTGAGGAGGTGTTTAATCAGAAGTGAGAAATCGAGGAACAGGAATTGGTACAATATTTTCCGAATCGTAGTTAATCATACCGCAGCCTAATCAAGTTCAAGCGAGCACCGAGCCGTGCCAGTGCACGAGGACCCATGATCAAAAATACGGTATTTATGGCTGATATTCTCGCTGCAACAAACCTTTGTAAACGACGCTAGCAACATTTTTCCCATCGCACACGATGTTTCCATCTTAGTTTGCGATCATCATGGAGTGTTCCACGAATAAGAAGACATTTACGGAGAATTACAGTAAATCTCATTATCAATGGGATGTTCCCGATCCACTAGAAATATTGACTGGAAGACAAAACTGAAGTTGTGTATTTTAAGAAAAGACATAACCTCAACTTTGTCCAAAAATATACTACATTTCCGCAAACCTATACCTGGTACAATTTCATTCAAAAGGTTTTTGATTTTTAACATAAATTTTGAATGCATTCTTTGATGAGCAATAGCTGGATGAATTTTAGTGCTAGACCTTAATGTTGCTTAGTTAAAGTACCTATGAATACCTAAAGATTAGACTGATCAAGGTTTACCGCCAATTATGCTACATCTTAACTATCCGCTTTCGGATTACGGAAGTTTGGTCCGTTTTGCTTTTAAAATGCTTAGGCAACCGGGTGAGCACAGCTGTCCACCTGTTGCCGAGGTTTCTCAGACTGTTCTGTTCCTCCAAGCAATTGTTTCCCTTCTTTCTCGAAGGAGTTCACTAAAAGAAAAAAAAATTCTCCTGACCTACGCAAAGCTTTTTAATGGACAAAAGGATTTTATACGAGTTTAGTATGTTGCGCTGAGTAAGAGCAAGTTATCGTATCCGTCAAGCGGCAAAGATAATCGTGACACTTACGTGCCGCTGCACACGACATTTCTGCCGCTAATTGTTTTATTATGTTTTGTTTCATTTGCGAACGGATTTACGTAAATTTTTCTTTGGATAACTCTTGATACTATCTCTATAAATGCATTACGGCCTAAAAAATGAAATGAAGGGAGGCGAAAAGTCCGCATGACCGATTCGAAAAAAAGATAATTTTGCTCATACCCATCCATCCATTCGTTGGTCTCGTTTAATTTCATCTTATGGATGGAGTCCATCAACTAATTTTCACAGATTGCGTTACTTTTAACAGTCATGTCAGATAACGAGCAGAAAAGTTTTTAAAAACCACGTAACAAAAAGTAGATCCATCGATTCCTTATCTCGTTTGAAGACGTGAATGCGAGAAAAAATGGTCCGGTGAAGAGAGACTTATGAGGGAAGAGGCGACAACTTATTCGCGCCGTTAGCGCTGATTCGTGAAGGCTCCATGAAACCAGCAACGCTGATTGGTGGTACCTAGAGCTCTATAACTTAGTAGAAAGGCGCAAATCAAACCCCCACCAGCCCTCCATGTTGTGCACAATTCGCCCGTAAGAGATACATCGTGCCCATCATGGCCGCCCCCATGGCAGGGGACACCATTAGCTCCTCTCTATGAAGTTATAGGGCTATAATGGTACCTAGGTTAACGTGAGAGTTGACGACTCTCTCCCCGCGAGGCTCCCTTGACAGGTATCACAAATGTTTTCATCAGTATTGTGATGATATCCAAAAATCCTAATGAGAATTTCTTCCATCCAACAATATTTTTCAAAGCAGGACTCTCCAACCTTAAACCTATAGGAACAAACGATTTCCACGCAAGCACAATCGTTTCTATTTTAGAGGCAAGGCACTTGATTAATTGCGACGGGCACAAAGAAAAATCAGCGCTATCTACACCACTCAACATAATCGTCAAAAAGTGAAATCTCACTTTGATAGAGTGAATAATCCTTATCAGGAGCACGGCTTCGAGTTGAAAACCTTCATAAGGACGGGTACAGTTTTCCGGATTGCAGTATGTGAGCCAGATTCCAGCCATGAGGCCCTCATATGCTCTTGTTTTGACAGCGCTCTGCGCCTTAGCCGGCGTTCCAGAAGGTAGTGGTTCAAGATCAAGAGATTTGCGTTGACGATGAGTTGGTTGTGACCAATGGTTTCTTGTTTCCGACAGGACGGAAAGGTTTCGGGCCGGGTGAACAAGAGTTCGGCTATGTCGACGTCCGTCCGGGAGCACACATGTTCTACTGGTTGTACTATACAACCGCCCAAAAAGACTGGTCAAAAAGGCCCCTAGTTATGTGGCTCCAAGGGGGTCCCGGTGCTTCCTCCACAAGTTACGGCAATTTCGAGGAGATTGGTCCGTTGACCACCGACCTCAAAGAAAGGAATTCGACTTGGGTAGGTTGTCTGAAGTGTACTAAAAGACCGCGCAATATCCTTGTTTTAAAGCGATGCGTCGCTTGCAATCCATAGCCGCGAGAGCTATTCCAACAGTTTACAGCTTTCTGGTAGCTTACCCAAGCATGATAACATGATTACAGCTATTTCATCGTATACGCTCAAGCAGTTGAGTCACTGATAGAGAATATCTTAGGGTGACGTACGCATGCTACAGCAATTGTTGTAGTCGTGTATTGAGAAGGGACACGTTGACGTAGTACTACAACCCGCTAAGATGCAGAACCACGTTGGTCTGTTGTTCTAGATAATAGGGGTTTTATAGCACAAACACAATCGGATCATATTATCGCCGTGCACACAAATCATTGTTTTTGCGGTCCACTCCAGTATATTCCCGCTCAGTTTTTGCTAGCAAAGAAAAAAGCGTTCATCAACTCTTCAACACGCAGCCCGGAGTAGTTGTTGATAGTAGACGGTCTGATTTCGGTTCGTAGGTTAAACACGTCAACCTCCTGTTTGTCGACAACCCTGTTGGTAGCGGCTTCAGCTACGTCGACAAACCATCTTTACTTGCTACGACGAATCTGCAAATTGCGAAAGACTTGGTGGAGCTGATGACTCGTTTCTTAAAGAAGTACCCGAAGTTCCAAAAAGTCCCTTTCTACGTCTTTTGTGAATCCTACGGCGGAAAGATGGCAGTGGAATTCGCACATCTACTTGAGACGGTACTTCCCTGCATCTGCAACACGTACGATAAACATAACCAAAGCAATAAATGATAATATTTTATCTGTTATCAGCTACGAAAGGCTGGCAAAATCAAGGTGAATTTCAAAGGTGTCGGTTTAGGAGATTCTTGGATATCTCCTGTTGATTCCGTACTCACCTGGGCACCATATCTGTACCAGACGGTAGGTTCCTCTTCTTCTCACGATTAAATTTGAAGCGCTCGATTTCCACTTTTGGGTTCTTTTCAACGTCATCCCAACCGACGAACGCGCAATGCACTTAATGTAAACTGAATTGAAGTCGTTGCAGCCTAACCCTATACGCATGACTCGAAGCGAGTCCAACGTTTTGAGACGGAATAATAGTACTCGGCTCGTGCACCGAGTGGAAAATTGCTGTATTTTCTAAGATACAAAATTTCCTTTCTGACTAAAGTTTCTCACCTCGCGCACGGATCGAATAACACTAATCCGCCAAAACACATTAAGCTATTTCTGGACCATGCACTAGGTTAGTCTGCAATGACTGTAACTCAAAAGAAGAAGAAGAAAAAAAAAACGACAAAAAATGGCGCGAGAGGACCAGTCGAATTTTTCTAGAGACTATTCAAAGTACATTTTCTATGTTTTAGGGATTAGTGGACCAGAAAGGATACGAAGAAATCGATAAATATGCGCAAAAAACGAAAAAGGCGGTTGACATGGGCAACTTCTTCCAAGCGACATCGTTGTGGTTAAAAACAGAAGACGTCGTGCAAGAACAAGCTGGAAACGTTGACTTCTACAACATCCTCCAGCCGATCAGCTCGAAATTCGCTCTCAAAGGTTAGGAAATAATCATAAAAACGGCTATTTTTCTGGAAGTTGTTTTCCGTCTTGCAGTGTCTTGAGTATTGTTTCCATCTCTTACGTTCTCGGCAACTGTTCCCACAGACCAAAGTCGGCATCAGGCGTGATTGTAACAATAGGTTTGGCTAAGACATGGTCGATACCATGTGCCTCTCTTCGTTATGGGACCGCTCGGTGGAGATAAAACGATGGCTTCAAATGAAACTGTACTATAGTACAGTTTCAGTCAACTATAGTTGAAAATGCCTATGCTTATAAATTGCAAGTAGTACAGTTTTGAAACAGCATTTTAAACAAGTACAGTTTTATTTGAAGCTATCGAAGAGAAAGAGACCGAAGAGGAGGAAAATTTAGAAGACGCGAGAGAGGATCACCTCACGAAAACTCCTGTCGGCCGGACCAGGGAGGAAGTACTGGAGTGGTTGCTTCCCGAATAGCTGAAGACAGCTATGTCAACGAACGCTCACAGCCTTCTATTAGGTTCTCCCACTTCAGCCTTCCCCACCCCTCCCCACCGCTCTTCCCCTCCGCACCGCGCTCCGCTCTAGCGTTTGAAGTTGATGTTTGGTTAAGTTCACTTTCTAGAGTTTCTGACGCTATTTAGCGTAATTTTGAGTT
>Ga0058701_10004615_pt1 | contig 11222 bp, 5 predicted proteins | sample AgamicOrMae_FD_97039 | JGI IMG/M metagenome (GOLD analysis project Ga0058701, IMG submission 97039) | Agave microbial communities from Guanajuato, Mexico - Or.Ma.e | ecosystem: Host-associated > Plants > Phyllosphere > Phylloplane/Leaf | place: Guanajuato, Mexico | collected 2012-06-04 | reverse complement strand
CGGCCGTAAACGGCCGTGGCCGTGCACCTACGAGCACCCCCGCAGTTTATGTCGTATCGGTCAGTTGGTAGCACTGGAGATACGCGAATCTGCGACCACAAGACCTCATCACCACATCCTTAAACAATCGACTGAAAAACAAAGCTCTTTTCCTTTAAGTACTCTACGCATAGAAATAAACGTGTGTGAAATGTTTTTCGAACGTTGAAATTCAACATTGTTGCCGAAATGAGTTGAGTGAAACTCTCGATATTTAGCTGTGCATCTTCATAAAGGCCCTTGTTTCAATGACGCGATTTGTAAACATGGAATGTTTGAAAAGTTTTCTGGTTTATAGTTAATTAATATTATACTTTGCGTATACGGCACCAAGTAACAGGTCTATACGTAAATTTTAATGAGAGGTGTTTTCTATCTGTGACGTCCCACTTCAGCCTTTCATTATTAGAAAGGGTGTTGCCATTGACCCGACAAGCATTAATACACGGAGACTTGAACGCATGTAACCAACCAAATGCATTTTAAATGGGAGGTGACTTGAACGCTCGGAACTCAACTTAATGCATTTTCAATGGGAACTGACTTGAACGCACGGAAACCGACCTTATGCATTTTAAATGGAAGATGACTTGAACGCATGGAGCCAAACTTAATGTATTTGATATGAGACAGGCTTGGGAATAGCTCTGAATTCAACAGTGCAGTATTATCGGGTAGCTAATTTCTTGCTGCTTTCGTGGGTCTAATGTTTCTTGTGCATTTTCTTCGAATCGTACGGCGATTTCCGTTGCGCAAGATGAATAATTGGTCGCGGAGGTTGTAAAAAAAAATGCAGGCAGCCCGCATTGCCGGAGAGGGGAACAGTGCATGCTGCGCGGCGAAGAAACGGTATGCTTGCCTCGTAACGGTCACTGGCCGTTTCTTCTTTCCATCGGTCATCGCAAAAGGGAATCACGTTGGCAGCACTGCCGCTGAAGTGCCTCGCTTGTACTTGACCATTCGCCCGCCATTCGCCAGCCATTCGACCGCCGCCGTCGCGCCGGAGTCGCTCCCGCGCCGGTAAACAAACCGCAAAACGGCTTATCACAAGGCGCGGGGTGGGTAAGGGGTGGGGGCAGACGGTCAAACGTTCGTGAGGTCCCCGCAAACGGTTAGTGGTCAGTGGGATAGTTGAGCTTTTCGGTTCGGAATGACATTAGTAACCAAGTGGCCGATAGAACGGTACTTGGGCCGGCCCGAGCGACGTTATGTGCACGCTCGATTTACGGCCAGGCATTCGACAGCGACTGCTCTGCCCGGCGATTTACTTCAGGGGCAACCCAACTTATGTAAGCCTAGCAGATATTCGGCGAGGAGACATAATCAAATAGCCAATAGCCGATTGTGTTTCCTGCACGTTGAAAATTGACGAAGGTGAAAATCGAACATCCAAATTTACACATTTTCACATGGTAGAGTTTCCTGTCAGAGAAGGTTTGCCTCCACTGGAAATAAAATTACCTGAGACCTGTTCATTTTTATGAAGACCCCTGTTTGTTTTACCTTCACTGATAAAAATAATTTCCTGTCATGGGTACATCTACGGCTCTTTTGGAGTGAAGGTTAAACGGGACCATGTCTTATTTTCACTAGTTTTGAAGGTAGGCCTATCAAAAGTCAAATCAATAGAAAGCTCTCGCCGATCTCTTTCCTTTGATATGAATTTTGTTGTCTTATCTTAAAATCTAGTGAAATTAGACGAACATGGTCTCGTTTTATCTTTAGGAATTATTTTAAAAATGTTCTCTCATTTTGACTCAACCCTAGCGAGCACTCAAAAAAGCAAGTATGAACCACTCGTAACAGGACGATTTCCTGGGTTGAAGTACCCATGCAATGTCCATGGTAATATCAATGCAGAAAATTCCATTTGATTAAATGTACTCGAATAGACATCCATGGTTCTTGGATAAAGCATAGATATGGATATCGATTAGTTTATTTTCAATAAATGGATGATTCGACATGGATGTCGCCGAATACCATGAATCTACCTGACCTGAACCTAGCCGAGTACCATGAACCCACCCGAATCTAGCGGAATACCATGAGCCTAAAATTTCAACCAGAGTTGAAAGAATTACGGGTTATTACTCTTTTGAGTGAACCATTTCCTCGACTTTTTCTTTGCCTAAATCATCGCATTCTCGGTTTGAAAAGGGTCTAATGAGTGGCCCTCGAGCAAATGGATTCGGCTTCCGTCCAATTGCGTTGTCACGTCGCCTTGGCTGTACGGCAGGTGCCAGCTTGGCTTGGAGCAGCCAACTTGGCAAAGCTGTAAGGAGGCGCCGAGCTTGGCGAAGGGGAGGGGAGGGGAGAAGGGTAATTAAGGAGATGGCCATCTTTTGACGTGGTAAATTGTTGTTGCAGAACGACGGTGCAGTGGAGTACTTCAACACGATTGTTGTACAGCCGCACCGGAAGCTGGTGACGAACCAAGGACGGGGCTTCCACGTCCGGTGTCGCTATCAAACGAGGGACAAGACCGTCACCAATGCAGTCAACGTCAGGTACGAATCAACATTTGACGCGATTGCTTCCGCTCCGAAGGATGCGTCTATTATGCCGTCTGTCCGGAAATAATAGCAGCATGTACCCTTCTTCAGCCCTATTTTTACATGACCCTACCAAAGCCTGAACCAGCGTACCGCAGTCGACCCATCCTTCTGTAATGGACTCCAACTGCCATCCATGCTACCCTGACACCCAAATCAATCCAAACCTCGCCCTACCATTGACATATCCTTATCCGTACTTTGTTACTCAGTGCTCTGCCCCACCTTAAACTACCCTACCACCCTGTCCTACACAACACAAACAACCACTAGGGACTGCTACACCTGTTTTGGGCATTCAACTAAAACGGGGTTACTGCGAATTTCGGTCATTTTTCGAGATAGACCTATGTTCAGCCCCATCAATGGAAAGCTTCCGCCGAGCCCTATTAAATGATATGGCTGAACGTAGATATATCTTGAAAAATAACGAAAACACGCATTTCTCCCCTACTTTTCAAGATAGACCTATGTTCAGCCACATCAATGGAAAGCTCTCGTCGAGACCTTTCGAATGATGTGGCTGAACATAGGCCTATCTTGAAAAATTACCAAAACAGGCATTCCTCCCTTATTTTTTAAGATAGACCTATGTTCAGCCACATTAATGGAAAGCTCTCGCCGAGACCTTTTGAATGGTATGGCTGAGCACAGGTTTATTTCGAAAACTAACCAAAATACGTAGTACCCCCGTTTCATATCCAAATCAGGTTCAACACTTCCTAAAACAGGTGTTTCCTTTTTACTGTGTACCATATTGCACGCTAGTATTATGTTCTGAGCCTACAATTTTGTTCCTATGCCTACACCTTAAGACCCAGAGTTTTGGCTAAACTGTTACGTTTTGAGCTGATTTTGAGATTATGTTGTCAGCACTATGGAGCCCGCGCCGCTGATCGCGACGGCGCCCATGCCGGGGTGCAGCATGAAGATCTTGTACGGAGATCCGAACCTGAAGGAGGTCGCCGAGAACGTCAAGATCGGCGACCCGCTCACGCTGATGATCCACATCGACGAGCAGCCCCTGTACGGCATCCGGGTGTCCGACTGTATGGTCAGGGACGGCCTCGGATGGGGAGAACAGCGACTTATCGACGAGGACGGGTAAACGCCATTTCAATTTATGCGTCTCTACAATGTAAATGTTGAATTTTTCACTCTTGCAATGACAGGCTGAATCCAGGGTAGATAAAAGAAGGATTTAAAACCAAGTGTAAGAACTTGTACTGACATTTGGAATTTTTACAGGTGTCCTGTCGACAACGAAATCATGGGACAGTTTGAATACTCGAAAGGGTCCACCATGGCCCAAGTTCATTTTCAAGCTCACAAATTCCCTTACACGGCTTCCGTTTATTATCAGTGCAACGTTCGACTTTGCCTCAAATCGGACGAAGGCTGTGATGACGTGGTAAGTTAATCTGGCTGTAATACTCGCTATCTTGATTTGATCCCATCGCCCGTTCGAGGTGTTCAAAGCATTTACTCATGAAAGTTGCTTTTTCCGAATGCTTTGAGTCCTTCAGAGAAAGCTTTTAATTGTAAAGTGCCTTGACTTGAGTTGTTGCGGTGCGTTGCGGTGCAGTGAGTAGAGGAAAGGAGATAGCCGAAAAGTGACGAAAGGATGACGTCTGACCTTGGCTTTGTTTCAGCCACCGGAGTGCGACAAGAACAGAAGGAGGCGGCAGGCCAGCGACGGCGCCGTCGAGAAGACGGACGGCTCCGCTGACGCCAAGGACGCCGACGAAGGCGCCCCCGCGACCATCGAGGTCTACAGCGGCCTCTACGTCAACGAGGTCAACGATCAGAACCGTGCAGATCTCCTGGACGACGTCAGACAAAAGGTAACCCCACAGGCCCTGGCCCTATCTCTCCCTCTTTAATCCTGTCGCTTCTCTCCTCATCTTTATTCTCTTTATGACTTGTTTACATTCACGGAAGTTGACCGACAAAACTGCGACCTATAGAATAACTTCGTAACAGATTAAAAAACCTTTAAAAATTCTGATTAAAAAACCTTTTCTTTCCCCCGCTCAAATTTTTAAAAAATCGTGTTGGAAGAAATTTTTAAACTGGAATCACAGCGTTCATTTTTTAGCTCTCATTCCAAAATGCTTGCCCTATCAATCATGGACGCCTAGTTTATAATCCATTTGAAAATATCTCCAAAGCTGTAAACTTTCAGTAAAAAAACTGTACTTGACTTTTTCTTTTTGATAGTGATTTTATTTTCATGTGAAAGGAAGTATCGTCGAAAGTGTTTTCCGGGCTGGGAGTCGATATAGCTTCGCACGAAACTCACGCGTACAAGTCTTACGAGCAAAAACAAAAACGACGTGCATGCGTATGTCTTTTGTTTAATGAGTTCGTGAGCGGCCAAAGTGATTTCGTGGGCAGTCGCTCCACTCGCGAGACTTGCACTTGCCGCTCTGCTCACCGGCCAATCAATCTCACGCTTTGCTCGATCTTTTTAACCAATGAGTGGCGCCGTGCCCTCTTCCAAGAATCGCCTTCATCACAAGACTGTAATGATTTGTTAGGAAGGGTATGTTGATGCTGCGCAGGGCGACGTTAGGTGGCCCGATGTTTGATTCATTATTACGATCCGAGTCCAGGAAACAGATTCTTGCAAATCTTCGTTTGTAGCGATTGCTCGAGTAGAATACAGCAACCACGACTTTTCTATGGTTTGCTGAATTTGAATTGGCTGTGCAAAGGACAAAAGAACTGGGTCTTGGGAGGAAACCTTGACGCTCGTCTGTTCATGAATAATTGAAATGAACTTCGTGATACACTCAGCAGTAGACGTAACTTACATTCTCCAAAGTGAATAAACTTGCACTTTCCGAAATATTTTCAGATGCAAATGTTTGGGTGGGGGTGTAGTCTTTTGAGGGATAATAAATTCGACTTGTCAGTAACTACTTGACTCTTATTCTAGATGCGATCCTTACGAGGTTGAGACTGACTCTGCCCTTTTCTGGCGAGAGGCACTCTACCAAAACTCTGGGCAGAGATTCTAGCTCAAAACTCATACACCTCATTCTCAGTCTATGGTGACACTAACATTCTTCAATGAGTTTTAAAGCTGTAATCTCTGCCCAAAGATTAGGAAGAGTGCCTCTCGCCAGAAAGGAGCAGAGTCAGTCTCAACCTCGTAAGGATCGCATTTAGAATAAAAGTCAAGTAGTTATTAAGTCGAATTTTATTATCCCTCAAAAGACTACAACGAGTGGAAGGAGAACTGACCTCATCATCGGTATTTATTGGGAAAGGCTCTAAGTTAGGTTTGGTCACATTGTGTCTTGCACCCAAGGTGACTATAATAGTGTAATCACTCCCATCGAAAATGAGAGACGTTTTTTGACACCACTTGTTTGTGCGGGTTGCCTACTTTCAGTGTAAAAGGCAGCCTTTGCTCGGGCCGGACACAGCCGAACTGTTCCGGACCTACCCGAGCAAGCGGCCTTTCATCCTGTACCATGTGAGTTGGGAGCCCCTGAGGATTTTTTGAAAAGACGATACAACCTGCTCGACATGAGTGATATGCGTGCTGCCTACTACGGGCTGGCTTCCTGGCTTTTCAGCCTGTAGTGGATAACACGCGTGGCACTCGTGTCGAGCATGTCGTATTTTCATTCCAGAAAATCCTCAGGGGCTCGCGACTCACATGCTACGTAGGCAACCCACACAAACAAGTGGTGCGTCATGCAGAAAACGTCTCCCATTCTCTCTGTGTAAAGACCTGAAGTGACTCCACCGTTATAGAGCCACCTTGCTTGCATCGCTGTAGCTCCACAGGGCTTACTTTTGTTAGCGATAAAATGTGGAACACAAAGGTAGAAAATTCCACCTTATAAATTTACTTTACAATATGTTTCAAGCTGCGTATTTTGTTTTTGCAGGCGTATGACGATCCGAACAACATTTGCATCTCGCAGAGAAGTTTTGCGATCGGGATTGCTGTGGCGGGCCTGGTGCTCATGTTGGCAGTCCTGTGCGCGCTTCTAGTTCTGTTGGCGCGCCGCCGGAGGCGCCCCAAGACCACTTCCACGAGCGGAAGTTCCGTTTATAGTGGACCTTATACGAACACAGCCTACAGTCACAGCAGTTAGGGTGGCATCCCTGCTCAACCGCCTAGCAGCAGCCTTTCCTCGCTCGGACCGACCCTCCGTCAAGTTGGCAGCATTTGCCGCCGTCTCGTCTCCAAGCCGAGGAAACGTCCTCTATGCGATATGAAAGATCTCTGTGATAAAAAAAGAATGATTTGTATCGTGTTTTCAAATTTCATGCCGAGCTGCCATTGGCTCTTAAGGTGCCAATAAGGAATCAATGTTCGTTCTATGAAATGAAAAAAAAAAAGGGGGAAAAGCAAGCGTTGATGAGTCGAGAATCAGAATGTCAAGACTTGAAGTGCCGTTATCAGAAAGGTATAAAAAAGATATCGGAACCTTTTTAAACAGACGTGACTATTGATATTCAAAAAGACTCAGAATTCGCTGATTGTTTTCGTCGAAACTGAGTGTTTTAGAGAGCGTTCTCGATGCTTTTGTACCTGTTTTCCGTTGAGTATTTGACCTTTTTCGGCTCTTACGGTACATTTGATGAACATAGGTATTTCTGTTTAGGGAGTGTCTATTGACCCGACTGCCCCATTCCAAATGCATGTCGAGTCAATAACACCCTTCTGTTTATAGCTTACTAACGACCAGTACCGTAATTTGAAATTTGTGAGAATCTAACTTTATGCACTAAACCTTTCTTACTCTCGCTCATCGCTGGAATAATTTCATTGTGATTTCCAAAGCCGTTTTCGAATGGAAGACTTCGAATCGAACGTTCGCTGATCCCTATAAATAACATTGACATTCTTTTAAGAAAGTACAGCAAAAGCGCGCCCCCCATTGCAGCCGAAGAAGTGCGTGCCATACACGGCTCGGGAGAGCTTTAACTGTATTGCTGCACGGTTTAACTTTAATTAACCCGATAGTTCCGCCTATGAATGTGGTTAACGTCTCTATTTTATGAATATGTACATTCCATTAATGAGATGATAGCATTGGACAACGGTGGTCCGAATCGCTGGTTGCCCTCTGCTATCGAGGGACCGCTACCGCAACAATGCTATGCGCTCATTGTTTAAACGTTTTCATTGTTGCCTCAGCCTGTCCCTGATTCTCGCATTTTCCGACAGATTGACTGTACATTGCCTAAAGAGATGTGTATCAGGAGTTGGAACTGAGATTCAGGCAAGGAACCATCAGACTCGCTTATACTCGTGGTTCCCTGCCTTGGACTCAAAAGGCTCCGAGGGGAAATAAGAGGTGGTGGAAATGAGATCGAAGATTGCTGTTAAAATGTTCGGTTTTTGAGTGTGAGAATGTTAATATATCGCGTGAATGTCAATGAATATATTGTCTGAGTGAGTGTGTGCTAGACTGTGTGATAAACGTGTTCATAACCTTATGCCTGAACAAGATTTTGCGATGCTCGCTTGTTTACTCCGGAACCAGAACATGCGCGACTTCTAAATTGTATCAAGTAGATTTTTGATCGCGTTACATTTATTTCACTTCATTTTTTATTTTACACGAACCATTTTCATTACATATCTTTTTATTTTTTATCCTGTCAATAGCGTTTTTCTTGTTGTTTTTAAAAGTTTAGTTATTTTAGTAATACAGCATGGCCAACTTGTCCGAAACCAAAAAAGCTGGCTGGAGGGCCAGTCTCACGGTTAGCAGGCTTCTAGCCCGGACTGTTTTTCCCCAGGAACATTCTTTTTCTGTTGAGTGAGTAGAGAAAAGCCATGATGTATGCGGGGAGGTTTCGGCTGGTTGCCATGGAAGGTTCTGCCAAAATGTCGCAAAGGCAAAACCGACTTTTGTCCATGTCTGTACCAGTGTAAACAAGTGAGACTTGCGCCGTTGGAGTAACTCGTGGCACTGGTTCATTTTTCCATAGACTGACCCAAAAGCTTACAGTCGCTACCGGTAGCCGAAAAAGGCCCGTTGAAAAGTTACCAAATTGATTTTGTGGTGGTGAGGGGAGGGGAATCGAGTCTATATATCAATGCTATGGAATTCTGGACCTCTGCCAAATGCGGCCAACTTAGATTATGCTGTGTAAATAAATAGAATGTAGGGGAACTTAAGAAATTGCCGGGCCGCACTGTTGCGTAACAAGTCATTGTAGGTTCTAATTTTTAACAAATTTTTACGACAAAAAGCGCCCACGTCAAACCAAATTTCCGGGTTCAAAATTTAAATGTTATTTATTGAAAAGCTTTGACGTGTAATTACCGTCTTTTTTTTTGTAATTGTTAGCAGATTATTTATTTTGTTAATTTTGCACTTTGGATGCTTTCGCTCATTTACAACTCTTTCTTGCGAAAAAATGTTGATTTTCTTGAAGTGCCAAATGAATGAGAGAATTGTGGTAAGGTACACGGACGGACAAAAGTATCAGACTTTTAAGCTTGTCAAAATTGTAGGATAGGCACGGAATAAAATCCTTTTTAAAAAATCACAAATGAGTTACAATTGCCGCTGTTGCGTCAACGTTTAGCTTAAAACAAAAAGAGATCCTCTTTTATTGGGTCGGAAGAGCCTGGGAAGAGCTCTGATACTTTTCTCTTGCCATGTGTTACGGACTTTGAACATGTGCTCGAAAGTAAGCGCTCAACTAAATTTGATAACGTGTTCAATTTGTGTTTTAAAGATGCACGACAACGATCTTTCATGTTTTCAAGGAACAGATCTTTTCTGAATAACAATAAATAAAAAATGGTGCTTTTACCAGTCTTCATTCTTTTTACCCCAACTTCTTCAACTCGGTGCTGCAATGTCAAAAGAAACTACCAACAATTATGTCAAAAGCGAAGTTTCTAGACTCTTGTCGAGGTAAGAAACATAGACTGCTATTTGAGGTCTGGTAAAGAAGCTTATTGCCTCTAATAAAAGAATTGATTGCCTTATTATCAGCTCAGAAAGAGAGAAAATATACAATATTAGAATAAGGATGTAGACAAGAATAAACTAAAATGATAACTTTGAATTGTCAACTTGTGTATTCAAAATGTGTGTAAAAAGATACCGTTTTTTTTACTTTCTTTTAGAAAAGAAGAGATTTACAAAACGTTTTCAAGGAGATTAGCAGGATACCAATTTGTTGTATGTCTTTATTTTACAGACGAATTTTCAGAACCCTAACCCTTGTCCGAAACGAGGGTTGAAAATACCTTTCCAACATGAATAAAATGCATGGCTCATCTTGTCTTTCCCATCTGTTTGGAAAGGATGACAGCCAATAAGCTTGACAAAGCTGATGCCTCACATGAGCATTACGAAAAAACTGAACCAATCAAACAAACAATTTTCAAAAAGGTAGAGCTCATACGCGCTGTGCGCGAGAACATTTTGACTCCACGCCCAGGGTAGGCAACCAAGTTAACAGTTCTCTGTGTTGAGTTGCCTAAGTAAAGCAAAAGCTCGTGGAGCAATTTTCATGAGCTCAGAGGATGCTGAGGTTCAAGATAATCTTTGCGATAGACGCAGAAAAGCTGCATGCTTCTCTTGAGGGTGAAAGCAGTTTTTTTTTTAAAAAAAAAAAAAAACATACCGTATGGCTTCAGAGTGAAACAAATCCTGACGCAGCAGTGTTTGCGATGGTACTTGATTTGACGTCGATAAAGGTTACTGCACTCGCGAATAATGAATGATTCGGAAGTTTAGGGACTCTTTGCAATCGCTAGAGTGTTTTTCGACCCCCGTGAGAGAGAGCCTCGCCAAGGCAGTGAAGCTACCGTCCGGATCCATATAAGCCTGCTCCCGAAGGAGCTTAGGTCGTCCTGTAATGACCTAATACGGCTTCCACTCAATCTCAGAAGACGGATTCCAAAAAAAGGATTTCAAAGAAAAGGGGGGGGAAACCGTACTTCAGATTTAATTATCAAAAGGCATTAAATGAATTTTATTTAAGCGTGTTTTGCAGGGGCGGCGGAAACTATTTACGCTAGGGGGCGGCAAGGCTAATTTTTGAGTTGGGTTGCCTATTTTTCAGGGTTGGTTGTCTACTTACAGGGTTGACTCGAAAATAAAGCCACCGCGGTAATACGAAAAAGGATGCGAGACAACACAGAACTCTGTAGAGAGAAGGGATTGGCTGACAAACGCTGGAACGCGAGGTGGTCGGGCCAATGCCGTTATAGTACGGGTGCGATCTAATAAGAGATAACTGTGATTTTTCCAAATCGTCACCTCCAATGATAAACAATTGTCCAGTATGTCTTCATATTTACATGTCTTTTCTATCCTCCTTAGATACTTACTTGTTAGTCCTTCCTGCCCTCCTAACCCATCTCTCTCCCTCCCCCTCCTTTCCCTTTTTTCTTTTTTCTCTTTTCTTTCCTTTTTCTCTTTTTATCCTTGTTTCTTTTTTTCCTTTTCCCTCTTTCCCTTCCCCTCTTCCGTGTCTCTTCTTCCCACATCTTGCCCCCCCCTTTCCCCCCTCGGTCGCCACGCAGGGGGGGCATTGCCCCTTTCCCCCCCCCCCCCCCCCCCTTCCCCCCCCCGGGTTTTTTTGTTCTTTTCCCCCCCTCCCCCCTCCCCTCGGTCACACAATATTTTT
>Ga0058701_10004614_pt1 | contig 11224 bp, 3 predicted proteins | sample AgamicOrMae_FD_97039 | JGI IMG/M metagenome (GOLD analysis project Ga0058701, IMG submission 97039) | Agave microbial communities from Guanajuato, Mexico - Or.Ma.e | ecosystem: Host-associated > Plants > Phyllosphere > Phylloplane/Leaf | place: Guanajuato, Mexico | collected 2012-06-04 | reverse complement strand
GTATTTACATACACAAGTGCTTCACCAGCTGTTGTCAAACCATAATTCCGTTTTTAGATTCTATTATCATTACATTTCGCCATAGTCATTATGAGGGGATGAAAAAAAGGGGGGAAAATCGTTGTTTGAGTCTGCTGATCGTCTGGTTGGCTTCTCAGCGAGTTGATACATTTCCCTACGTAAGTCTATCAAATTTATTTTTCAACTTTAATTTGAGAAGCAGTTTTGGTCATGTGAGCACAACAGATTTACAAAGGTTAAACATGTCTCTTGATAACTAGCTTTGGTACAATACCGTTCTTCAAATTAGGGCACTATTATTGTTCACGAGAGGTGAAGGCGCCTCAAAGCGATTTTAACGCCATTTTCTGTTCACGTACGGACATATCGATCCAGACGTGTTATTATCAATGTAAAAGTTTAGTAACATGGGTTTACATCTTATTTGGTAAGGTTGAAATAAATTTCTCTTGTTTGTAAACCTTTAAAATACGGCGGGGCTCCACCCTAAATACCTTCCTTTCTTTTAGAGTTGGCGAAAAGTGCAAACGAGATAACACGTTTTTATTTCGCATCGTTGGGGTCAAAACTTCAAATAAGGGGAGGGAAGGGGAGGATCAAAATAACCCCGAATCTTAGGAAACATGTATTGTTAGTGGCAGAAGACGTCGAACGTTTGCCTACAATAAAAAAAAAACAAACAAAAACATAACTTTTGTTAAAATTTACTGTAAATTGATCAAGAAATCATTCAAGGACTCAACACTCTAAATCTGAAATAGTGAAAAGTCACTATTTCCCCTTCAAAATTGCTCCACTGATTTCATTCAGTGGAGCAATTTTGTAGGGGAAACAGTGAATTTTCACTGAATCCCGATGACTTCCACTGTTTCATATTTAGAGTGAACATCAGAGAAACAAGTTTCCCACAAACATTACCTCTACGGCGTTCATGGAAATATTTGAAATATTTTCTTATAGCTTGGCCTAACTTGTCAGTTGTGTAATTGCTCGTTTCATTGTTGCATAATTGAGAAAATTCGGGTTACACTAGTAAAAAAATCTAACGAAACGTGCTTTTATATTTTACGAGCGTTTTTGTCGTAAGTAACGCTTAGGGATGCTGGCACGACAGTATGACACTAAAAGTGCATTGATCTCAAAGAGCGAGGTAAAAATAGGTACAGACTAAAATGCAAAACTTTCGACGTATACAGTACTTAGGCTTGGTTATTTCATGTGGGTACAGTGAGGGCAATAGCCGATAGTATAGACTTAAGTGCCAAATTTCCACTGGGAATAGTTTTTTTTAATATACAAAGAGATATAATGATAGTTAAACATTGGCTAGCCTGTTGTTTTGCCATTTGACGACGCCTCAGTCTTACTCACACTTTCGGTGACTCATGTTAAATGAACATTGGAATGATAACAGCAGATATAGTACCCTTACTGTCCCAGGATTATACGTAGTGGTTTCACCTGTTTTTGCAATTAATTCAAGTTGACACACTTACTTGAACTGTGTCCATCAGCTGACGAACACATGCGACACTTTCCTGTCTAGCGTGCAATGCGGAGAACGTATATCCTTTATGAAGTGTCCGATTTTTTCGCTGGGAAAACCGAACCGGAAAATACTAGGAACATAAATCTGGGGAAGGAAGTCGCGAATCCCTGACCCCTTATCATTAAGGAAACCCATTTCCACGGCACCTTCCTCCCGACTGTACACAAACTTTCCGCGGGTCTTCAATGTAATTACTGCACACTAACGATACCTATGTTGAGGTGAATTATAAGTCGCAATCTCCGACAAGCTCGAGCAAACGGACACAAGTTTGTTGTCTCATTGTCAGCACTGTTAATAAGAAGTGTGAGATGACACTGTAACTTGCAGTAAAATATAAAACTTGTTATTGGCATATTTCCACAAGACAATGGCTCCCTGGACTTCAAACACTTATGAGGCTATTGAGGGAACCTTTTTTTTTTTTTGAAATGGATATCGATAGAACTTTTACGGTTTTCTCGAGCTAACTTCTCACTTCGGTTCTTTTCTTGTCGCGAGTGGAAAAAAGTAGGGATAAAAGATGTACACAAACTATAAAAGTATGATCGGCTCGGGTAGAGCTTGACGGAATCATGTTTCGTCGTCTTCGCTTTTGTCTCGGCATCTTCGAGGAGATGAAGCCAGGAGTTGCGAGCATAAGCACGACTACGCCTCCAAGTCGCCTAGCTAGAGCTTCCTTCCAACTTTCTCGGAAAATGTCAATATTAGATCTTTTTTCATTCAAATGACAATGAATTTAAAAAAAAAACAACAAAAAAAACGGAAAAACAGGGGATGAGCTAAAAATCTGGAAATTTGCAGTATAAGCCTTGGCTCCAAAAAAAAAACAAAAAAAAAACTACTGACATTATGAATTGCAAGTCCACAACTGGTCTCGAAAAATTCCAGGGCGTAATGACGAAACGGGTCTTATGATACCCATCGAAGAATTCCACGTAATCTATTTCCTTTGATCAAGACGACGTTGAACTCGATGTCTGGTCGGTCCAGAGAGACCGCAAGCGGAAGGATGAATAATCTTGAAGAATAACTTCCAAGTCTGACGTCGAAATCGTTAATTGGGCACCAATTTATTAACATGTAGTTACTTAAGCAGGTATACGAATTGGTGCGAACAACTTCGTACTCAAAACAATAAGCTTGGTAAGACAAGCTCCATGACAAATTTTCAAAAGCAACTTGAAAATGCCATAAAAGAAGGAAGATGTGGCGTAACAGTATAAGGAATTTTAACGGAGTACGAACACTTTTCCGCGCTGGCGATAAAGTTACATTTAATACTCGGTTCTCTAAACAGCCTCATCGCTTCGAATGAGCTCATGAAACCCTAAAAAGCTCGAAAAAGAGATGATTATCTACTAAACCTGTATGGTTTTCCAAAACATAAATGAAATAATCTACTAATCAATCTCAGCTGAAGATGCGATCTCGAAAAATCTTATTTTTGGATTAAAAACACTTCCACACCTCGTCAGGGACTGTATAGACAAAGCGTTATTCATTTCATTCTTCAATCAGATGGTCCATTAATAAGTACGCAACTCGGACATGTGCTTTTAAAAATTGACTCAATTAGGGGCAGACCTACACCCTTCGAGTTCAAGCGTACCTCTAACCAGTGCCATATTGCAACACTTTTGTCATTGCTCAATGCCTCGATTTGTTATCGCTCCGCTGGGTTTGGCGAAGAAAGGTTAAACGAAATATGTACAACAATCTTCAAGATCCACATAGTATCGGATATCAGGAGGCAACTTGAGTTAGTTCCAACGAAAGAGTAGGTATCGGAAAACAGAAGAATTTAGGTGTGCGTAAAATTGGGCATAAAACGAGTTAAATAGCCTTCAAGTAACGTACTTCTGAATTAGGATGGAGGATATCACTGCCAATCGAAACTGAAGATCCCTCTTTGCATCTTATTGTTAGTGTCCCATTCCGATATCTATACACGAACGCAAAATATATACTAGGCTGAGAGTCCTTGCTTGAACACCCCGATCAGTTCATTTTTTGATCGAAACAACATCGCATGTCAATACATCCCTTGCACTTTGCACGAGCTTATTCTCTGTAAAACGTAACTCACGTGGCGTTGATTCAGTGCCATTGTAGAACGAGAGCCGAAACCAGCTAAGCTTTATAGCTCCCCAATCTTGAAGAAGCATTTTCCCTTAGGGCAACCTTCCCCTCTCATCACGGTTTTAACGGCAGTCGATCTCACTAGACTTGGCATGGGGTCAATATTAACCACGTTAGAGCCACGCCACACTGGACGCACTTTACGGCCGCCCATTTCAACTGTTTAAGGCTGCTCTTCTTAGGGGCACTGCTTACCAAACGGCGGGAGATGCAATTAAGGAATGAGTTTTAATAATTAACACGAAATAAGGGAAATACCCGCTTCAGTTTACAAAAAATACAACTGAGACTTCAATCGGACAACTAGCGTTTTTTTTTAACGTCCACAGTAAAATAAATATTTAAATTAAGATCATGCTTAATCCAAGCCTCCACTAAATAAAGGTCTGACTTTTATCTTGCGATATCTTATTTTAGGGATATGCACTTAAATTTAGTCCCGATTGATCTTGATTTTAGTCCTGCGCGACTGAGGTATGCCCGAGGGTTCATCCGTATTGAGCTCATAATGCATTCATGTTCATGTTTTGCGGGTATGAAACCAAAACGCGGGTGGTACGTACTTTGGTTATTTTTCAAGATAGGCCTATGTTCAGCCATATCATTCAAAAGGTCTCGGCGAGAGCTTTCCACTGATGTGGCTGAACATGGGTCTATGTTGAAAAATGACCGAAATACGCTCTACCCCGTTTTAGTTTCATACCCAAAACATAAGGTATAGCATTCCCCAAAACGGAAGTTTTGTTTTTACTGTGCTGTAAACGTCCGAAAATCCAATGTAACCACCTCGAAATATAGCAATATTCTATTTTAGAAAGGAAAATAAAAATGAATTACAGTAAGATATGAGATTGTCCATCTTCGTTAGCTCAAATTTTCCCTGGCAACATTGAAATTATTCTCTTCCAAATTGTTCGTAATCAAAGTTCCTTCCCGAAATAAAGCTTTTTTCCGCTTCCCGGATTATTTATTGTTATACTGGTCAATGTTGTGCTTTTAAAAACATTTTTAGAATAGATTGTTCCAATTTTAAGAAGTACTTTAAACAGTTTAAAATGGCATGGCTGTAGGAAATGGCGAAACGTTTTTAGTTGTTGTTTTCTTTTTGTATAAAAGCAACCAAACGTTCAAAAATTGCTTCTTAAATTTTAAAATGACGAATTTTGAATAAAGGGGATTTTTTTGGTCCAAAAAGGAGCTTAATATTTAGAGATGAGTCCATACATAAGATCAAAACCTTCGATGATTGAAATAAATTCCGTGTTATAAGGATGTCAGCGACAATGCCGCGCGGACTCGCCAACAACAGAAGACGACTTACTCGTCGATACCGACGATATCTGTCCTTATGTTTTTCTATATTCATGTCAACCCGTGGGGTACTCAACGGGCTGAAAGGAACACTAAAACTTGATGAATTTTTTGTTTGAATTATGATTTGAAGTAAAACAGCTGATAAAACGTAATTGGGTTAAAAGCGGATTAAAGTACAACAATGTCCCTAAAACCTCACCAACCCATCGGCCCAGACAGAACCAGACGCATTTTTGGAATCTATCATAACAATGATATTTTTTAAAACGTTTTAGCTTTGTTTTTAAATAACCTCTTAAAGTCCTTAAATTGAACGTACCAAAATTTTTAAAAAAGCTGAATGTTAAAGTAGTAACCTAGTGAACGTTTAAACGGTAAATTTTACACCGCATGCATGTGAGCACTGAAGCTAATCCGGCCCCTAAAAAGCTAATAAGAACGCCATTAGATAGCAACTCCGCAGATGTTCTATGCAGTGACCGAAAAGTGCATATACTAGAGGCCCCTCGCGGGGGACAGCAAAGCTGGGTCCGTAGTCCACCGTTCGGCGGGAAAAAGTCCGTGACGTCACGCGAAGCGGCGCGGCAGGGAGAAGAGCGTCTGTGACTACCAGCACCGTCGCCGCGCCGGCGCCGCGCCGGCGCCCCTGCCGATGACATGCTTATAGTATATACACAACACTTTTTGTTAAATCCGCGACACTTCAGCATTTTACAAGCACTATTTATCACACAAACGTACAAATATCTTCACTGTGCGTGCATTGTGCATCCTATAAATGCATAAATTATCTCAAAAAAAAATGATAATAAAAAAAATGAAAAATCCCCATGAAGGTTTGCTCCGTTTTTACGAACTAAATGCTCACGGGAAAATACTATTTGCGCAGTTGAGATACCAAAACTTATACCATTGTTTGTTTTTCCGATCATTTTGTTTACTTGATTTTTATAATATTATAAAATTTAATGAAATAAAAATTCATTTTTTAAAATTCCCGATGTCGCGGTATTTTTAGAGTGTGGTAAAGGGACTTTCCCCTTCCTTTCCCCTAAAAAGTACTTGAAAAAAAATAGAAAACAGTTGCACACACAATGACGTTTATGCCTTAAATAAAAACAGAGTACAACTGCAATTCCAATATTAAAACAGCAGAACTTTATTTCTAAATAGATACGAAATTAGGGTTTCGATAGTCATTCCTCTACCGCAAAACTTTAATACCCTTGGACAGGTTTTTATTTTTCACCGGCACAGGCTTTCGCAGCTCCTGGAATACTTACTTCGGTTAGTTAAACATTACTTTACGTTCCCACCTCTTGGCTCCTAAATTCAAGTTTAACACGAGAATGGATGATATATAGTACATTCGAGTTAGTTGGGTTAGGTGCCCTGTACAGCGCGCCAATGTCGCTCGACTGTCACTAAGCCTAATGCCACTTACTTCGATCAACAAGAGCTATCTAGCTTGAGCTTGGTGACGGAAAGGTTAAACACAAGAGAAGGCTACAACTGCAACCTTTGTAATGGAATGTGAAGTACTTTCATTGCATCACATAGCCTTCACTACAGGAAGAAAGGATCGCAAGAATTAAAGTAGCGCCAGGCGATTACTCTTTTTTTGATTAATTATTTTGTAATTATCATCAGCTGGTTTTGCATTCTTGAAAATATGCCAGCGGAATTCCACGTAAAGTCGGTCTCCGTCAAAACGTATAGAAACCATCACGTCAAGAGAGTAATTGATGATATAACGTTATCAAAATAAGTGAGTCATGTAGATATATAGTACTGTCACCGAGGTTACGTACTGAACTGATAGTGCTCAAGGACTTTTCATTCATTTTCACATGCCTTGCAGATATCAAACGTCGAATTTCCGGCTGATAAAAAAAAATTCGCTTTCAAAATCGACTTTGGCAGCGAGTGGCGGTCAAGCTCACGGTCAAGGCCTACAATGCGCGCCGAAATTCAGATTAGCGATGAGACACATGTTGGCCGTCTACAGAAAAGAGTAGCGACAGCATGAGCCTTACTCCGCCCTGACACGAAGTAGGACCCTCCAATATGGTCCGGAGCTCGGAGTATCGGCAAGGAGCCGCCAACCCTTATGTTACTATGTCACTATGCTAAGCCTCGACAGGGATGCAGACTGCTCTCGCTGAGGGAGTGCCTTCGGAAATGCCATCTCCCAAAATATAAGACTTCTCCATCATGAAGAAGTAACGACAGGGTGGCGAACTACCTGTGTTATGAATAGGGTAATCAGATCAGTTAATCAAGCCAACCACTAAATAACAAAGGACGCAAGTTCGCTTAGCGACACAGAGAGAGTGATGTTTCGAATAAGATTACAAGGCCCCTTTACACTAGACGATTGGGTCAAACTACAAACGTCGCAGTGTAGTAAACCACGGCGGCTGAGAAATCCTTCACAGGGGGCAACTTTGTGGCGCAAATGAGGAAGGCGGACAACTAGTTAAATATCAGCCCTAAAAACAGCGAAGTTTCCGACACAGTTGCAGGTAACACAGAGAACGTTGACGCGTCAAGCTACTTGCGCGACATTTGAATTAATATTACTGAATAGCTTGTAGGACCGTTCTCACGATGAGACTAGTTGAGCTGGAACGCTCCGGTAAGAATCTGTGTTAGGCCAGTTGCCCGGCAATTTAGTAGCGCCGCAGAGTGCTTCGGTGTAGAGGGGCTGCGAACTCTTCACACCAAGCAGCTTTGGCGTGACTGATCACGCGACTGTTATGATTGGTGAGATGCAGTTGCGCGATTGTTGGTGTTTCATTGATGGCAATGGTAGACTTAATATGAGAAGGCTAGTTGGGATAGCAAGCTCCTATATCAACCAATGCACGGCAAATCAGTTGAGAAAAGAAGTTAACCTATGTGGAAGGACCCATAGCAACAAAACATCAGTTTCCCAGCAACTAAGACATTGCACCACAGAGATGCATGTGTGGAGAGGTTCAAAGTTGTAAGAGTACCGCTAAAGAATGCGCCCATCTCGGGTATGATATTTGCAAATGTTCAAAAGATTGAAGAGCCAAAGCTGAATGAAGTTGGCCTTTGGCAATACTCTTTAATTGCACAACTACTGAACTCGGCATTCCCTTCGGACACTCACAGCGAGCATAGAGGCAATCCCACACACCTGTTGACTACTAGAGTCCTGTCTGTTGCTTAACATACTTTTCTTAATTGGAGCTGACAATGCAAAATTTATGTCGCAAAAACGAAAAAAAAAAGGTGATCGATTAAATTCCGGTGTTCAAATGGTTATATGTGGCTTGCGGCGGCAGCAGACATTTAAGCTCGAACCAGTGAGATCCGGTTTGGAGAGAAATGCGACCTGCGCACGCCTTTTGCGGGTTTCAAACGGGTTCACTTGGCCAATGTTGCCAACAGGACGCCATTAAAAATACCTGCATCAAAAAATTCCTTGGAAGAATATATCCTGGCATAACTCCATAAAAAAGAACAATGTTCCATTTTTCCCTGTGCAAGCTCTTAGAACAATAAACAGGCATCTCCAAGGAGCAAGTGCTCAGTGCAGCCACATTTCTTTCCGCAGTTTTTGTGGCAGACACTAGCGCCACCGTTGTACTCACAACTAGAGTATTTTTGCACTCCGAAATTTTATCGCATCTCTCCTCAACACCCACGAAACTGATTACTCCTGACCTTTTCGGAAGGCTACAAAATCAATACACTACTTGCCTTCGAAGCCTAGTTCGCTTTTCCGGACGTCACTCGTATCACTAAAAATTGGCTTCCAAAATTGGGTATCAAAAACAGATATCATCTTTGGTTAAAACACCAAATTATCTACCTAAAACTAATGGGTATTGAGACTAGAATATTTGTCGACGGACACACACACAATGACAAAGGAAGGACCTGCCTTTAAATCAGAAAAGGGAAAAAAGAGGGGGCATTCACTGTCATTTTAAAGATTATTTCTACCTCTTATGTTCTGTCTTTCGTTGAAAAGATGAGCAGATTCACGAGAGATTGAGGAACAGAGAATAGAACCTATCTAAAGTAGCAACACTTCTAAAGATTTCTGGGGGTGGGCTGCGAGTCCTAAGCCTTATTTACGAGAGGAGGGGTTGATCGCATTAGGTAGAAAATGAAATCACTGTACGAACATCAGTGCGAGAGAGATCGCAGTTTGGATAAAAAGACCACCCAAGACCATGTGTCCCTCCAGCCAATGTTGTTTAGATAAAAGTGCACTGCTGCATTTTAATGTATCAGGCTAATTTTCTATGCGAATGCTTTGAGATGCGATGCCACTTGAAAAATGACAAGTTACGCACGCGCTCAAAAATGCATATGCAGACGAAAAAAAAAGAACGCGTATTCTGGTTAGGGGCCTTCCATAAACTGACGCCGGTTTAATACTAGAACCGCCGGAGTTTAAACCCTTCCTAGAACAGTCAAGGTGCCAAAAATGGCACACAGTTTGAAAGATCTGTCTGGTGAATAAAAATGATTTTGCGGCTGTTTCATCTTCACTTCAATCCACTGATAAGTTATAAAGGTTTCAACACTTATTTTAGAAAATTTTAGAAAATTTAAACATAAGTAATTAGTATTTTTAAGCCAGCCAATAAGGTTAGTATTTCTCATTATCATTTGACTTTTTTTAGCTTAGTTTCAAGACGAGAATGAAGAACGATGGAAAATAGGCGACAGTACTCAAAAACGGTCTTTTCCGAGGTTTGGTCCAAATAGGACTTCTGCAAAGGAAGTGAAAGGGTTACATGTTTAGTTGACGTCAGTATCCCGGACGTAAATCGCGACCCTAACTCGTCATTTCACTCTGTGTTCTGATTGATTTCCTCACACTTTCTCAGATCATTTCTTCCATGCAGAATCCAAAGTGCTTATTTGATCTAAGGATTAACATCCAATTTAAAGACACTCTTCAGAGAAAAATACCGTATCTCAAACTTCGATCACACTGTCAAGGGGGTTCCATGAACCGAATTTCAACAAAAATGGGATTAATTTTAAATAAAAAAACAAATTCGCGAAGAAATGCCGGCATCTTACTTTCGAACACGCTCCAAGCAATACTGCGTTCCTCAATGATAAAGTCCTTTATAGTTTCCACATCTTTCTTGCTCCTGGTCTGAAAAATATTACGCTTGCCCTGATTGACTTGAAAATACTAGTTCTGTTAGTATCGATTATTCGTAGGTTTGATACCCGAAGGTATTTTGAGCTGGGTATCAGGGCGAGGGGTAGCGCCTGCACTTGCGGTTAGGTATTAAGTGTCTTGATACTCGTTCGTTCGAAAGGTGTAGCGATTCCTGTTTCATCTTCGAAGGGCGGCATGCACATGCACAGCCTCGCCGCCCTACTCACTTTTCTGGATATTTTTGCAGAGAAGCACTTCAAGGGGACATCAAAGAGCTCCTGTCCTTCCTCTCAACCAGCATCCTCCTTTTAACAAGTAGTACCTTGTCGAGTTTCACAATGCCTTGTTTTTCATGCTTTACACACCTAAAAGACCACTTACGCAATTATTCTGGACCTCTTGAATTCCACTTTTTCGCGCTCCGAAATAAGACGAGCTGGGAAAGGCACAAAGCACTTGACGTAATTTCGTCACGAAGCCTGATCCCGCTTTCTTCTGGTCAGCGAGTCATCAGACACCGAGACGTAAGCAGCATCAGGAGTGCCGACGATACAAAAGCGGACGCCGAAGTTCATCGTTAAAATTTATCGACTTCCGGATTTACCTGAGACTTTTTCCGCGGTTTTCCCTCACATTTCAAACCGAAAAATTTAGCGTGTTTCTCGCTGATCTTGAAAAAGCTTTATATTCTTTTATTCCCGCCTCGCAATAACTTTCACCGACATGAAATAATTGTTCATAACCGATACCCGATAATTTTGATTTCCTCCCTTAACATTTCAGGTTTTTCACTGAAATCCTGGCTTGAAGCATGGACGGATCACGGTGGGTGCACTAAGTCCCGCAACGATCTGCTTAGGTACGAAAAAGGGCACACAAAATCACTCTTCGCAAGATCCAGTGAAAGGTCACTGATTATCCAGTGACCCCGGTGCCACTTGAAATTTCAGTGGCATCCCACTGGAAATTCAGTAAAATTCCACTGGAAACCAGTGAAAATTTACTGGAAACCAGTTAAACTTCACTGAATGACCACT
>Ga0058701_10004613_pt1 | contig 11224 bp, 7 predicted proteins | sample AgamicOrMae_FD_97039 | JGI IMG/M metagenome (GOLD analysis project Ga0058701, IMG submission 97039) | Agave microbial communities from Guanajuato, Mexico - Or.Ma.e | ecosystem: Host-associated > Plants > Phyllosphere > Phylloplane/Leaf | place: Guanajuato, Mexico | collected 2012-06-04 | reverse complement strand
CTATTTTCTCGGCAATTTTCAGCGTCGTAGTTAACGTCTTTTATAATAAATTAAGGCGACCGTTTTGTCATTTTGTACCCTGTATGAGACTTCACCAAAAAAAAAAAACAAAAAAAAACAACTCGGAAACTCGGACTGTGCACGGAGTAGGCTTACAAGCAGGTGAAAACGTTTGAGAGCCGAAGCCAGCACATTTAACAGTAACGCATGACCTATGGGGCACTACGTACGAAAAGAATAATAGCCGCTCTTGAAACCAAAGTAATCCGTGAGACCTGAGATGACAATGGACTGTAACAGGGATAGTTCGGCGTGCACTCTAGTCAAATAGTGCGAGGTTTTGAAGAACTATCAGGCACATGAGTCATGTGTACGAAAAAAAGAAAGAAAAAGAGGCGGGCTTCAATAGGCAGAAAAGCATCTTTGCTCAACAATTCATTCAACACCCGTAACTGTTCGTGAGCAGCAAACGTTGAGCAAGTGGAGAAATAAAGGAAACCTGCTTTCTGTTGTAATCTTCTAGAAAAAAAAGTACATTGAATCACATTTTTAATAAGGTGTTTAAGAAAAGGTGTCTAGAGGTACGAAAATTGAACAACTTCCCTTTTACCGGTAGAAAAGAAACATACCGTAGGGTAAATTCTAAATACAGCAACAAGTTCAGTTATGATGTTTTTGATTTTACGAAAAGAAGTATCGTGCTTGGGTGAAATAAATCAAGAGCAAAATAGAACCTAAGTTTTGATCCGAATGAAGGATCATTCGAGCTTTAAAATATTGCGCTAGGTGTAACAATCAGCTGAATAAGCCGGAGATTTTTTGAAACTTCAGTAGTAAGTGCCAAAGCACCTTACTTATAAATTCGTGCGCCCGCTCATACTGTACGTTCAATGTGACTGCAAGCCAGGGACGGCGTGTCTGAACTATAATTAAAATTGCCAAGTTAAATTAAAACATTTTTTTTTGTAATCGAGAGTTCAAGCAGGTGCTTTTTACAACCACCAAGTGTCCACTCTGTCATCCCGTTTGCTTGTTTCTCGATACGATATGGTTATTAAGCACAGTTTTAGCGTAATATAGTCTGGGTACTTATCATCGCTATTGACACTTAAACCATGGGACTATCATGCGTTGGGTCCATATCTGTGTTTAAAAAAGTTTAGATCATGGAGTTGGTTTCTGGGGCGAAACATGTACTTGCTGGCTTATACATGTATTCAGGCACCAACCTTTGGTTTAAGAAGTGAAAGGTGTGAGGGATTTCGAATAGAGTTATCAACCTTTAACGAATAATGTAACTTATATCAACTGCACTATATTTCAAACTGCCACAATCGTGTAAATTTTACTGTTTATATATTTTATTGAACAGAGTGTGCTGCAAGCGTACAGAGGATACGTCGTTTTATTGCCTCTTTTTCATTTCTTTTGCACTTTTATAACGCATTAGTCACCACCCGAGGATTTTGTCGTTGTCGGGGCGCTTCCTGTATTATAAATCGGATGACTGGTTTATATAAAATAAAAAAAAACAAAACAAAAATACAAAAACAAACGATCAAACCACGCTAAAAAAAAAACTATTGCTGATATCCCCCCCCCCAAAAAAAAAACCTCTTACCATGGTTTTTGCAATCTTCCGAAAGTGGTATTTGCCGAAGATGAATGAACCTACCCATGCTACTGACATAATTCATGGGTATAATACTGTCATTATCCAAGGAAGAATCAACTTTAGGTACAAATTGTTTTGGTAATCCAACAAGTAAGCTTGAAGATATACAAAAATGGAAAACTGACGTTGGACCGAATAAACCTGCTTCCTTCTGCCACCGCAGTGTATAATCGAGATCGGGCGCCTCGGTGGTTATCAAGTTCAAACGGAGCTCTGCGTGTCTGCATGAGCTGTGTAAATTGCAGAAATTGCGCTTCCCACCTGTCGTGTTGTACAGTACCCCTCTTTGAAAAGCCAAACGGAGCGAGGCTTCAGGCATTTAGCCTACCCCAGCCTCCCCAACTTACAAGGATCTAACCGATTAATGATGTAACTTGATGCCGCTTACATCTCGGTGGAGGAAGCTAGGTTGTCGAGAAGTGGCAAGAGGCAGAGTGAATCGATAGAAAACCGAGACCAAATGCAACTATTCTGATCAAAATAAATGGCACGAGGCTTAGTGACGATAGGTTGGTTTAAGTCGAATTACGTTCGATACCCTGTTCCTCGCCCGGGTGGTGCTATGTTTTTTTTTCTGCTCGGGTGGTGCTATGTTATTCGGCATGGCAACGAAACGCAGAACAATTAAATTCGGAAATGCAGAATCAGGAACTTCCAGTGTGTGTGATGATGTTTAGTATTTTTACATGTTTTCCCTGACGAGAAACCGGGCCTGAAGCAGGCCAATACTTCCTTGTCACATTGGCATTATATGAATGGGCTCTAAAAAACAAGAGAAATAAACGGAAAAAGTACAGGAACACAAGCGGAATCAAATTTGGTTTTGTCCCATTGCCGGAGCACCACCTTAGGGACAATCGCTTCCGGCAATTTTTTGTAGGATTGTGCTACTTTTTACGTATACAAGGATCACCAAACAATTGCGAAACCATAATAAAATATGACATTCGGGGAATGTCCCACTTTAGGACATCTTTCCCAGTTTGGGAACACTAAGTAATTTTACGACACTTTTTTTTTACGTACCGTATACAAGCATGGCAAAAGAAACCCGCAGATCTAACACCATTTTGCTTTAAGGGAATGCCCCACTTTCGGTTATCTGTCCCATTTTGGGAACAGCAAGGACCAAGTTATCGAACAAGACGTAATGGTAACACCTCTAAAAATTTCTGTCCAACTCTTACATACTAGAGCAATCTACTGCGTTGGGTCCCATACTTTCGCCCCGTGTAGGACCCGTAGCGAGTGAGATCTAGGTTTCGACTGATCTAGCCTCTGTTTTGTTTGATCAACTTTTGGTTCGAGTGATCCAGATGTGTCCGCAACCCTTGAGTAGAGGGTTGCGGTCTGCTTTCAGATGCTCGCCCTTGACCGATTATTTGACTGGAAGTGTGTTACCGCAGTAAAGCATGAGTTTGAGAACTTAATATAAATTATCCTAACCTTACCTAACAAGATCAAATAAACGAGAAAAATTTCGGTGAATAACGCCCAATCAAACCTAATTCAATCCACACCTATCTCAACCAATCCTTACTTAACTTTAACAAGTCTTTCATGAGCATACCTAACCTTATTTAACAGCTTGCGGGCAGACTTCAACCTCCACTCCTGCTACATGTGCATCTTTGGATCACTCGAACTTAAAGCTGATCGATGGAACGGAGAGCAAGATCAGTCGAAATACATATCACTCGAGAAGATCCCCCCCCCCGTGTATCGCTAAACGGATGGACCGATCGGGTCCAAAATCAATAGCGCTCGCGTCCTCGTATGAGGGAAGATACCCTGAAAATTTTATTACGATCGAACAATATTTACTCAAGTTTTCGCACGCCTTAGTCAAAACCCGTTTACTGAATTATCTTATAAAGGGGTTGACGAATTGCCTCAAAAATTGATATGACTCAAGGCCCCACATAACCGAATGTGCCCCTAAAGTTTCAAATCGATCGGTTAACCCTTACGCCCGTGAGAGTTCACGGAAAAAGCTACAGCAGGATAGACAGACAAGAAAGACGGACACTATGACGAATTGTCCGAAACCACTTTTCTCGAAGTTTTGAAGGTGGTACTATACATCCCAAATCCGCTCTTATCTCGAAGTTGATTTTTTCCTCGTTGTCGCAACACTTCCATTGTAGTACATGGAAGTACAAAGGAGTGCCTGATTACATGCACTACATGTAGGGGAAAATAAGAAGATAGAACTGACGTATCACGAATATCAATAATCGTAAAATTTTCAAGACTTTATTTTTTTTTTTTAAACATTATGTTCGAGAATATTGCTTTTCCGAAAGACCGCAGCACGCAGATGAATTTGAGGAAGGGAAGAAAGTTGAGATCAGATCAATGGAGAGCGTTTAAAAAGGGCGTAGAAACAAGTCAGAACGAACTCTTCTTAATTGAATTACTCACACTTAAACTTATTATATTTTAGGATCGACTGTACACGTAGTGTGCACTATAAGTCAGGGCAACTTCTCTGTTCCACAAGTTGTTTGAAAATTTAATCTACCTGGACTTTTAGTCAGCATATTGTAATAACAAATATCGAAAAGTTTTACTCGATCTTGTATCCATTGTCTACTCCCCCTTTTCAAGCCTAAAAAGAGAGGATTTACCCGCTGAATTGTTTTTATCCGATTACAGTAAGGGTAATTAGTAGCAATTGGGGTTATTTTTCAAACATAATGGAGTCTCTGATGAGTTGGATCTCTCAGGGGCCAGTTGTCGATTGGATGCATGTTCGATTGGAATCGGTAAGCAAGCAACCAAAAGAATCATGGAAACACTTGCCGTTACGCACTTAACCGCTGCCGTGTCTTGACTGGGGAGGAGCTGTTCCAGAATGAGGGGTCCTCTTTACCTTGCAAAAAGGTGAGGGAGGGATTTTATGATATGGTGATGCGTAATATGGTGGTCGATTCGGTCGCACCACCCATTGCTTGGCACGCGTTGAGAGGAACGCCAAGGAATTCTCCTGCAAGTTCCGTCTGACTGTGAGGAAAGCAGATGAGTGTGATTTACGGAGTGAGTGTTCTAATTTGCGGCCCAAACTAATTTCAGGTTTGCTTTCTTGGAGTGTTGTGCACAGTGATACGAGGGTTTATAGGGGTATTTGGGGTGTAGGCAACCGTTGTTTCTTCTTTCAGGGCTGCATCAATCGTTGTGTTTCCTGGAATAAATGTATGAGATTGGATCCACGAGGGAATCATTGCTCGAGTTGAAAAAGCTTCAAAGAGCAGGGCCTGAATGTTTGGAATGACGAGTTGCTGGTTTGCCTTGTTGAATATTGCTTGAAGGACCAAGAGGGATTAAAAAAAGAGAAAAGAAATTAAATTTTGCTGATCGAAGGAAACGGTTGAAAACTTGAGGAATGGCCAAAGCCTCGCAACACCAGATTGGATAACATTGTGTGAGTTGAAACTCTTAAAATCATTCCTGAAAAGAGTTGCTAACGTCCGCTTTGGTTTTCTGTAAAATGCGTGCAAGGAGTCATATGAATTTAATTGCATATTGCAAAATAAGGATAGAAACTAGACCAGTGAGGTGAGTGTAAATGTTTTAGGTGTGGATCAGTCGTAGCAGAGGCACATTGGACGACTTCAAAGGGCTCTATATCCATCCACATGCTACAAGACAAAAAGCTATTTGCTTTATTTTATCTTTTCCATACATTTTTGACAGCGCGGGCAAAACTAAAGTAGGTCGATGATTTTCAATTTCAGTCTTACCACCACCCTTATGCATTAAAACTGTTCTAGCAAGCTTCAACTCTTCAGGAACCACACCATCTTGGAAGTGAAAGTTGATTAGTTCAGTTATTGGTTCGGCTAATTGTAACGCACATTGTTTAAAAATCTTAACAGAAATACCATCGCTGGTCTTATTAGCCTTGCTTTTCAAATTATTCACAGTATAACCTTCTGCGATATGGCGGGAATAAAGAAAAACGTACAGGCAACAGACTTTCTGCCAGGAAGAAATTAACGACATCAGTTGCTTGGCCAATTTAAGGGGAATAATTAATGATCAGCTAATCATTACATTTCCCACAATTTTTCTCCTTGTCATCAAATACTTAGTCCTCAATTACTACTTCATTTGCAGTAACTGAACGCTAAAAAAGGCAATTTCTTATCTGCCTAATGACTCCATTTTTTTTAAATTACGAGACATTCTACCATCAAAAGTAACCTGCATCTCATAGTATTCCTGTCTCAAACGCCTTCTCTCACTGTCAGTACTACAAAGTCGAGAATAGTTTGGGTACTCTGATTATGATACTAAAAGAATCTTTTTTAATTTACGATATTAAATATGTTTCCTATCACTAATTTGCAAATGTTTATTAGTCATCCACGGCGCATTTATCTGTCTCCGGGTTCTAGATCTACTGTTACAACCTTGACTAGATTCCTCTACACACTTTCCAACAAATGCCACAAAAGACTTTAATGTACTCTGATCATCTGCTACTTCAGCTTGAGAAGAACGATTCCCTAATTTTTGAGCTATAGACACATAATTACACACTAAACTATTCATCCTGAGTGGAAATCTATGTGAATCAGTCTTAGTATTCTTTGGCATTTTTAAAGTAAAATCAATACCGTTATGGTCACTTAGGTTGGTTGCATTCTACTGTATCAACTTGATTAACTAATTGAAAATTCCCCATATAAAGATGATCAATCGGAGTTGAATAATCGCCAGTTACTCTTGGTAGGGTACTTTGAGTTCACCAAAGAGAGCCCTTACAGTATGAAACAAAATAGTTTTGTGTCCCTAGAGTTGACACTATCGCTAAAAAGACCAACTTTAATATCGCCCAAAACAATGTTATTATATAATCGGATCTCATATTCATTTCATTCCTTTCTCTTAATCTCTTAAAACTGTATGGAACATTATTCACATAAGGATTGTACAAGGTATATAAATTAATAGTTTACCTTTTATTGAGTTAATCTCAAAATTCACAGATGTTAAATAGTGTTGAATAGGTCCCTACATCATGCGTCCAAGTTTTAGCCCTTGTTCTATCATTAAACTGGGTTTGCATTCTCATATGTACAAAAACAGTATCACCGAGATATCTTCCACTCCTACAAGAATGTTGTGCCTTATAATTGAGCAGGCCAAAGGCGTGTTTATTCTCCTCTTTTAGTCATGTTCTGGCCAGAACAATAACAACAGGCTCTTCCAGCTTCTGGATACGTACCTCCAACTTGCCCAGTCGCTTAAGGCTCCTAGCATAAGGCAAAATGAAACTGAAAGTGTAACCGTAATCACTGTTAGCCCTGTAATCACCCTCAAAATCAAAACTAACACACGACTACAGGTACTCAGGCATGACCCCCAAACTATGTTTCGATTGATTCAAATTCTTTAAGCAGCATATCAGTCACAATCAACACATCTGCCCCTTCCTCCCTTCTCATACAGATCTTATCATACCCTCACATGTGATATAACACCACCTCGTCTAAGATCTCTGGCTCGGTTGGCGAGATATGTCAGGTAGACAGTGAAATGATATAAATGCTCATGTTGGTCCATTGAGACCAAGCTTGAATGTTGTAGGTGATCCAGCAGTTTTCCTTACTGTTCGAATATCCTCTCGGAACTGGAGCTTCTTCCACCGATGAGTTAATCTTGCGAAGATTGGCTTGGGCTCCGCAGGTCGCTTGGAGGTAACTTGATAAGTTACATCATATCATTTTCAGAGAATAGAGAACAATTTTCCCATCTCCTTAAGGTCCTGGTACTCGTCTAGCTGTTGGGGATGCCATCAATCCCAACATTGTTCTTCCCGGAACTGCTTTAGCTCTTCAATTTCAAGCCTAGCCTCACTTAGCTCCTCCTTCGCCCATCTCCAAATACGCCGATTACTAATTCACTTTTGTTCCAATGCACCAGTTTTCTCCTGAACAGTCGGAACACTTCTTGATCTGATCTTGAACTCCTCCATCTCCTCCTGCATGTCATCCCGCTGGATATTGAGTGCAGTTTTTTTCCTCCTCCACCGACATTTTCATTGTAGACACATTTTTCAGTTCACGTTTCGATTCGGTTACATCACTCTTCAAATCCAGCACTAACCTCTCCAACGTCTCCCTATCAGCTCGGTGATTTGGTATTATCACCCTATTTACATTCAGATACAGCTGTTCGGTTGAGGTTATGCTTACCTTGCACCGGATACATTGAAACGTAGGAGCCACTTCACTAACTTTTTTATGAGGTATACAACCGCAAGTTTTGTGCGTCCACTATCCGCACGATTTATCCGAGTATTTGATGGAACTATGCTTATTATCATATATTTCCTTCTGAGAAACTTGTCAACGCAGATGCTCGTTCACAGCCTTCCTCCCCTTCTACCTCTGATGTTTAGAATAGGTTCTGAGATGACCAGTGTTGGTCTTATTTTTAAAAAAATCGACGGAAAAATATTTTTCTGGTTCCTTTCCTGTTTTTACCGCGCCATCGAAAAAAAAACTCAACAGTTTAATTTTTTTTCTTAAGTGTTCTTTTTCTTACCTTTAGGAAAATGCCGGAAAAAACGCCTTTTTCGCGTTTTTCTCCGGGATTTCACCAGCGGCCCAACACTAAATACATCACATATAGTAGGGCGCACGCCGCTTGACTTCCCAGGATTTAAAAAAAAAACAGGCCCATGGGTCTTCGGGTGAGAGTTCCTATGGGTTTGGACTGATTTCCCATGGGCAAGGATCATTTCCCATGGATCAGGATGTTTCCTATGGGGAAAGGTAATAAAATCATCAGAAATGATTTCAGCCCTCAGGCCACGATGACCCATGGGAGATGGACAAACCCCGTGGGCCACGATAACCCATAGGCTTTGGTATAGCTAATGGAGAATTGTACAGTGGGCCTCAAAAATCATGACCCTTGTTTCCATAAGAAATGTAAAGAAGCAGGGGTAATGAAATTTGAGGCCCACTGTGCAACCTTAGCTAAAGTTTTGATAAAACTCCCACGTGGAATGATTGAAATCTATGATGAGTTAGACCAGTTGTCATGGATGACCTGCTATAACGAACCCTCTTAGACCAAATAAGTCCTTTTCACTAATCCTGTTAATATTGATTAAACGTTCCACGCACCGCTTACCTCCGGTGTCGTCTGGTGGAAGTTTTTGAAACAAATAACACTGAAAAACCTCGAAAACTGTGAGTGCCACATTTCACATTTCATTGGTTGACTCATTGGTTGACGTTTCACACCTTCGACCTCCTGATGGGATGGACAGGGTATGTTCAAAGAGGAAGACCAGATGCGCTGTCAGCGACCCCGAAAACCCCGACTATTCTTTCAATATCAGAATTCTAGTACTTCATGCAACGCCGACCTACCACTCTCTCGTTAAAGGGCGAGTAAGACTTTTTTTTTTTTTTAAATGTAAGACCGCATTCAAAATCAGCGACCTCGAAAATCTCTAAGAACCGACGTTAATACAAATACCACGTATTTTCCCCCTTCAAATTCTAGCCCTTTTGCTATTGAATCAGCAACTCGAAGGGGGGGTAGGGGAGGGGGAAGGTTTTAACGCCTAAGACCGGATTCATAATCAGTGACCTAGAAATCCCCTGGGTATCAAGTTTTATTCGTCTTTCATATTCTTTCAACAATACACCCGCTCATCCTACTATCTCCACCTATGTTCAAAACATCAAACCGGATTCATAATCAGCGACCCTCAAAAATATCTGACCACTAGGTGAGGAACAATTTTTTTTCATACTCATCATGTTATGAAGGTAATTACTCCCCTTGCCTCGTCCATCCCCGCTCTCGAGGTTAGGGGTAGAAAGTATGAAAATCTAAAACCGGATTCATGATCAGGACGATTCCGGGCTCCACTGAGTATCAAGTTTTATTCTTCAGCTATCATCTTTCTACAATCCAACCTCACCCCCTTGCCATCTACACTCTCATAGGGGATCACTGAGAAAAGTGGGTTAGTAAAGTTTACCACAAATTAGTAAAAATAACTAACAAGTGCGACAGCCAAACTTGGCTAGTAACCGCTAACAGGTTAGCTAGTCAACGTTACCGTTACACAGTACTATTTACAGTAACGCTCATTGTTAAACCTGGTAACCTTTACTAGCCGAGTTGGCTGTCGCTTGTTTACTAATTTTTGAGTAAACTTAACCAATTTTCTTTTCTCAGAGTGGTAATGGAAAATTTCTGAGCATGAATTGATTCATAATCAGCGACATTCTAAACCCTTGAGTACCGCCCAATTTTTAAACGTTAACCAAAAACCATTCTTATAGTAACGATCCACCACCACCGCGACTCTTTTGAGGGTACCAGTGGAAGTATTCAGGATATTAGTCTGGATTCGTAATCAGCGACCCCGAAAAACTTCGAGTAAAAGATTTTGGCTGTTAAACATACATAATGCCATAAAAATGATTAACGCGCCTTTCAGTAGCCCTTAGCATAAGAGGCTTCCAAGCGCACCTTGTCCATGTCCATACAGGTTAGAACGCATGTTAGGAAATACATTAGGTAATTAGATCCTAAAAGTTAAGCAACAATGAGTTGGGAGAAAAGGTGCGTTGGTGGAACCAAAATGCAATATTATTCAGATTTCTTGAAGGCTTATCTTTTTCTTTTTTTTGTACTAGAAATAGTGATTTGTATGAAAATCTATCTTTTTATCAGTACAAATAGCGATCACTTAAATGAAATGTCACTGTTTGCAGCGATTTTCATTCTGAAATCCCTAGACCCTGGAAAAATTTGACCTACGGGGAATGCGTGCCATGGGAAATCCGTGATCCATGAGTTTCAGAAACCCGAGCAATTTTCAAATGATTCAGAGATTCCCCATGACGACCCATGGCCCATGGGTCCCTCCAGGTATTTCAACTTGGGTTGAAGTTACACTGTGCTCTTGGCGGAAGGAGAAATTAAATATCTTATCTCTCTAACCCAAACTAACTTTAACCTAACTAAACCGATCCTCGGGCCTTATCCCAATCGAAACTAACACCTTTGATCAAGATCTTGGCCCCAGCTCGAGCTTCGCGTTCACCTCTCTGAAGTACTGGAGGAGATAAAACAACACCTAGAATATTCAAGTTGGTCTCCATGCTTTTATTTTATCCTTACTTTATCTTTTATTAATATTCTTCTTGATTAGATACCTCATTCCTCCCTCGGCAACTATTTTGAGTGAAACCAAAAAAAAAATTGGCTAACTCCGGTGCCGAAAAAGTATTGTTTCATTTTCTCCGCGACACTCGTCAGACTGATTAAATTTTCATCGGGCGTGAAATAAAACACTTCTACCTACTGTATAGACAAAAAGAAAGTTTTACACGAGTATGGGGAATTATTTTCCACATGCAGCTCTGTTACTCGTCGCATTTTATTTCAGTGCCGAATAAATTTCATCCCGTAATTATATCCTGGGGGTCTGTGGTTCAAAATATTCACTATACATCCGTCTCGTTTGGATAATTTTAGAAACCCCTGTCTTCGGGGGATAAAAGAGTT
>Ga0058701_10004612_pt1 | contig 11224 bp, 8 predicted proteins | sample AgamicOrMae_FD_97039 | JGI IMG/M metagenome (GOLD analysis project Ga0058701, IMG submission 97039) | Agave microbial communities from Guanajuato, Mexico - Or.Ma.e | ecosystem: Host-associated > Plants > Phyllosphere > Phylloplane/Leaf | place: Guanajuato, Mexico | collected 2012-06-04 | reverse complement strand
GTCTAATGATAGTGGTAAGGCCCATGGATACACCAGCTTTCGCAGTTCCGATCGCAAACGCGGCTTCAAAACAACAACAACAAAAAATCGTATTTTATGCTTATGATACAATCAGAAAGTTTTGGAGTTGATCTTACATTCCACACGTTGACCGTCAACCTCTAAGATGAGCTGTCCCACTTCAAGCCCACCAGCTTCGTAAGCCGCTCCGTTTTCCTAAAACGGAACAGTTTAATGAACAAAAGCACGTATTTGGACAACTGGACTCTTTTCATACGCTGCTGAGAAGTAGTTGATTTTCGAATTTTGAAAGAACTTACGTGAATATTAATTATTCTAGGCAGTGGATGTTTAGTATTGGCGCCCCCTTCAATTGCGATTCCCAGAAGAGGTCGCGTTTTGCGTACAGTGATTCGAAGGTTGCCCAATTGATCCGGAACTACCAATGCACCCTGAAAACAAAACAAAATCACTGTTTTTACCTACCGTATCTACCAAGTCTTCATCAACATGACAAACCCAAAATCACGCCAATTATTATCCTGAAACGGAAGCATTTTTGCCAAGAAATGCAAACTAGAAACAAAGTCGCCTCGTTATAACCACGTTCAAATACACGGAATACTAGAGAGAGTTAATTTTTTGCCTGCCTTTGTGCAACGAGAAGTGAGGTTAGGCAGCCCGCCACGCGTATCGCATGTATGGTCTGCCTAACCGGAGCAAAGCGCTGAATACGGACACGTTTTATTTGGTGTCTGTTTTTGTCAAGGGATTTGACACTCCTCGAATTCCGTGGGATTATCTAATTGCAAGTAATATCAAAAGGTTTCCCAGTCTCATTCCCTCACATACATCACAAGAACGCTGCGACTTTACCATGTTAACTCCAAATTTTCGCTCTAACTTACCACACCCGAACATTGTGAAGGAATGAGATTACACTGGTTTTCACAAACCTGGTGTTCGGATTGTAACAGATATAATATCCTTCGATTTAGTGTGTGTAGGTATTAAACATGAGGCGTACTGTAAGATAGATGGTGAGGTTTTGTTGGGGTAGGTAAGGTTGTGGTAGGTCCAGTGTCACAGGTGGGCTAGAACAGGTAAGGTTAGGGTTGAAATAGGGATAATCCATGAGGAAATTAGGTAAAGTATGAGTAAAATTTCATTGTTCTAGTGAAATTAGATTGAGTTAAAGTGGCTAATTTGAGGGTTAAGTCTAGTGAGAGAGCTGGGCTTACTTGTTAGGTGAAGCTGGGAAGTAGGTTAGTTTGAAAGGGGAGGCAGTGTTGCTAGACTTCGCATTTTAACCACGGTTAACTCGAGAACTACTTGAAATAACCTTGCATGTCGGGTATGAATCGGATTGCTCTCGAGCTGAGCAATCCAAATATGGGGTTGATCATCAAATTACCTAAACAGGTTAGAAAGTTAACCACGTTTAAAAGTAACGGTGTAGCTAAATGTGGCAGGGGCTAGAATCAAGTTCTGCGAGATTAGATGATTAGACAAGTTTGGGTTTGGAGGGGAATGGTCAGTTATGGTGTAAAAAGGTGAAGGTCTAGTGATGTCTTAAATTGGTTTATGTTGAAAATTACGTTACGTTGGAGGTTAATTTCGGGTTCAAATTGGTGAGATGAGATAAGGGATACTTTAGGTTAGGTAGGGTTCAGTGAGATGCGATGTGAGTTTGATTAGGTTGCTGGAAAGGTTAGAAGAGGTTGGATGTGAGATCAAGTTAGGTTATGTCAAATTAGAGGTTAGGTTAGTTACGAGGATTATGCATGGAAACATTGCACACGGAAAAAAAATGGTTTTGTTACGGCAACAAAATTAGGGACAACAAATAAAATTTTTGTTGCTGCAAGCAAAAATTTTGCCGCAGCAACCAAACGTTTTTTGATAGAACTAAACATTTTGTTGTTGTAACAATTTTTGTTATTCCTATTCTAACAAATGATTTTGTTGATATAATAAAACCTTTTTTTCCGTGTATGAATGAGAGTAAAGACGAGAAAGAGTTATTGGGAGCGAGTTACTCACCATCCCTTGGTCATCTCTTCCGGGTTCAATGGCATCCCTCTGGAGTCTGGTGACCGAATGGCGTCTTCTCATCCCGTTATCCGGGTCCAGAAGTTGTTGGTCCTCCTTCAAATCCAGGCTGCGGCCCAGCTTGTGTGCCAGTTGCTGCCAAACAGCCCACAAACATCCATCACATCTTTCCAGCTTCGCCGCACACATCACAATGTATTGTCCTCGTCGGTTCTTCAGCCTCCCGTAACCCGGGTTGAAGTATCCATGCAATGTCCATGGTAATATCCATACCGGAAAATCCATTCACTTACAAATACTCGAATGGATATCCGTGGTTCAAGGATACAGCAGGCGTATGGATAGCCAATCGTGTTTTTCCAATGAATGGATATTTTGGCATTCGACGCTTGGACGCTTCAACCTGAGAAGAAGCCATGATAGCGCTTTTCTCAGCAAATCGGAATACAGAGGACAATCGTCTGAGGAGAGGTCCAAAAATTGATCTCGGAGAAAAGATCTTTTTCGTATTCTGAGAAAATACTCTCATCCTGATTAGAATCCTTTCGTTGAGATAATCTTTTCAACCGAAACCTTACATTCAGTACATCACCTACACTCTCATTTTGATAAAGTTTTTTTTTTTTTTTTTAATTTTGGGCACATATACATATGCACCGAATGTACTGATACATAAGGAAAGATACCGTTAATTGGTTGCAAAATAAACTGAAAAGGTTTCTGTAGGCTAATCACAAAAGCAGATGCAACCCGTTTCGCGGAAGTACAGTGGGCCACAAAAATCATGACCCCTGCTTCCATGCATTTCTTATGGAAGCAGCAGGGATCCTGACTTTTGTGACCTACTATACATGCGTTTCGATCGCTTTCAATAAAACCTGACTCCGCACTTTCGACACAAGTCAAACATAAATAAAAAAAATAAAAAAAACAGGGCTGGAACAATGGTTTCACAGCATAGTCCTCAACAATGTATCTTTGAGGACCTCATTTACGGATTGGTTCATCATTTTGGGCTACAAATGTTTACTATATAAGAATTCACGCGATTTTGGCCTTAGAATTATCGTGCAAAAACATGCGCAGGTCCCAGGCTAAAAGCAGAACAAGCATGCTGCGAACAGTGCCTCGATTTTGAGGCTCACGGGAAACTAAAATAGCTTTTTTCTGTACGAATAAGTTATTTTTCAACGAATCGAACACATAAATTTGATACTTCCGATTTTCAAGAGAGAAAACAGCCTTGGTAATCGAGAAATCAGCGTTTTCCTAGAACTCCGTTCACTGTAAAGTTTTTTCCTCTACCTTTTGTGCCCTGCGGCTGAAGATTTTATGAGGATTTAAGACAAAGAACTGTGAAGGTTAGGTTAGGCTTTGTACGTTCTTTGCTATCGTTCCATTTCGCTCACGCCAAGCCCGATGCCACTTCTCGACGGCGCAAGTTACTGTCACCGAGGAGTCTGAAGATTTTATGAGGATTTAAGGCAAAGAACTGTGAAGGTTGGGTTAGGCTAAGTTCTTTGCTATTATTCGATTTGGCTCACGCCAAGCCTGATGCCACTTCTCGACGGCGCAGTTACTGTCACCGAGGAGTAACCGACATTAGGCCTGGAAACATTGAGCTAGGTTATAAGTTCTTTAAGTACCGCCCCGCTCAGCATGGCAACAAAAGGTAAAACATGTTGACTTTTAAATTTAGAGCAAATTCCTTGGCTATGGCCACCGCACAAGTTTGGGAAACCTTTGAGCAATACTGAAAATTTCTAGATGCGAAAATCACAGTGCTGTTTCAGAATCCCAATGAGAAATCCTAAGAAGGAAATCCTCTACTACGGGATAGATTATGTCCATCTTCCCGGGACATAAGGACTATGTACCCAATCCTCTGATTTTTTATTTTTTTAAAAAAAGTTCGATTTTAACTTTTTGGCCTTATTTTTTCTCCTACTCATTTCCGCGTTCGAAAATGTAGCACGTGTTTGCTAAATGCAACATTTTATCAACTCATTGAAGGGTAACGGACCACGTAACTTTTATTTTGTAAAATCGACTTCTCAAGTCCGGGTTGTCCAAGTCCTATCGCTAAATTATACAGGCTACACAATTTTTTAAAAACCTGTTTTGAGCGATCCTATACCTGTTTTGAGCAGGAAGTTAACACGGGCATAACGTATTTTGGCTGGTTTTCAAGCATTATCATGCAATAGCCACACTAAACGACAGCGCTCACCAAGAGCTCTCTATCGGCATGGCTATTGAATGGTCTATCTAAAAATTAGCAAAATAAGTGTCAAACAAACCTTCTCCGTACACAAAACGGATCACCTAAATTAGTATGGGGGACATTCGATAGCGCCAACGCCGCAAGCGCCAGTCCGTAACCGCCAAACGAGAAAAGTCGCAAACGCCAAAGTTCGTAAAGGTTAGGTTAGGTCAAGTTAGGTTAGGATAAGTTAGGTTAAGTTAGGTAAGGTTAGTATTGCGGTTAAGACCTTTGGCCTTTGCGACTTTTCTCGTTTGGCGGTTACGGATTGGCGCTTGCGGCGTTGGCGCTTGTGGTTTTTGGCGCTTATGACAGCTACCCAATTAGTATATCTTTTCATAAATCACAAAAAATAAATAAATTACAAAGCTCTTTTTTTAAAAAAAATCGATTTTCAAGTCGATTTTACAATTAGTTCCCACCACTTCATTTCTTGAATGCTATTTTTTTAGCGTGTAGTTTGTGCTTGAAAAGGGTTGAAAGGAAATGAAAAAGTGAATGATAACTTTGAAACGAAGTGCAAATGCCGAGTGAATCATCTGCTACTACTAAAACTACAGTGTAGAACTACTTTGCTGTGCTCAGGTCGCAGGATTGGTTTAGGAGATGCCTACAGCTTTGCTACAGTCTTCTACTGTTTTCACTTACAAGTGGGGTACCCCAGTACCATGACTTGACTTTCTGGGTCCAACCTCCCAAATGGGATCGTAGGCCGTCCAGGTATCCCGGCTGCACAAATGGGTACGCTACAAAAACTAGTTCTACAAAAAACAGTCTACAGCTAAGCTACACAGAGTATTTCTCGCGAAAAAACAACACTTTTCTGAGGGTTGCATTTAATCGGGGGTCTCTAAAACAAGCCCTGAATCCGCATGTTTAGATAAGAATGAACTAAGAAATCAATTCTTGTTAGTCATTTCATTCCTACACAGATAATTTAAGTTTACCGGGCGAGATGTACCTCAAGCATCAACATTCACTGCAACTGCAAACTGCGGTCTTGCGTTCAAACGAATATTATTCGCAGTGCATGGGGACAGATTGATTGACACTTAGGTTCGGTTAGGTTAAGGAAGGTTAGGTTAAGGTGGGTTGGTGTAGAGTATCTTAACTTGAGTAAAAGTTAGGCTGTAATGTAGGTTTGGTTAGGCTGTAGGTTTGTTTTGTCTCGGCAATAGTTTTGGTAAAGATTATGGAGGTTAAGCAAAAAAAGGTAGAAACGGGAGAGATACAAAGATTACGTTGCAGGTTAAGTTAGGTTATTTTCGGCTGGAGGTTTCCAAATCCATGATATTAGGTGAGGTTAAGTTAGGAAACTTTAAGTTCAGGGGTGAGGTTGGGTCAGTGACTGGGTTCACGTAAAATGTTTTCCCGGAAACAGAAGCGGGTTGCAGGTTTGGTCAATTACATTATGCTGAGGGTGAAAGGGTTTCCTCCGGAACTTTAAGGATGGTTGAAAGTTAGGTCGCATTACCTTATGGATCATCACTGCGAATAGTTTATCTTTTGCAATACGCAGTCTCCCAACATGGCCACCCAAGTTAGTGGTTAGGCAATCCTCTTTACTCCCCGGTACTTCGCATGCCTTCTCAGGCGACTCATCCGGTATAAAAAATGTTTTAGGCGTTGCTAAACCGAAGCATGGTGACTAAACATCATCTTCCGTAAGTGAAAAAGAATAAATCGCCGCTTTATTTCCCAACGTATATATCAGTGCTATGGACAGCAAAGTGATTAATGTCCCGACGTATCTAGGTCACTCAGCTGAAATATCCATGCACGGAAGTTGAAATCAGATCTGGATTAGTGCCGTATATTTGAAACAAAATCAAAGTATATACACCCATGGACGCGAGCTCATTGCTCTTTAGTTGGTTCTCACATGAGAGAAGGGCGCCCTTCTCTCATGGTTCTCATCCATATAGAGTATCTCACGCACTTATTCAGAAAATCTCGGTTTTGATTATTTTATATTTTGTTTTGGGTATGAAGACGATGACACAACTCGTATTGGTTAGTCTCCTGGGGAGATCTCTTAACAGCCACATCAAACAAAAGGACTAGGCGATAGAGCCTTCCGAGGGGCAAACTACTTTATAAATCCGGTGTGCAAATGTCCTGCAATCCGACCTAAAATCTCTGAAATCCGAACTGAAATCCCTGAAATCCCCAACACTCCATGAAATCTCTACACTCCCTAAAATTCGTGTAATCTTTGAAATCAGATCTGAAATATCTTTAATCCGGCGTAAAATCGCTGAAACCCTTTGAAATACGACCTAAAATCCCTGGAATCTGGTCTAAAAACCTTGAAATCCAAACTGAAATCCCTAAAATTTGGCATAAAATCCATGAAACATCTGACTTAAAATCGCTGAAATCCATGAAATCCGGCCAGAGACCCTTAGGACTTTTCATATCCTTCAAACCTTGAAGTCCCCGGAATACCTTAAATACATCCTGAAATCCTTGAAATCTAATGCAAAGCCCTTGGAATCCCGAAATCCGGGTTACAAGCCCCAAAACAGTAAGTGGCCCCTCGGAGCCTTCCACACGTGGCCTGCTATGGATCCATCCCGAAAACAAACCTTTAAGTACGCTTAGCGTTTCGACACCTTACCAAACACACGGAAAGGGCTGCCAAAAACAGGGATATTATTAGTAAAAGGGCAACCAATGGACTAAATTTAAGCTTTTCTACCTATAAATTATCTTCTTTCTACTGTACTCACGGCGCCCAATATTAATTACGGGTGACTACTTTTTTCTAGATTAAAACTACAACAACAACGAAGTCGAATGCCTTCAAAAGCTATGAACAGAACCTACCGTCCTTTTAGCCTACATAGATACTGTTTCTACAAACCGCCCATTATAATTTTAAGGCCCGAAAAGGATTTTTGTAGAACTATTGTAACGTTGTGACCACAACTAAAGACGACAGGGTTATTCTATCGTTTACTGTTCTACACTCGTTTTGAAGGTTGCATTTTCTACCTCATGAGTTTCACTTTGGTTCAACCTCAATTAAGGACACATAATCACGCAGGTTAGGTTAAGTTCCCTTCGTCGCGCTTCAATGCTGCGAATCCTGATTCAACTTCTATCTGGCAGTGGGCTGCCAAGAAGTAAGCGGCATCAGACTTGGCAACCGTTAGGTAACGTTGACTTCAGCTTTGCAGGTGAACTGTGCTCTGTTATCACTAAGCTCAGCTTAGTAGTACAGAGAGTGGAACCCAAGAGGTAGAAAACCCTTCCAAATACAGCGTAGAACAGTGTCAATTTTAAACCAAAGCTTAGTTGATTTTACGGGCGTGTTGATGTAGGAATTTTACGAACAGGTAGCTTAAGCAAAGCCGCTGAGGGGCCATCCATTAATCTCGTTACGCTCTCAAAGGGAGGGACGCGTAAGCGTCCATACATTTGATACACGTAAAACCGCGTAACTGGGAGACGTTTCTGCAAAAATGACTTGCGTAACGTAATTTCTGGACGGCCCCTTGGAAGCCGTCGAAGGGCTCAGTTGGGGACCACCAATAAGTAACGAAGGGGATGGCTTTGCGACATGAAATGTAACACAACATTGCAGGAAAGCCGACACAAACACGATACCGGTACTCGTCTGAATATTGCCAACTAAACGATTTCGAAAAAAAGGGCGCTCTTTTTCCTTGTGTCAGGGAACATCACAAATATCTGCACAAGGGACATAAACACGGACGTGAGCACAGATGCAATGTGTCCTCTGCATTTACGACTGCATGGCATGGGCCTCCAACATACAGGGTCGAATTGAAAGAAGCTCCTGCAGTCCATAGATTAAGGATATCACATCCGTGTTATTCTTAGTCTATGGCCAGTCTATTTAATGCAGAGGTTCCAGGCGACAGTTAAAGGAAGGCACGGATACGGAGGCAGTACACAGATTATTCGTTACGAAGCATAAACTTCGCTCACTTTTAGGGTGATCCGTTTTAAGTTGTAAGCCTGAAGCATCCAAAGAAAGGCGGTTATACGTCCGACATTTTTATTCATATAACAAACATTTCCTTAAGCTTTACGGTGTGCTAGTATGGCTTTTCTGAGGCTAACACATATAATTCCCTTGTGGTAATTATTTAATCAATCAACTTTCCATATCTTAACATGATCAAAAGTTCTTTGCTTCAGTAAAGTTAGGTCATGAAGAGCCTGGTAAGGTAGATTAGGCAAGGATATATTACGTTAGGTCAGGTTTCATCTCGTTAGACCATGTTAAGCTACTTTATCTTCAGAACCATGAGGAAGTCCCATTCCCTAGAATAAGTAGTCTATTTGAATAATCAGATCCGCCGTTTTGGAAAGTCGCCATAATTAATCGCCAAAACTGTCTCTCAGGCATCAACGGTTTAAAATAGATAAGCGTCAAAAGATTTCCCGATGACTAGAGGATAGTTCTTCGAAGAACACGCAAAACATGACCTATTTGTCATACAAATACCTCATATATGTGACCCAGACAGCGCTTTGTACCTACAATCTTTTCCGTTGCCATAACAATTTTTGTCACGTTTAATTATCTTGTCATCATGACGATTGCTTTCATAGTTCTCAGATATAATTGTCTAAAAATTGTGATTTTGACAGTTATCAGCAAAACATAAAATTGTTGCTTTACATTTTAAAACGTCGTCTAAAATTGTTATTTTGACATTTATCAGCAGATATCGACTAAAACTTGTTATTTTGAGAAATTCAATCTTCTTTTTTTTGCGCGTCGAACAGTCTAGCTGAGAGACACGTGATAAATCATGAGTCAACGCGTGGCGCAGCGCGGAACGGTGCGTCGGCGATAGGTTTCGCATCTACTCGATAACAGCTTAAAGGAGAATGTTTTTGCATGGAGCAAAACTTTCACTGGTGTGAGTCACATCCGCGTGGCTTTGGCTGCGTCGCCGCGCCGGTCGACTTGCTGAGATGACATCTTCACCGAGGACGGACGGAAGGGCCTACGGGGCCTGCGGGGTCTACGGGGCCTGCGCCGACTCGGCCGCCGCGCCTGCGCCTGTCTCAGGGTCACTTCACAAAGGATGACATCTGGTACTCGTACCTGTATGTGCAGTACCGACGCCTTGGCCTAATAACCAGACAATACTAAAGGCGTTGCAGGAAATCGGCAGACGGCGGACGCGTTATCGGAAATAAGCGGGTCGTTAATCAGAACGTAACCACCGCCCGGAACAAAGGTTTGAAGGTTTGGTCCAAACCTGGCCGAGAGAAGGCTAATAATTGAGTTTCCATCCTAATCCAACCAAATTTAACCCACGACAGCCCAAAGTATATGGAGTGAAATTTAGCTCAAGAGAAATTTGAAGGATTTTTTCCATTAAATTACGCAATTTTAAGCTTTGGAAAATGCCTATTATTAAATTTCAGGCTTCCAGAAGAGTGATATTTTTTAAATTGTGACAATGCTGAACTAGGAAGATCCTCTAAAATAAATTTTCCTGTTTCCGAACGGCGTCGCTGGGCGGTAGTGGGTTAACGGAAACAACGACGGCTAAATACATACCGTAACTTAATGAATTCGTAGTACCTCTAAAAACTGACGTAGGTATTTTCTTGAAAAGGATTTTCTGCTAATCATACAAACTTCTCTGGTGCTAATCAGAATAAATAATCTTCGTAAATCAAGGATACTTTTCCTTACTTGCATGAAAAAATGGTTTTCTTTCTTCAAGGGTGACAATAACTTCTATGGAAAGTCAAATTATTCAGCAGACTTTCTGAGGGCAAGACAATAAAGAAAAATTCGTTTTGCAAAAAAAATAAAAAAATAAAAATAAATTCTTCGTTTTAGACTAGTGATCATATAGAATGAATTTCACTGGCAATAAATTGAAAAGAGGAGAGGGAAGGACTAAGTAAATACTTAGCATACAAAGACGGCGAAGAAAGATTTGACGATTCCTTTTGTTATTTGTGATGCAGATATTTTTGAGAGACGAATGATCCGTTTGAAACAGAGCCTTTTAAGACGACAAATCATCTCATGTTACGGCCGTCTGTGTTGTTAAACCAAGCTGCACCGTCTGGGAGGGGACTGTAGCCTACTTTGACTTCCTTCTTTGGCCAAGTCAAGCTACGTTAAGATACAGTAGGTACGGAAGTTACGGTAGTGACGGTCACGGTAGGCTTCATCAGGTCAAGCCAGGTTGCATCAGGCGAAGCTTAGTTCGTCGAAGATAGGTGACGTTAAGATGGGGTTTGTGAAGGATACGTTTAGGGGAGGTGGGTTTAGGAGAGTTGGGTTTAGGAGAGGTAGACTTAGGAGAGTTGGGTTAAGGAGAGCAGGACTTCTGAGAGATGGTTTTACAAGAAATGGGTATACAGATGGGTTTATCAGAGGTGGATTCCGGAAAGGTATGGGTTTAGAGAGAAGGATTGAGTCTTAAAGAGGTGTGTTTGGAGAGATTTAGAAAACGTGAGTCAAGATGTATGGGTTCAGGAGAAACCCGTTTAGGACAGATGGTTTTAAGATGATTGGGTGTAAGAGAGGTAGGTTAAGGAGAGGTGGCTTCCGGGGAGCCCGTGCGAGAAACTTATGTCCGATAAACTGACTAGTCTCTGATCAGTTTTTCGGACATTTGATCGGTGTCTGATCTGTGCCTGATCAGTGCCTAATCAGACTTTAATCAAGCCGATGAGGCCTTTTTGCACGGGAGGTGGGATTTAGAGGGGTGGATTTCGCAGAAGAGGATCAGAGGGTAGGATTTAGGGGGAAAGGGTTCAGGAAACACTACCATTCACTGTAATTTTTTAAGGTAGCATTTTCAACCTTTTGGTTTAAATTTGGTGCTACCCTCCGTCGTCAAGCCGAGCGGAGAGACAGCGGAACGAGGCAAAAGGCATCCAACCCGTATCATAAGC
>Ga0058701_10004611_pt1 | contig 11225 bp, 11 predicted proteins | sample AgamicOrMae_FD_97039 | JGI IMG/M metagenome (GOLD analysis project Ga0058701, IMG submission 97039) | Agave microbial communities from Guanajuato, Mexico - Or.Ma.e | ecosystem: Host-associated > Plants > Phyllosphere > Phylloplane/Leaf | place: Guanajuato, Mexico | collected 2012-06-04 | reverse complement strand
GTCATAAGCGCCAAAAACCACAAGCGCCAACGCCGCAAGCGCCTATCCGTAACCGCCAAACGAGAAAAGTCGCAAACGCCAAAGGTCTTAACCGCAATACTAACCTTACCTAACCTAAGCGAACTTAACCTAACCTAACTTAGCCTAAGCTAACTTAACTTGACCTAACCTAACCTATACGAACTTTGGCGTTTGTGACTTTTCTCGTTTGGTGGTTAAAGACTGGCGCTTGCGGCGTTGGCGCTTGTGGTTTTTGGCTCTATCGAATGCCCCCCTTTCAAACTTCATAAAAAAAATTGGAGGTTGTGGGCTTTGATTTTTCGTTAAGTAGTCACACGCCTACAAGTCTATGTGCAGAAATTAAATAAAGGCAGTGATGTTGATGTACTCGTTGTTACGAACGATGGTAAAAAACGGATATTTACCGGAAAATTGAGTGACCCGGGAAAAAAAGCCGGGATATTGCCGGTAAAGTAGTGAAAAGAAAGAAAAAAAGAATGTCCGAGAATGACGTGTGAAACCGTGTTTTTGAAAAGAAGTAAAATTGCCTTTTTTTCTTGTTTTGTCTTTTGCGGATTCGGGTAAGCTTGGCTGGTTTCTGTTTGAACTTTGTTCGGTGAACCGACGAGAGAGGTGTAATGTATGTCAAAATTCAAAAGATATTACAAAATTCTTAACCTTCATCAATCAACAAAGCTTTTTCCCTACATTTTTTTTGGGAGGGTGGGGGCATACAAATTATAAAAACAGGTCAATTAAGGCTGAAATTGGTACGTCAAAATCTGGTTATTGTTTGAAAAGTGACTTGGTAAAAACAGGAATTAGACGGGAATTTTCAAAGATCTAATTGCTAGCCATCTTTCATCAGCTAATTTGTCCTGTTGTAAAAAGGAGGTGTTTTCGGTTGCAGGTGTTCAGCGGTTCGATTTTTGAAGGGTCACCCCACCCGCCATCCACACTTCTAAAACTAATGTATCATTGGTGCTGTCAAACGAATGTTCAAAATGTTGTGCATTGGGTGAAAGTGGATAATTTTTACGTCAAGAACTTTTACACGAACATGCGGACGATTTGTACGGCAGCTGTTCATGAGAAGTATGAAAAAATGGGTGGTAAAGACAAAACAATCGAGGTAAGTAAAGAAAGTTTCTGACAGTGCAAGAAATCTCTTCCGCGCGGCGTTAACCTCCTGTTTTCATGTTCGTAGGTTGGAGTCATTAGTTTGGGTACGACTTCGCAAGGAGGAAATATGAGACAGGTGAAGGTTGAAGTTCTTGGGGTTATGGATCCCGAGAGCAAGCGAATCCGATTGAGAGCCGTGGAACCTCTTCAGGTGAGTCTCCTAGCCGTCCCCATAGTGTTAAGCCACTCTGGAAGGGGAAGCCTGGAAACTCTCATTTCTAAATTCATCCTAAACTCAAGTCAACTTAATTCATATCAAAGAATACGTTTAATTCAAGAATTAACAAATATTTTAGAGATTGAAATTGCATTTTTGGCTGTTTTGGAAAGTTTAAAACGGCAGACTCAACAAGTTATAATCAGGCGTTGTCTGCGAAGGTATACCTTAATTATTTATCAACATCGTGAGCAAAATTTGAAACTCTTCAAAATGGGGAAGAATATGAAATTTTAAAAACTGTTAAGACTACCATGAAAAAGAGCTCAGAAAATAATGAAGGACCCCTCAAACCGCACACCGATACGATCATCCGATCGCTAAAAAATTGATGTTTAATTGGACTGTGACGTCACAACTCATACGAATTTCGCACGAATTGTGACGTCACTAGCGACTTCAACCTCGATTTTCTAGCAGTCAGATGATCGAATTGGTGTGCGGTTCGAGGGTGTTTTTTTTTCTGTTTTTTTTTCCGAGCTTTTTTAAATGAAAGTGTTTTTAAAAGTTCGTTTTCTTCACCCTTGAGGAGGACATCTGAGCTTTGTCTCTAAAATTTACAATATCTCAGCTGATCTTTCTGGATCAGCCATGTAATTTGGATTTTGGTTAATCAATGCTAAGATCATACAGACTCTTTCAACTATATAAACGTTCTAATGAGGGTAGAAATTATATCTGAAAATGTCCTCTGCCTGAGTTATTGGTTGCTATCGTAAATTATCGTCTTGTTGTGCCAGCTAACCTGTTTTTTCTTGTTTCAGGATGGAGAACGAGTGTACAAAAGGCGGTTCATCAAAATTCTTGAGCCCTTAGAAAATTGGGTTGATAAAGAAAGTATTATCGTGACGGACTTTACTGTCGATAAACACACTCTGCATACAATGGGGTTCCGGCACGTTTATCAAGTCTCCTTAACCGATGCTCAGCCTAGAAACTCCCGTGGGAATCACAATGTAATGGAGTACCTGAGAAGAATAGTACCAAGAATGTTCCAGGTAAAACCATCTCACTGGTTTGAAATCTTGGCGGGAATCGCAGCTGTGGTTCGGAAGTGAAGTATTCAAGTGTTAGAAACTGGTTAACGTCGTATTGCCCTTGTTGCAGAACACCTTGTCCTTATTGTCCCGGCAAATAATTCAACAGTTCCTGGATGAATTGGTGTGGCGGGAGAGGTGGGGGCCCATTCCGGTAGAAGCCTTTAACAACCTCATCTTGCACCTGTCGCAACAAACGAAACTAAATTCAGGTGCGTTTTCAGGAAAATCCTCGAATATCAGGGAATGAGAAAGGTGTCAGGGAAATGTCAGGGAACAACCCGATCAGAAAGAAAATGTCTGCAAGAAACTTAGCGCTGCCGGAAAAGAAAATCCTTGCTTCTGTAAATTGGGAACGGTGATATTTGATCGGTAGTATATCAAAAAAATTTCAAAAAGGTGTCTGGGTAATCAGGAAAATACCGAGTAATTAGAATTTGGAGTTGTTTGATGGCGTCTCTGTGATAGATCCTTTTTAAATAAGAGTTTTTTTTTGTTTTGTCTTTTTTGTTTTGGTTTTATTTTGTTTAGTTTCTTAAAGAATTTTGGATATCAACGTAGTTAAATGAAGTGAAGATTGATGAGCGGGGCTTTTGGAATATCGCTCCATCCTGCTTTTCTGTAGAGAGCAAAGTCTTCTCTCTCTCTCTTTTTTTTTCTTTTTTTTTATTGATTTGGTGACGTTTTGTCGTTTTATCGTCTGTTGATAGAACTGCCATGTTTGCGTAAAGGAGAGAACCTTCTTTTGATTTTTGAGTTTTCAATTTTAAATAGAACTTTTGCTTCTGCCGCCTCTCAAATCTAGCGGCATTTATTGGGATGTATTAACCGATTTTTGCCCACTGGGCTTTTATCGACCCATAAAAAAAAAATCAACTTTTATGCAAAATTCTCCCAAAAATCCCTTTTTTAAGTAAAAAGGCAACTCTATAGTAGCGTAAATAAGAAAATTGGTCATTTTAAAACATCATTTTGCAAAACTTTTACCCAAAACGTTTTGATTATTCCCTTATATTAATTTTTTTTCAAACTTCGTCTGTGCACAAATCGGTTAAGACGACTGCATTCAGCCGCATTGTCGAAAGGGAACTAATTTGTTTTGTTTGTTGTCCCTAGGGGAGAGTCTGCTCCTGCGCCTAGCGAGAATAGCGTCGAATCCCTTCCGGGACTGGCAGTATTCCAACTGGGTCACTCCTGCGGGCCCCCCCGGCGCCCCCGGTACCCCCGGCGCCCCCGCTGCCCCTGGAGGCGCAAGTGCCCCCGGAGGCGCAAGTGCCGCGCCTGCCGCCGGCCCCACGACGCCGTCTGCGCCCGTCCGGACGCCCGCGCTGGCGCCCCTGAGCAGCTCCTCGCGCCCCTCCCCAGCCGGCAGCTCCGCCGCCCCCGCCCCCGCCGCCTCAGGCGCCTCTCCTCTCACGGTCGCCTCTGGGGTGAGTACACACATGTGGACGTCGAAACACAAGCCCACTTTTCAAGCCACAGCATCCCCTATCACATGATGTTACACGAGAGTCTTCCACGGCACCAGCGAAAAGCCTACGTTAAAAACCTATTTTGAACCTTTGTCCTACGAGGTTTTTAGCTGGTCCTCCGAATGTCGCGTTTAATCAGTTTAACTCCATGCTTTCACTGGTCCATGAGAGGTGCACGAATAAGGGAGGAGTATTGCCTTAAGCCACGATCAATCGTCCCTCAACTAAACGTTCAGTTTGTTGACACATTTTGCTGGAAATCTGTTCACCGGATATCAAGGATATCAGGATATCAAGGTTATCAGCCGGATATCAGAGGTATTATAAACGGATATCAAGAGAAAATTGACCAAATTTCAAATAAATATCTGACAGATTTTTGCAGAAAATTAAAAAATATCTGCTGTATATATCTAAATAGTAGCCAGATATCAGTAGACATTGGTCAGAGAGTAAAAAACCTTTAAAAAATTCTCTGAATATAAGCCATATTTCGACTGAATCCAACAGCCGGATATTAACGATTTCAACCGGATATCAAGGCCTTTTGTACAGTGATATCCATAAGTGATGAGCCAAACAAAATCTAGTGACTTTTTTGTAAACTAATGTGTGTTCGTAGCATTGCCAATGGAGGGCAGTGGCAGGGTTTGGAGGCGAGAGGAGGTGCCCGCCTTTCCCCCGGAACCATCCCCGATCCACCCAACGCGCTGCTGCGAACACACATTAGTTTACAAAAAAAGTAACTAGATTTTGTATGGCTCATCACTTATGGACATCACTGTACAGTGTACACCGGATATTATGAGTTGTCTCCACTTGGGTAAAGCTCTCTCGGAAATTGTTTTTCTGAGGATTTTGTTTGTTGAGACCGGTTTCTTTAAAATCCCGAATGCGCAGGCTGTGACGATCACCCCGACCAGCGCGAGGGGCCCTTCTGGCAAGGGCTCCGGTGCGAAGAACAGCAAGGCCGCGGGAGAGCTGAACGCCGCCCAGCAAGCCGCCGAGGAAATCTCCGTGAGCAGCAGGAGCCTCAACGGGCCCCCCGCCGGCGCCGCGGACTCGACCACGAGCGAAACGGACACCGCTTTCATCTCACCCGCAACCAGCAACGCCAAGAAACAAAGCAAGCTCGTTCCTCTAGAAGAATACTACTATGGCTTCAAACCAGGAGACCCAGAAAAAATCAGAACCGAGTTCAAATGCGAAGAGCTCAATACCAAGGTATTTTCATCTCCATGTTTATTTTTCAAAGATCTTCATTCATAGAATCCTTTCTAATGTCAGAGTGTTCGTCAGTGTTTTTCCCCCCGACTAATTACCGTATTTTCCGTGTATAAGCCGCACCCGAGTTTTTGAGCTCCAAAAGGAGAGAGAAAAAACGATGTATAGGTCGCATACTAAAAACTAGCCTCTAAGCGGTCGCCCCAGCGGCAGATGTTTACTCATTTCGCAGCTAGATGGCAGCAGCAGAGATGTAACGGTACCTTATTGCGTCCCTAGATGGCAGCATAGCGGAGGGAAAAAGAGTTGCCTCTCATTTTCAGTGATCGCTTACAGCCCACATTGTTTAATTTGCACAGGGTATACGCTTATTGTTGTGCATAAAATTAGCATTTTCATGGTAAGATAGGTTTTAGTTAATGATTAATTTGCAAGTAATTGAACGTTTCTCCATTTAAAAGTGAAAGGCGCATTATTTTGTGTGACATAAATGATTACAACCCTTAATACGGCTTTTCGAGATTTTTGAGATTAGGCCCCAAAGATAAGCCGCGCCCATGTATGAGGTCCAAATTTCGTCCAAAAAGTGCGACTTATTCTCGGAACAATACGGTATTATTCTTGGAAGCTTCACGGCTAATCTGAAAACTTGCAGAGGATTTCTTTTTTAAGACGCTGGACAAACTCGAAATGATGTAGATCGGTTCAGCAGTGTTCGGTTGTTATTAAGTAGATTTTATACGAAAATGATTGTCTAAGAGGAGGAAAAACAACAACGAATTTTCGCCCTATTGGTGTATTATTAGTAAATTTGTACGGTAGTATCGTCTACCTTATGTGTTTCGCTTGATTTTATGTCATGAGGATTGATGACATACAATCGCTTACGTCAGGATAGGTCAACCTAGGTCAGGTCGGGTTCAATAGGTGAGGTCACGTGCTTCGAGCCTCGCTTCGGCTGTCGCCAAGCCCGATGTGGCTTACCTGTGAACTAAGAGGGTAGGGCGACTGTTAGTTGAGGTTATTCGAGGGTGCGTCCATCATGCCTCGCTCCGCTGTTGAAATGCTAGGCTTTGTTACGAAAGGTGGAACTAAAGAGGAGGGAAATTCAAACTCATGAAATCGGCACCTCCAAGGAAGACTCGACCAGTTCTAAAAGCTAAGTTTCAAAGTAGACTAGTTTCCAGAGTGCGCAAAATCCCCATTTTTAGCTCTTACCATTGGATTGTTTTTCGTGTGATTTAAGTAATAAGTCATGGAGAACATATTCCAAGGAACAGGGAAAATGTTCCGTAATTTTTATTCATTTCAGACGAGTAATAAAAGAGGTATTCGCAACCAAAACAACATTTTGAACGCTCGTCGAACTAGTGCAGTTTAAAACTGAGGTTTGAGGACTAGTCGAGTCTTTCATGGAAATGCCGAATTTATCGTGTAAATTTTACTGTTGTACCTTATTTGCGTAGCCGTCAAAGCGGGTTAGAAATCCCGCCGAGGGAAAAAAGTGAGTTTGAGGGTATCGGAAAGAGTACTGTCGATACTGCAAAGGTCAAATTTCAGCTACACAAAACTAGTCATTTTGTGGAATTTCGTTTTTGGGCTCCTTGTGTTGACGATAGTTTTGAAAATTGTGTATGAGAAAGTGCGTTTCTTTTTTCTGTTCACAGTGCTGTATCTGCCAAAAAGTATTTGCGTCCAACATAGATTTTATGCAACATATCATGGCGCACAGCATATCGTGGGAGACGTATAGGGAAGGACAGGAAAGCACCCTAGACGATGTCTCCAACAGGATGTGTCGCTATTGTCTTGGATTGTACACTCAAGTGGACAGGACGATCGCTCACGCCGATGAAGTAAGTATGGTGTTTTCTTATGCCCAACGAACGTGGTTGAGAGCTTTATTGAAATAGAGGGAGTGTCTATTGACCCGACTGCTCCATTTAGAATGCATTAGGTTCCATGCATTCAAGTCACCCCCCATTTAAAACGCATTAGGTTACGTTCGTTCAAGTCTCCCTATATTAATGCAGGTCGGGTCAACAGCAACACCTTAAAACAGAGGTGGCTAAACGTCGCACACTGTGAAATTTTACACAGTTAGGCACGACTATCTCGTAAAAATATTTGAAACGAATATTGCTGTCTTTGAAACAAGAACACTCAGTATTGTTAATTGTATTTAAAACGTTCAATCAATTGTTGTTGACCCCCCACCCCCCACCCAAAATAAAAAAAAAACAGCTTTAATTTTCAAGCGCTTGTCTCTTGGATCAAATATTCATAAACCATAAAATTGGTCCAAGATTTGAAACATTTATTACCATTTTTTTTTGAATTGGAAGTTGTTTTTTACGGTATGGTCGTCGGTGCTCTGTCAGGCTTCGTGAGCATCTAATATTCAAATCGCAGGCAATTAAGATCGCTGGAATAATTACAAAATATCCTTGTGGCGGTATATAGTGGAGGCTAGTTTGGATGATAGATAAGCATTGATTGGGTGTGATGTCAGGTCCATCGTCACTTGGACTCGCGGCCCACGTGCCTCATCTGCGAAGTGAAGTTCCGCGACCGGCAGTCGCTGATCGCGCACATGCACCGTTGCCACATGGAGGTGGAGATGCCGTACAGCTGCGGCGTGTGCGACTACCGCTGCAGCGAGAAGAGGGCCGTCATCGACCACTTCTACGACGTGCACCGCAACGGCGAGGAGCTGCAGTGCCCCTTCTGCCTGCGCTGCGTCGCCATCAGCAAGAACGGACGGAAAATACACACCAACACCTACTTCTTCTACAACCATGTTCGGAAACATCAGCTCAAATACCTCGCCAGGACCTGTAACAGGTGCGCGCTCACTTTCGTTCACAAAGATGTCCTCAAGGAGCACCAAGTCAAGGACCACAAATCCTGCAAGGATGAACCTGGTAAGCGAACCGAACAGGTCCAGTGTTGCCACTTACTCCGTCATTTTGAAACGCGGTTAGCCTTCAGGGTGTCTAGCGACCGGAAAACCGGGGAAAGTGGGAATTAGCCGGGAATTTCGCAAAAAGAAGAAAAATTCCGGGAATTTTCATTTATATTATTTAAAAAAATAAAAATCGCAAAGTCCGTTTTTTGCCTTTTTTTTCAAGGAAAAAACAAACTTTTTTTTAAATATTCAACAACTAACAAAATATATCTCCTTAACTGTATTTTTTTTTTGGGGGGGGGTAGGTCCAAATATAAAAAAAGCTTAATTTAAGTTTGGATTTGCAAGTGAAATTTCGGGAATTTTCTGAAAAAGAAATCCGTAATAACCGGAAATTAGGCAGGAATTTGGAAATGGGAAATAGCTAGACACCCTGGCTTTTCAACCTACATAGATAATCAAGTGATCAGAGTTTTGAATCAGCTTTAGATCGATCCAGAACATTCCAGACATGCTGGGTTATCTCTACAGGTTCTCGAGTTAAGGGGGAACCTCAGACACAATCTTGAAGGTCGGGTTTTGGCGTATTACTCTCTTTGAGGCAGCAATATCAAGAATCGGCCAATATACATTTGTAAACACGATCATTAGCCGTCTATTTATCAAGAAGGTAGCTGCATGACTATTACCTCACGTCCAGGAAATTGAAAACCCATTGAAATATGTATAAACGAGCGTTTTAAAGTTGGGCGTGAGGCTATAGTTATGTATGTCATTTTTTGATACACAGATTGCTAATGATTATGTTTACAAATGTATATTGGACGATTCTTGATATCGCAGCCTTAGAGTGAGTAATGCGCCAAACACCGACTTTCAGACACACCCGAATTCCCATAGGGATGTTAAATATCATGACTTAACTCGATGTGTCACGGCTAGAGACCCTTGAAACACAGACTGGCCATCTGAATCTTGCATTGAAATACCTTATCGTCCACAAAACTTTTGGACACAAGATAAGCACATCAAAATAAACTTCGTGAAATTTCAATCTAATTTGCCGAAGTATTTTTTACTTTGGAGACCTTAGAAGGAAGTAACTAATTTTCGATGTATTCATTTTGAACGGAGATGGCCAGTCTCTGGTTTAAGGGTCTCTACTCACGGCTAACCTATAGGTCATAGCCCACCACGGCGTCTATTGTCCTGAGATATAGAGAAATGCCGTTTGATTCTTTTCCTTAAAAACGATTTTTTCATTTGTTTGATCAGGCGTTGTGAAGTACACCGAAAGCAGCGACATCGCTCAAGTTCTGATGCCTGTGCCTCCATTGCGGAAGGTCAAGTCCGAAAAAGCCGACAAGGTCTCCGAAGCAGCTCCAAGGCGGCCGCAAATGCCTTCGTATACGTCTCGCCCGCTGAATGTTGGCCATATAACTGCTTTTGAGGACGATGCTTGCATAGAATGCCAATACAGTCTCCAGCAAGACGGGCATTTTGCGTAAGTTAATCATGTTTGTGACAAAGCTTTCCCTAGTTTTGATAGTAGAATAACTGTCCGGGTAGCTGTCATAAGCGCCGAAAACCACAAGCGCCAACGCCGCAAGCGCCAATCCGTAACTGCCAAACGAGAAAAGTCGCAAACGCCAAAGGTCTTAACCGCAATACTAACCTAACCAAGCTTAACCTAACTTAACCTAACCTAACTTAGCCTAACCTAACTTGACCTAACCTAACCTAACCAAGCTTAAACTAACTTAACCTAACCTAACTTAGCCTAACCTAACTTAACCTAACTTGACGTAACCTAACCTATACGAACTTTGGCGTTTGCGACTTATCTCGTTTGGCTGTTACGGACTGGCGCTTGTGGTTTTTGGCGCTGTCGAATGCCCCCCTAACTGTCCTGATGGTCACATTTCAGGAACTACTTGACGTGTTTATGGTGTCGCTACGCAACCTGCTGTGCGAGAGCGATGGAGACTCACAGTCAAAACGCGCATTCGAAATTCAAGACTGAGTGCTATCCGACCACTAATGTGTTAATGTTGCAACAACCACTTTACTGCCCGTGTGAATTCAATAGCTACAACACGAATTCCCTAGGTAAGTATGCTTCATCATAAATGTCAGAGGTGCGGCTGTTTCAAGGTGATTCCAGCGATGCACACTAGTCAAATTCATAAGAAAAAATTGAAAAACTTTTTAAAAATCTCAAAGTTTTAGAAATTATCACGTTCGGCGAGCAGTCACTTCTGTTGTTCCTCATGTCTTGATCTTTACCAGCCAGGTATATTTTGAGTAATACATTTACATTCAGTTGCTGATTTGACTTATATTTCATGAAAACGCTGATGTTTTTAGTGTGCTTTAAAATAACGGTAGAATATGGGAAAACTTGATCTGATTGCTCATAATATTCCTGTCTCCATGTAAAATGCGGTAGTATTTTTCCTTTATCCAATCGAAGTCGGATGTTAAAAATCATAATTCAACAGATTGTCCGCCATTTTTCTTAACTCCCATATGAGCCAATGCATTTTTCCGTAACTTTGCGTAAAAACGATCTCTCCATAAAAACGGACCGATCCATTTTCTCACTCCGTCACTCAATGAGTAAACTGATTCTGAACCTTTTCCCAAAATTCCAAGTCTTCATCTAATTTTAGCCTACCGCACTGGAACCACCTTGAGTGCTCAACAACTAGTTTAGTCGTTCATTCAAAGAAGTAACAACTTACAACCCGCAGGACAGGTGAATAGTCACTTCGTGCGTTCAAGTCTCCCTATATTAATGCATGTCGGGTCAATAACAACACCCTATATCATATGCTCCGGAGAAGCTAACAACATGGACGTACAATGATGTTGCATAGAATTAGCCACAGATAGCTGGGTAGGTTGTCGTGACAGTTCTCTAACTCATTTCGTCCAATTTCCAACTCGGAAACATGGTGTGATTAGCGCGAGTGCCAGTTACGTGTAATGTTAGCTATAACTCGATAGTTGTCGCGAGTAACGGTCGCTTTAATCGGCTATTCATTACAGGTAAACTAGCCCACTACCGCCCAGCGATGCCGTTCGGCAACAGAAAAAAATATTTTAGAGGATCTTCGCAGTTCAATATTGTCACAGTTTAAAAAATATCACCCCTCTGGAAACCTGAAATTTAATAATTTAGG
>Ga0058701_10004610_pt1 | contig 11225 bp, 3 predicted proteins | sample AgamicOrMae_FD_97039 | JGI IMG/M metagenome (GOLD analysis project Ga0058701, IMG submission 97039) | Agave microbial communities from Guanajuato, Mexico - Or.Ma.e | ecosystem: Host-associated > Plants > Phyllosphere > Phylloplane/Leaf | place: Guanajuato, Mexico | collected 2012-06-04 | reverse complement strand
AAATACGTTTGTAGCAATTTCTTTCGTTGCATACCCCCTGGAGAAAAAAAAAAAAAAAGGTTTTTTCGAAGTATCGGCTTTGAACGCTCACTCAGTGTATCCATATAGACTTCACGTGTGCTGCACGTAGTTAGGGAGACAGGCTGATCATTTCCAACTATTCCGACCCCAAGCAAGACCTGAGGGGGGCCTTATAGACATTATTCATTGAAAAATGCGTTTTTTTATTTACTTTTTATTTTTCTTCAGTTTGTTTTGGCTTTGCCTTGCCTTGAAGCAGGTAGGATCTTTATGGGATGGCTCCAGGCCGATGACAAATTGAATCAGCTTTCAATATTAAAAAAAAACTTTGAAATCAAACCAGTTTTGACCGAGTTATGGCCATTTTTTGAAGATGATGTCATTTAAACGCGATATAGGGTAAAAAGGCATGTCGGCCAAAAAAAAAAAAAGAAAACTTTCCTTTTTTGTACTTGTTTACTGGTGCCCCCTCTTTTTTTTTTCTATATCACCTAAACCAAGTCTGATATCGCTGATTTTGTTTTTATACCCAAAAGTTTTTTTTTTCAACTTAGAAATCGGACAACTTCGCGGTTCGTATGTTTGGACACTCGACAGGTCTACAAACACACACTTAAACAGTGTGCTTATTCAAGGTTGCATTCGGAACTTTGTAATTTGCGGAAGTGCAGTTTGCATTGATTAATTTGTCGAAACAAGATTAAATGACTCTTTAAACATTGACGCTGCCGTTTGGCATTGAAATAGTAATTAAATATCTAGATTAGCGATGTGGTGCTCGTCACAGAGTGAAACAACTAGTACTTATGAGATCATGCTTTGCCTAATTGAGGACCTTTTTTCCCCCATGAGTATTTGTACTAGATCTATCTTCATATGGTTAGGTGGGCATCAGTCTTGCATAAAACAATTATAAAATCATCATTTTTAGTGCAATAAAATTTCGCCTTTTTATTTATGGATACTAAAATTTGTTAGCAAATCACTCAACCAATTTACACTACCCAGCGTGATCATGCCAATATCTTTGCGTAACTTGTGCAACCGATCTAGGTCAGTGACCCAGTTATTGAACTCACTTATGTACCGTTTATCGACTCACTGTTAGTCGCTCGAAATAAATTTCTGAAAACGAAGGTAATTCCATGTTTGTGTATTGCCATCCGAAGACCCACGTATTGTTGACCCCTGTGCGGAAAAACCGGATCCGCCTACAAGGATTGGTGCACGAGTTGTGACGTCACTTTCCGCGTTTTTCTCAATGGAGGAGGATCTGAAAAATTCTGTGATGCCGGATATTCTTTGTTTTGGGGTACTTTGAGGATTACGTATTCTTGTCAACTGCGTCGATTACGTACCATAGTTTTTTCCCGCACCCGTAGAGTTACAGAAGTTTCCTAAAATTTTGTAGAGAGTTAAAATAATATTTGGTATACAATTATTAGACTAGGCCTTTGGTGGAACTAATGCTGGCGTGGAAGTTATTAAACCGCAGCGTTCCTATAGTTCAATGTGGAAGCGTTTTTCCCCCGCTTGAATGGCGAGTACTCACAAGCGACGCCAGAGCCAGTCCTGCGGCGGCGGAGAAACTGCGAAGTAGGAAGTTTGCGAAACCGCCGCTAGATGACACTCGCCGATGCCATTCTTTGTTTTGTTTATATTCTAGAAATAATTGATAACCACGTCACTCACGAACGATTTTTTTTTCATCGAGAGAAAGTATGAGGCATTGAGTTCAAAACAGCAACTTTTACTTAAAACTAAGTTATTTTATCCATACTTGTTTTTATAACTATTACTTTCTTGACTTTAGATTGCTCGTCTGTGGGAGTGCTTTTTTGAGTGCACGAATCGGGGGTTTGTAGTCGTTTTACGAGGATTATTAATGAGCTACATGATCTACTTAATGAGCTTACATGATGTTAGGTGCGCTTTTATAAAGTGAGTTAAGGTAAAGCTTGATGAACTTAAGTTTTTTGAGGCTAAAAAATAACATTTAACTTTATTGGGGTAGGTTTATCATCATAGAAGAGTGCTTATTAACTACACGCCCGAGGTTGATATTCCTGAGTCCTGGAAAGTCCAACAAGTTTCATCTCTTTCGTAACATCATCTGCTCCCAGACAGAATGTTGTTAGCGGATTTTTTTTATTATTCTTGCAATCTTTATAGAGGACCATTCGACAGAGTGTGCAAACTTGTCATGCTCCGTGCTTCTGGTGGGTTTTCCAGGAAACTGACAGTTTCAATTAAATTTGATGCTTTACCCTTAAAGTCGTCCACGCTTGTGAACAATTTTTTCCTCTAAAAAAACAGCCCGTTTCTCCCCAGAAAATAAAAGAAGTAGACCTCCCTGCAGACGTTGATAGGAGCGCCATTTTAATAACATCTTTGGGGTCCCCTGGGAAAGTCCTTTTCGACCGCATGTCAGACCGTCCCCAGAAGTGACGTCTCTAGTGGTCACCAGTGCGGTTTAAAGTGATTTTTTTTTTAATCGGGGTGTAGACACGCGCCGTTTTAAGAGGAAACTCGATATTTTGGGGGAAATGTGACCCGGAATGATTATCTCCGAAACAGACTTCTTTATATTTGTCTAGTCAACCAAAAATAATATCGAAAATCATATCACTGACACGACAGGGGCTTCCATCCTCATCCAATCCGCAACCCCGTAGAAGTGCAGATAAATTAAAACTACTCGATTTTAAACAGACATCCTTTTTTTTTACACGTTTGCATTTCTTAGCGAAAAAATCGGGTTCTTAATAAAACTGAATCCACAACTGCTTACAATGGATTTCACTTTAACGGCTTAATATGTACTCGTAGAATTGTAAATAATTTAAAAAAAAATAGGTTACACATTTAGAATCGGGGTTTAAGTATAAGTTATTGAAATTTGACACAAAGTCAGCTCCTCTTCATTTACGCTCATTTTGAGTAGGACGAACGAAATGCTCCTCGTGGGATAAAAAGTCTTTTGTAAAACTGTTTTAATATTATCTCTACTTTTTTTTAAAGCACGTTTAGTTGTTAAAACCTCAAAAAAGCTGCATAATTCTTGGACTTCTTGGTCTTTATGTTTTATTTCATAACGGTGCCGTGCTGTTCATACTTTTTATTCGTGAAGTCATGCAAATGATTAATAATAGTGGCCAAAACACTGACTCTATTATCAATGACCAACTTCATGTTTGGGTGAAGAGAAATTGTATCAAACTTAATTTGTTGTGGAATGAAGGACTTATCTGATAGCACATGCTACTGCCATTATAGACAAGCGTTCATTACAAGAAGTTTGTTTTATTCATGCAAAAGCCTGTCAATTAAACTAATTTGTCGATTTAAAAGTTCAACGTCTATAAAAAATGAAGAAGGAGGAAAAAAAGCGAGCACTCAATTTTGTCTCTGGCTTGATTAAGTGAAATAGTATCACCTGCAATGACGTGTCACGGTGACGTCACTAGAAGAGATGACCTAATAATGAAAATATCGAAGGAATGTGGCCAGCGGTCCAGTTAGCTTGGCGAAGATCGTGCGCCGCGCACATTGCTTTCCTGCCGGTAAGTGCGTCTCCAATTGGTTCTTTGAATGGGGATGCCCCATATTTCCTGGACAGTCTCACAGGTAGAGATGCGTCAACTGCCACGTCACCCTTGCATCTTACCAATCAACGTTGCTATGGTTTCATGCATCCCGCGAATCAGCGCTCACGGCGGGAATAAATTGACGCTTCTCTCCCCATGAGGCTCTCGATCAGCTTGTAGTGCCTTGCCTTTTGTAATTTTAGAGGACGGTTGACAGCACGTATCTTTGCATGACTAGCTACCTTTTGTCGAAAAAAAGGTCCTTTGGAATATGGGCCTATAATCAGTTAAGTACCTTACATTTTATGATGTTTTTCGTACTGTGTTTTCCCTTTTTTTAGAACATTTTTTTTTAAATGATCAATGTAATTACAGCACTAAAATGTTTATTGGTATAAAAACGCGTGTATTTTTCTTCTTCAGTGTTGAATCTATGCTATAGCATAGATTAACTTAAATAGAACATAAATTAGAACTTTGTTAACAAAAAAGTTTGGTCATTTTAACGATGCGTTGTACCGCCGAAACTGGTTCGGCGGGATGTAAGAGTGAACATCGAAATTTTTATCCTTGTTAAGGCCTGCGTAATGATTGGTAGCAGTAATTTACTTACTCTCGACCAACATACAAGTAGCGTTAGCAGCGTCTTACATCGTTAATCAGCCGAGGAAGGATGTGTTATGTTTAAACGCACTCTCTAGTTTCGCGCCCGAAATATTTTTTATGAAGTGCTCCTCAGTTTTTGGAGCGTTGGATAACTGATATTTCGTTGGCCGCAAGCATTAACCAACTAGTTGCGATTCGCGTTTTTCGTAACCATCGAGTTTCAAAGGAGGGTTTTCGTAACTGTCAAATGGCTGCGCTTCGAAAAACGGCTTTCTTTTCTGCCGCTTCAAAAATTTGTATTGTTCGGCTTATCTGTGTTTTCATGGGCGTTTAACGTAGTCTACAGTTTCCACCCACCAAACGCTAATTGGCCGAATCTTTCTTTGTTTTTTCTTGAATTTTTTTTGCGACATGAAAGAAGGCCGTTTTGCGACGTTCACGAGCGTGATGGTTGCAAAAAACGCAACTCCCGACTCAGCGGTTGCTTTGTTGCCATCGATTTTATCTAAATTTGACAATTATTATTTTTAAGATTTCTCATAACGAAAATGTATTACGCCTTCCCCTATGCTGTAAGAACTGTGGAAAAAAGACAATTGCTTTGGTCGATTAAACGTCTAATTTTCCAAGGCCGTGCGAATAAGTAATACGTTACGGGATCACTTTCATCCAGTTGCGGTTTTTACTGTAGCGGAACTCTCTAATGGGTTTTCTGTCCGGCCAGTGAGGAGACTGCGCAGTTTCCGTCTCTTTTTTGCTTCCTTTCTCCGCTTTTTCTTCCGCTCTGGAGCCAGTTTGGGTCCATCAGATCATTTTCATGTCTCTTCTCGTGATCATGCAAATATTTTTACGTGCGATAGGTTTTCTTTTATTGTAAGACCGCTTTTTCGAAGATAAGGGTACCGGTATTGGATCACTGCATGCCATTTTTTCCTATTCTTGAGTTCTACCTTTCCTCTCCGAGCCAAGCGGAGCAAGACGTAAGGAATTTATCAACCGAAACCCAAGTTATTTAATTTAACGGTGGCAATAACCCTCATGGCGCTTACTTCTTAGCGGCGACAGCCAACAACCAAAAAGTACCAGTGAAATCAGGCTTACAATTGTTAGCGAGAGCCAAGGGTCAGCATAGTGAGGAATTAGGTTTCTACCTAATCGTACCTAACCTCAACTGTGCATGTAAATAAGAGTCGATGTGAATGCATATGTGAATATTAAACCTGAAAAATAAAACAATGAGGTTATACATCTTGTTGATGTATACCTGGTTTGTACGTGTGCTAATGTTAAAATTGTCGTGCAATAAGCTTTTTTAAAAATAAATTAGCACTTGAAAATGTACACTATCTGGAGCGTCTCTAATGACGATGATTGTGGATGAGGGACGAAATGGCGTTGGACATAATGAAGGTGATGAATAAAGACAAAACGTCGCATTATAAATCACTTTTTTCCACAAAAATTACTTTTGAGCATTTGATCTCTGTTTTGAAATTTCGAGACTGATGAACAAAATCCCTGTTCCTATTGACGAACACAACAGCTAATTAATGATTTATGATAAATATCACAGGATAACACGATGGTTAACAATGCAACTGCGTAGAGATTGAAATAGGCCTACATGTGCGGTCAGTTGCCTAAAGAGTATGTAAACCGCTTAACTGGTCTAGTAGTGATGTAATCCAACAATTCGCAGAGCCGCGCGGTCAAGTCGCTAGAATGAACTGGGATGTTCAAAGTAGTTCTTTCTAGCGACAGACATCATTGGGAGAAGTGTTTTGAACTAATAAAGGTAGTTTCTGGATTCATTGGTAGTCAAAGTGAAATCTTCCAACTGACAACGACTTGTAGTGGCACGAGTAGGTTTCTTTGTACTGTTAGTATTCTGTACAATGTTGGTTCCAACATGTTTCCTCCTCACAAATGACGAACAATTTTAGTATTTTCACCGAAAACATCAAAATTGTTGCAGAAAACATCTGTCCATTACGTTTGATTGTTGCACTATCTAGCTTACTGTATCACTTGCAACTCCTTCCTCGCGTTGCTAATTGGTGACAGAGCCGTGGTGATGCCACGATATCGCCTAAAAATACGCTGAGGAGGTAATATTCCTTTCTGCCTTCTGGCGATTCTTCGTAATGCCTGAAATCGAAAGCCGAATAAGTTTCTGTACCATCTTCCTCGTTCTAAAAGCAGCTGAGGGCTCCGTCTTACCTGATGAGTTCCGGCCAGTCCAGCTTGTGCTCACCGCCGTGCAACTGGTGCGCCCTTTTCGCGTATTCGCCGCATACCTTCGTATACACACACGTTTTCACCCATCTCTTTGACGAGTCGTTTCTCCACTGCTGCAGCGTCGATATCAGCGAAAGATCCCAACCCAGAAGGCGCGGATCTCCGTGACCGTGATTTATATGTTTCTGGATCACACAAACCGTGTTAGTATTGATATTAATTCACCTTACCGAAGACCTAAGTGAAGGAAGTCGCATGATTGACCCTAAAAGGAAAAAGTCAGCTCTTCAGGACGTTTGTCAACTTCATCATTGCGTAGTAACAACTTAGGCAGGCATTCGACCCATAGGAAATCCGTTTCATTTGATCGAAAACCTTAATAAAAGCAGTTTCCATGAGTTGGCAACATTGGGTTGACTTTGTAAGGTGGAACACAGAACCAAGAATCTTCAAAACTGACAGCACTTTCGATATTGTTCACATCATCGTAATTCATTCTGTATATACAAAGTTCCATCTTACATGACCGCTCGGTGAGACACCAAACCTAAAACTGAAGGACTCATGATTTTTTTAATTATTTTTTAAATACATCTCCCGGGTATACGCTGGAGGTACAGGGTCTTGGATTTTCAATTGTGTTATAAGAGGTTTCATTAAACTGTCATGATTCTATAACGGACACATCGAAGTGCAATATCGTATTGCTTTTCAACATTCCTGTCCAACTGCTACTTCTATGATGGGCTTACCGTGCCAACGGTAACTTGGAGCGAAAAGCCTGTTTCTTAATTTGCCGCTGCAGGCAATATTACCATAAACATGGATTATTTAAGCCGCGAATGATTTCACTCTCTTTTTTTTTGAAATGCGTGGAGAAATGGCGAACAAAAAGCCCATAGAAAGAGAAAAGTCTCACAAAGCAGATTTCATTCTTGTCGACTAATTCTGTGTTCGGTTCTATTTCAATAGACCTTCTTCCAATCCTATTGTAGTTTTGACGAGCCCGATGAAGAACCGCGAATTTCTCGAATAATCATCGAAAAACAAAAATCCAATTTCGGAAGAAGGCCTATCGATTTTTTAAAAATGTGTTTTTAGTTAATATTGGTAAGTTTTTCCCTAGTTTTGATTTTTTGTTGCCAACTCTTCTTCGCGGGACAAAATTAAGGATCCAGTTGAAAGCCCTTAATCCTCTGACCCGTAATTATGTATTATTTTTGAAATATTGAAGGTACATTGAGTAATACCTGACTGACCTTGTCATGAAGTACTGCCGAGAATACGCATCGAGACGTATTTTTCAATGAAAAATTTCAGAGATTTCATATGGAGCCAATGTGGCTTTTTTTTGTCTCTTGGCAATTAATTTTGGCGACGTTTTTGCTCTATTAGGGTCCATTAATGGAAAACCTTCTTCCTTCCTCTTCAACGGAAAGCAATTCGTTCTTAATTAGTTACGGAACTCTTTCGCAATAACTTTAATTGTTGGGTGGGATAGTGAAAACGGATTTGCTCTTTACTGGCATTGCTTGTGCGAATTCCTGTATTCGTAAAAGTTTATTTTAGATAAACACGAACTTGAAAATGATTGGAACGCTGGTAGAGGAGAGGGCAGTAAATACGACCAAAAATTTTCCACAAGTGATTGTGTGGATCTACCGCACCCACAGAGAATCTTGTGTTTCGGTTGAAATTTCAGTCTGCCTGTTGTTTTACCATGACCCACTGGCCCACTCGAGGATATGCGTGAATATAAAACAGCAAGGATTCAAACAAAACGATAAGCTGAAGCCGCGGCAACTGTTTCGACATACTCGCAGATGACATGCAAGAGTATTTCATTGGTGTAGAATTGAATGAAAACGTATTGAGTACTTACGTGGATTTAAGGAGTACGCTAGTTTTTTGACGAAGTTGCTCATTCGGACAGCCATGATGATCACTGGGAATCCTATGAGTTGGACGGGTACCTCGAATTTATTCTCCTGAGGAGCAGGCACAGCCACAACTTCGCCGACAAAGAGGAACAGACATACTTGTAGGAGTACTGCACTCCACCCTAAAACGTGAATAGGCCGCATTGTGAACTGAAACAGAAAAATATGGGCAAAAATTAACTTTTGTGAATGACTGTCCTTGAACCACACCTCTTCTGTTCGGCTGAGACGCATTCCCAAGAGAAGGTACTAGTGGTGGTACCCACCTACTTACGTCACTCTCAAGAGTTTCGTCATTGTTCGGGCGTTTAAAGTGCCGTCGATGGAAACAAAGTCAGTGCCTTACGAAGTCTTTGTGCTGTTAGCCCTTAGACTCGTGTTGCTGCTTTTAAGTTCCGAACGATATCTTAAAACTTGAATGTTAAGGGGTATGCGGTAAATTAGAACCTTTCCACTGACTGACTCTGGACCGAGTATCTGCACGAGACATTTCTGTTTTCCCGACCGCGGGGTGAGGCTCGAGTACCGTGATGGCATTTATAATATTTGATCGCAATGAGAATACAACTTTCTTCTTTCCAACATAGAGTTTGTCAGCAACTCCAGCTTTCAGATTAAGTCTCAAACAGTTGTTTGCTCTACTGGCGGCGCTGGCTTAACGAGTTTACCGACTTCTTCGACAGTTTCACTGATATGCATAACCAAAAGGCGATTGCCATGATTCTTCCGAAAATTAACCACTCCTCCATATCAATAGGACAGTCTATTTTCACCAAAGCATTCTGCAGACAACAACGAATTTATGCGCAATCATGATTCATATTCAACCATTGCTGCTAAATCTCTCGTGTAAATATGACAACCACCCTTTGCCTGTTTGTCTTGTCGTCAGCCAACACTTCCTTCGCAAATCTAAACCATAATATCTCTTTTCCATCGATGTGACAATGCCCCTCCTTTGATTTGTTCTGCATAAAACCATCACCTCAACTGCTCCACACTGTAAATGTGAAAGGGTCAAATTTGACTAAAGAATAGTAGCTGAAATTTTAATGTTTCAATTCGTCAAATTTGACTATTTTTTAAATAAAAAATGACCTTTCTTTAGTCACTTTTAACTATTTAACAAGTCATTTACGGCTTACTTTTAGAAATAGTCAAAGACTAATGAATAGTAGCTGAAATTTTAATATTTCAATCAGTCAATTTTGACTATTTTTCAGTTAAAAATGACTATTTATGTAGTGAAAAAAGAACTCGTTTAATAGTTAGAGTGTAAAAAATGACTTATTTTAGACGCAGGGACCAAACCATTTTTGGTACTAGAAAATATTAATACTAATTATTGTAGAAATTTTCTTCGGTAATTCTAACCATTGTAAGTCAATTTTGACAATTTTACGCTGAATTCAAAAATAACTAAATTAAATAGTCAAACAAAAATGACTAAATCAATTAGTCGAAAAATGAATATTTCAAATTTAGAGTGCGCGCCATGGTTGTCAATCATTTCTCACCACAGAATTTTCCATACAAACATCTTTTTTCTCTTTTTTTTGTAATGGGCTAATGCTCCAAACCAAAATCTCCCTCGTAAAAATTTCCTTGATCCAACTTGCCAGTGCCCAATGAAGACCCTTATCAACCGGCTCTCACCTTCCTTGGACGCCGCACGCAGTCCAGCAATGCGATGCGTCTGCTAAGCGCAACGCCAGTTACGTATTCTTCGGTAATACCCACGCGGTGGTCGTTGGCAAAACGAAGCGTTTATGTTTTCTTCATCTTCCACGTGGTCGCCCCGAACGCACCCTACCGGAAAGTACCGGTACTCTACTTTGGGTTCACCTTACCTAATCTGTTCCACGTCCTTTTTTTCTGAGGCTGAGGTTAAAGACCTTATATCTACTCTGTAAATAATCGTCTCGGATTTCAACCTTTCTTTGCCAAGCCCAGGGGAGCTATAGGGCAGCGGCGTACAGTGCACCTGACCTCTCATCACTAAGCTTGTTGTTACCACTTTTCAGTGGTAGCTTTTGCTGTCGTTGCACGTAGCCTAGCCATAACAGACCTGTGCGATGGTGTGTCGGCAGTCCTCATAATAAACGGTTGAACCAGGGTAGAACTTGAAAAAATATATATCGCAATATTTGGAATTTAGAATGACTGAAATAGGTTAGTTGTTACCCTTTACTACATATGCGATTGTTCATTTCAGATTTGCATTTCAGTAAATTTAAAGCCGGGGTATCATAAATTTAATTTCTCTCTCTACGTTTGCTAGGTAATTCTCATCTTCTGTTTTAATTTCTACCTTGACAAATATTTTTAAATCCCATGGATGCCACTTTTATGCTTTTTTTAGGACCGCATATTCGCGCGCCTTCGTTAATTTTTAGCCTTGACTACAATTTGAAGGTTTGGTTCCTTTTTGTGATCGTTTTGATTAAGATTTCATTAAAATGACCACACCCTAGCAAAAGTTGTATATCCTTGAATTTTGCAGAAAGACACTCGTAATTCATGTTTTCAAAAGAATATATTGTACAATGAATTTTCGTTGGAGATCCTGTTAAACGTAAAATTATATTATTGATTTTAAAATAAATTATTATGTGTCTCACAGTTGTGGCAGACCACAGACATAACACATTCAATGTCTCTTGCAGTTATGGTATTTTATCTTCTGTTTCCGGAGTCTACTCCTATGCTATCCTTCCAAACAAATTGTTGGCGGTAAATTGGTCACTGTTATTAATTTCAAGCATCGTGGGAAGATGTCAAAGACAATTAAGATCTATTATGAACTTAAGGATCTTTTATGCTATTTTAGTTT
>Ga0058701_10004609_pt1 | contig 11226 bp, 5 predicted proteins | sample AgamicOrMae_FD_97039 | JGI IMG/M metagenome (GOLD analysis project Ga0058701, IMG submission 97039) | Agave microbial communities from Guanajuato, Mexico - Or.Ma.e | ecosystem: Host-associated > Plants > Phyllosphere > Phylloplane/Leaf | place: Guanajuato, Mexico | collected 2012-06-04 | reverse complement strand
CCTTATTCGAGGGTATAGATAGCTGTAGTAACCGCCGCCAAGTATTCAGAGTCATGGTCAGGGACTCGTTAGAATCGACTATACCACGAAATTAGATATAAGGAGCCTTTTGCATCGCTCCTCTCCGATTTGCAACGCAAGGTATAACACATGAGATCGCAGATCCAATCCTTTAAATCCGCAATATGGTTTCTCTCCTACCCATCGTGCAGCAGCATTCAGCACTTAAAATTGTCACAGCTGCTCTGCTTTATTCGCTTAAAAATGACTGTTTGTTGAGAGGCGTTGCAAACATGGGGAAGACTTGGACCGGGTACTTGGTTGAGTGATGACTGATCATTCAAATCTAATGCTTGCTGGTCCAAATAAAACGATCTAAATGTGAGATATGTTTGAATGCTGCTCATATCCCTCTCTGCGCTATCGGCATAGGCCATCCCAAAAGTGCTTCCCGCGGGATTTATGGGAATTCGGGATCAACCGGTGAAGGATCGATCGGACGGACATGTTTGGTAAAGAGGTTATGGCGGGAAATGGGAATGATGGCATTGGCAGAGCGTCATTTGTCTTCATTGGAGCCCAGAAGGGAAAGGGGGCCACACTGCCCACATCGACACAAACAAGCAAACAGTATCAGCCTAAAAAGGGGAAAATCTGTACAAAACGCGCACTCAAACGGTTTGCTTTTGTGTGGAAAAAGCGAGCGTTTGAGAGAAGGATCGATATATGCACACTACTCATGGTCTTGGGGGATTAAACTGGAAAGCATGAATGAGGAATACCAATTCACCTTTAATCAACTGGATACGTTGGGGTGTAATCGGAGTGGACCACCCGCTTCCAATTTTAGTCATACGAAGAAATGATGTCGACAGAGAAAGTGGACTGAAGAGCAATCTCGGAAGGGGTCTGTTTTTATTCAGATGTTGTGATCACCCTGAGAATGCCTGATTCTTCAGACAACGTGGATTGAGTGCTTCATAGAGGGGTGAAAAGTCCTAATATAGTGCAAAAGTCGAATTTATGGCTTACTTTTAGTATTGCATTTTCATATTTCCTGTGCCACAGCTTTTGTCGATCCACATACTAGAAAAATTGAACTTATCTTGAACTGATCTACAAGTTTGTACAAGACGTTGCTAATCTGTGATTCAAGGTCAAAGAGAAGATCGTACAAGATAATGCAAATCTAAAATTGAGGATATATTTGTTTTGTAAATACCGTTGTTTTAGTTTATGCGACACGAAAGCTGGAATTAGACCAAGTATGAGAGGATCTCAATCATACACTCCCAATATAAAAGAAATTTACTTGAAACTCTTTGTTCCACCTTGGTTGAGTCTTTCATTTCATTACGAATAAATAAAATGATGACAGACTATTATCGATTAGGTCATGTTATAACGTAAGTTAGGTTAGCCTGTATATTTGATAAACCTTGATTATGTCACCAAAAGCTATGGTTGACTAACGTTAGATCATCGTGTTAAGTTAACCTGACATATCTGCCAAGGCAAAAGCTAGTTAACATAATGTTAGATAACATGGTGTTGATATCAAGTTTCTGAGGACCAATGTGGTTGGTAGTTTTGGCGATTCAATGAAGAATTAAGTGACCTGTGTCCCGCTAAGTTATCGCTCCTTTCTGCTAAACGGAAGGGAGAACGCGCAAGAGACTTATAATGCCTCTTTTCGAATTTGCAGTGCATCCGTGTATCTGCGATGAGATACACAAACGTATGGATTAGCCATGAAGAGTACTCATACATGAAGTACGAAGCGCGTACTTTGAAGCTTAATTGCCTTGCTCTACTGTATTAGTCAACTTGTTCTTCAACGAGGGCTGCGGGGTGGTGCCTGGCAGCGAGGGGAAGGAGATTCAATTCCCCCCTCCCCCTCTTGATTGATTAGTCGCTTGTTTTGGCCAGTGTACTTTGCTCTTCCCTGGACCGATGTGCACACGTGATCAAACACACGAGACCGAACGTGAAGACAGACCGTGTAACAGGCAATACAAGAAGAACGAGGCGGACAAGTCGGAATCGCACTCTGCTATCACTCTTAAACACGACATGAAGACTCTCACCTTCATACACTGGAAATTGCGTTTGGAGCAAATTTCGACTCTTGTCTTGTATTGTCGCCAAACTGAACAGAGCGAGCTACAAGGCATCTGCTCATACAAACAAACTTTCGCTAAAGAGTCTAGTACGAAAACCGGGCGGAGAACAGGAAGTTATTGAAAACCCGGTGAAATACGGTGATAGCAAAATATTTAATAGGTTATGGGCCCAGCACGATCCCGCTGCGCTCGCACATGGCCAGTAGATTCATCTACATTCAAAAGCTGGTACTGGAAAATTTCACGAAATCAACTCGAGAGTTTATTTGCAGCAACACCGTCCATAATAAAGAAATATCTCTCTTGCCAGTGTCAAAAATCACTCCGTTTAAATTGAAAACAATTGCACTGTGCTAAGAGTGTACATACTTTCTTGATGAGTGGCTTAAAATCAACTCTTACGGGAGTAGCTTTCACTCTACCATCTTTTGAGTGATGATGCACCGTAAACCTACAGAAGGTTAACATAACCAATTCAAGTTTTACTAAAATACCACCTCCATGAAAATAAAAATGTTAGATAAAATAAATCATTGTTTTTTAGCAAACAAAATCAAGTAAGAGCCCTCTGTTTGGAGGTATGTAAACGTCGTTAATCCGTATGGTGTAGTACTTAACCAGGATGAAATCCAAAGCTGCCAAATGGAATCTTCAAAACCGAATATATCTAACTTACGTTACTCTACGCCGAAACATGACGTAACAACTCTCTCGTTCAGATACTAACTTCCCGAGTCAAAGAAACAATCAATTTGAATTCGACTTTTGTCAACAGCTTTGGAAAGCGCAGCTCATTTACCTTCTGCTTTGTATTCCAATCCAATTTACGTGGAAGCAAAACGGCCGGTAGCGACCTCTTGAGAACTCGACCCTTCATATCTTATACACTTATGCAGAGGTTGTGCGCCCATTTTCTTGGATTAATGTTACGCAATTCAAGAATAGTAGCTTCCATTGAAAGGGAAACCACCTGTATGAATGCATTTATTTTCCACTTTTATTCCGTCGGCGCGCTTTTTTCCCCCGCAAAAGTAACCCGTTACTCCCCATTGTGCTTTCCCACCACAGAACGACAACAATAATCACGTCTAACCTCATACCAACAGAACAATATGTTACTGTAGGTATTGCGAGTAAAATTTCAAACCGTAAATTTGTTTTTTTCTTTAAAAAAAAGACTCAATAAAAGCCTACACCGATGAAATCAATTCATATAATAATGATTTAAAAAATATGATGCCAAAAAGTTATCTATGCAAAAAAGCAGGTTGATTTGGATGTCTGTTTGCAGTATGAGTCTGTAAATCTGTCAATCTACGAGTTTTGAAAACTAAGTTCTTAATAATTTTACCGAAATAGTTTAAATTGGCCTTGGGAAAAGTACACGTATAAAGTACTGAAGTAAAAAAACAAAATGATAATACTCTTAAGGTCAAAGAAGCCAGACAATTTTTCCCGGTGGTTTTAACGAACTATCTATAAATACATCACTTGAATGATGCCAAAGAGCCCTTTCTTATGAGGGGGAGAGCACTTTGGCTCGAAACTGTTTTATTTATTGCTATTATTAGTTTTATAATCAAATTATTTTTTAATATTTATGAAAACGAATATGCGATCTGACAAGCGCATCGCGGATACCAGGCAAACCTGGAATTTAGGAGGGTAAAAAACACATTAACATTGCTTCGGCGAAGGAAAGTCCTCGGTCTTTATTAGCGCGACGCAGCTGTAAGTACGTGCAAAATACGTAAATTGCTCATAGCCCGTCTCACAACGTTCTTGGAACCTTTACTGCTTCTCATTTTATTCAAGGGTTGTTCCGCGATACACGGATACAAGTACATACGCCAAGGCAGATGGGAAACGGCCAGAACATGGAAATGTTTGTGGAACTTGACAGCACCACGGCAGTACTGCCCTCCCTCGGGACCTCTAGGCAACCTCATAAAACACAGTCTTCGTAAGGAGACGATATGGCGATCATTAATAATACAATGGTGAACATATCGCTCTCTCTCTACCGACTGTACCTTACAGTCAAAATCAAAAATTCTGTCACCTCTCATATAAAGTCTATTCCATTTTTAAGACTGACATGACTTATCTCAACTGTGAATCTCCTTAACCAGACCTTTTATTGCAAAACCTTGAAATCAAAGCTGCCCATACTTTGTGTTCTACAGTCATCACCAAGCCATGTCGAGGGACAGTGGAGATAGACTAAACGCACGCATCCTAACCTTCAAGTCGACTTAACAGAATAAGAAACTACTTGATCGATTACATTGCAAATATTGTGGAGAAGCAATAGTGGCACCATCAGGAGATGTGCCTCCGGAAAGTTCATCTGTGGTTCTCCACAGAGGTTCTCCTCGGTCGGCTAGCAGCTGACTGATAGCAGACCTTGCCAGACCACTAGTTTCTTTTTTTTTCTCCCATTGTGCAGTTCACCCCAGATCCCTGATGAAGCGCTGCTCTAGACACTTGCCAGAGTAACAACTAAGGATTTTTCTTCATCGCATCGGCAAGAGAGGGAAAAAAAACGCCTCTTATCTCTTCTTAAGTGAGATCCCTTCAAAACCGAATTATCCGGATCACTTGTATCTTAACAGGGTCCTTTCTTTAGGTTCTTCTTGCGGAAATGAACGGGAAACGTTCTTGTTCTCACACTTTCATCATCAATGTTGTGCGCAAATTCTTCATATTGCTAGTCACGTCTAAGTTTTATCTCATCTCACCTTAAAATGTCTGAAGACCAAATCATACAATTTTAATGGACGTAAAACGGGAGATGATCATACTTTGATCCTTCTTGAAATATCCCTATCAATAATCATATCAACTGAGATCTCTCGATGAGACCTTTCTTAGGTTTTTGATTGGTTTATCTAAGAACAGGAAGGGGGGTAACCAAATACCCTATTCCCCTATTTTACCTTCACGCAAAAGAAAAAAAACTGGGGCCTGTTTTCACTTTGTAAGACCTTTTGAAATGACATGAACAAGTTACTTCATTCTCAGGTTTAATTAAATGGCCGCATTTTGTGTTTCCATTGTGTTAAAACTTTTTCAGAAGGATTAGGACCACACACGAACGTTGGGTTAGTATATTGTACCTTGATTCAGTGTACCTCATCTCGGCTAAAGCTAAGTTGTCACAAAGGCCAATGCAGGTTCTAAGTAGTAGGCCTCTGCCGCCAAGAAGTATGCGGTATCAAGCCTGGGAACCATTAGTTTAACTTAGGTAAGTGTCAGTGCCTCCTGCCTTGCTCAGCATGGCTAGCGACGGAAAGTGGAAAACAAACGCAGGAAAACTTCTCCTGAAAAGGACACTGACTACAAATTGAAAGGCAAAAAAAAATAAGTAAAAATAAAAAAATGGACAGATTTTTTTTCGCAACTCTTCTGTTCGTAATAGCAAGAGAGGCACGATTGCAACTGCATGTGGAAGAGAAAAGGCCAGGATGCACGTCTCAACCCACAACAACAGCTATTACGGAACTTAAAGGGCACTGCCAGGAGACCGCAAAACGAACGTTGGTTGGTTCGAACCCAAAGAAAACGAACCTTGTTTGCACTGACAGTGAAAATTCAGCCTTGGGCAGCGCAACACGTGTGCGAGGTTTCGTCTTGCCTCAACATAGCCATGGCCGGCTTTTTCTGAAGCACACGCTGTATCGTCGGAAAAAAGGGCAACTTTTCCCGTTTCTTGTGTCTGCCTCTCTTTTTTCCCTTTTAGTTCGATCCTAACTAGACGCGCATCTGGTATCTCTCTTGCACGCACCTGCGTAGGGCGCCTATTACGCCTCATTACTGTCCCCCACTTTCTCTCTCACTGTATCTCTCTCTTTCAACGTCACCCCTCCGGCGCGTTACACGGCCATTATAATTATGTTAATTAGACAAATGCCTAGTAGTGACTAATTTATTAAAGTGCACTCGACAGCTACATCTGCAAATTCCCGCAATTAGCAGACCCAATCAGACAGTGTTTTAATGACAGCGAGGTGCAAAAAGATGCGAAATTAAAATTTGAAGTTGGTAGATAGGGACGTCTGTTTCCATGAATGTGGATGATCGAAGAATTCTACTAGCTATCATCGTATTTAGGGATAGTCCCTTTTGCCGAGCCGGGCCCTACCGCGCACGCCCCAGTTGTTGACCCCGCTTCATTGGCCTCCAATGAGTATCGATTTGCCGATATTTCGCAGGTGCCACATAAAAAAATGAATATTAAATTACCTCCAGGTTTTATATTGAACCGGAAAAAAACAACAACAGTCATTAAATATCAATACCTACTGATTTTTTTCCTAATGAAATACGAATAAAGTCGTTCGACTAAGGTTAGTATGGGCAATCTTAAGTATGGATAGCCTTAGAACCCGTGCAACAAACAAAGGCAGCGTACACTTTCAGCTTGACAAGTTCATATACAGTAATGGCTACTCATGGGCAAAACACAGATTGCCGAATTTACTCATATACAAACAAGACAAACTTCTGCAAATACGTATAATTCTGCTTGCTGACAATGAGAGTGGCGCGGGACACGAGATATGAGTGTTGAAGGTTTTCGGGATCAAGGATTTCGTTTGATTTCTCCAGTTATACATGCTAATTAACTCCTCTAAAATAAAAATTACGACTTCCTACCGCGTAGGTTAGTTTCGGTTAAGATAGGCTACACTCTTAGAAATGCATGTGGAAAGATGTTTAACTATCAAACACCTTTGCCAAAAAATAAGTGACTATCAGGTCAAACAGTTTTCTTCCTTGAAAGATGACTAAAAATTATTAAAATAAACTTATAAGTGACTTATAAGACATTTTTTATCTACAACATTAAAAAGTAACTGAATGTCTAAAGTTTTTGAAAATGTTAGACACTTCTGTAAGTCCTACATATATTTTAGACTAAGGGAAGAGTTTCGGAAAGAGCCTAAGGCATGCACAAAAAAATAATCTTATAATGACAAAAATGTTATGTATCCAGTCACCATCGTCCGTAAATGTATAGGTTCGCAAAACTAAAGTCTGTGAATAAAAATGCAAATCAAAAATACTGTACTAGCTTTAAATTTTTTAAGGTGATGAGCTGTGGTACAATCAACTCCCAATAAGTAATTTTTTTATATTATTCTTCCACCCTATTGGCTCCATGTTTTATAACTGGAAACTATTTGATAGGTGGGGAATTGACGATGTTCAGAACTTGCCACGAGTAGTCTCTTTTTACAAGCAAAGAATCATTCAATATGCACATTACGTTCTCGAAAGTCTATAGGATTTTAGTCTAAATGTGGAAATAATAAACACGTTAGAGAATAAGAAATGTTGAGGTATTGAATTGAACACAAATACAACAACGCAGTTTTGGTCCGTAAGAAAAGTAGCTTTTTTGCGCCTCCCCAAAACAGAAGTCGCCGTGTTGTAATTGTTAGCCCAAGATCCAAAATTAATAGGTTCAACGTGCGCTTTCGTCTCTCATCCGTTTTGTTTTGACATATCATTTTTTCTCCAGTTTTTCTTATGGCATACGTTTTAGTAGACTATTGTATTAATAAATATACTTGTTAGGAGGTGCTATTTCTATTAATTCGGCGAGAAATGGCTTGATACGGCAGTGAAGGATATCGTACTTCGTGTCGAAAGGTGTTTGATTATACGATACAGTCACAAAAGGTGTTGACATTTGGACTACAAGCAAGGTTGTCTTGTAGGTCAACACTTTTTTTCGGAGAGTGTATGTAAAGGCTCTTTAGACTTGGTTTAGTTTTGGTAGACACTCCGATCAATCTGTACGCTTATTTGTTACCAAGCCTCCTGACGCTGACTTCTCGGCGGCGGGCTAATGCCGCTAAGAAATAACAGGCCGGGCAGGGCAACCATTCACGTCAGATTAGGTTGGACTAGAATCCGGTTCGGTTTTATGCAGAAAGTTTACGTTTTGTGAGTGTAGAGTACCACTCCGCCCGTCCAGGTGATAAAAGGTAAAACCCAAGAAATAAATCCCGCCCTCTACATTATACACTACATACGCCTTTTCAGGCAGTGTATAAACATCCAGTGGGTCTGATCAACAGCAAACGAATTTCGCTTCATGTTTTACACATGTCCGTGAATCAAAACCTCTCTCCAGACTCACATAGGTAATTACGATGGCGTAAACACAGAGCCTTCCAAATAAAAGCAAATCTGCGGCAGCCTACAAACGAACTCATTGCGCGCCGCGGCGAGCTCCACGCGTCCTCCATATTGGAATGCATGGAAAGGGAGACAGGCGGAAGAGCTTCGCTGGGTCATTTCCACCATGGCACAAGTTGAACCTACTCCCCATCGATCCATGCTGACGGACACCCCTAGTAAACATCCCTCTAGTGGGTATCCCGCTAGTGTGTACCCTGCTAGTGGATATCTCGCTAGTGAATATCTTGCTAGTAGATATGTTGCATTTGGATATTCCACTAAAGGATCCCGCTAGTGGATATCCCACTAATGTATGTCCCGCATTCGGAAATTTCTACAGGATCTCGCCAGTGGATATCCCGCTTGTGGATCCTCACAGTCGATCCGACAACTAGAGGCCTGCGGACCGGTAGCGTAACTTTATGAGCCCAGCGGACGCCCAGAGTAAGCAGTGATGCCTCGTTGATATATCAGTCCGATGGGTCCTCCGATAGCAAAAGTACAATCATGCACAAAGAATTGGAACTCATTTGATGAGGCGATGATTTCTGCAGAGGGAACAATAGCCACACTCTTTGATCGAGTGAGAGGAGGGCGGACCTTTTATAAGGTGCGTCGAAAAAGTGGTACGTAGTCTTGTTTGATCTTAAAAGACAACCTAAACCATACTGGTGCGATCATATGCTATCCTAAGTTGATATCCTACTTTGTCCTCTATTAACGAAACGAAACTTAACCCAACTTAACTGAACTAATTTTCACAAAACATTTTTAGCGCAAACCGAACAATTACACACTGATTTTTACCTGAACCATAATATTCACGAAGTCTACAAACTTTGATCTTGTGTGACAAAACATTCCAAACAAAAGAGATCTACCCTACATTGGAGTAGAACTGTAATGTGGAATATCTTGCGTTACAGTTATTGTTGACCTAAATATTGCAAAGCCGCTAACAACTGAAAAAAAAATCTCTTTTTCTGTAATTGGTAAAATCTGTGATACTTTACTGATGTGCACAGCCCACAAAAAAGAAATATTAACATTGTTCACTTTTGACATTTTCTTTCAGAACCACTCGTATTATCAAGTGAATGAGCAAGTTTATTTGATGCTCGCCTGTTGGCTCCGTTCCAACCATGGGTGATATCTAACTTTTTACTATCAGAATGTGTGAGTTTTATTACCAAACTTTTTGTGTGCCATTGCAACAACAGGTTCAGTAAAAAATCTAAATTCTACATAACAGCATCCAATGTTCAGCTTCTAAACTAGCAGGTAACCTGCAACCACCTTGATCCCCTGCTTAGGTGTATTAAACAACGATTCTCGATCAATAAGACAATGCCTTAGATTGTTCTGTGTTTTGGAGACGAAGATTTTCCATGGGTATAAATTAAGGTTTGCCTGATTTAGGATGAACAAATCAATGGCTTCATACAAAGAATGCACGAAGCGCAAGTTTTCAAAATGTCAATTCATACGTCTAGCTCGTAAACTAACCAAATAAATTCTTTTAGCTACACTTTAACAATGCTCAAGATTTATTATCTCTTGGTCCAACGTGTCATCACATTATGAGTATTGATGTATTACATAGTTCACGAAAGCTAAGGTAATACTTAGCTCCTTGTCCTATGCGTCGCTTACGACCTCTCTGCTAAGGCTGTCGCCAAGCACAGTGCTTCTCATGGGTGGCATAAATTAGTGAGCGGTATCAGGCTTGGTGAGGATTGGTCTAAGATATGGATTAACTAAACCAGGTTTCATGCCCTGATTTGTTGTCCTGTTGTTCTCGGCTAAGTGACGAAAATAGTAAGCAATAGGAGGTGGAAATTGAAACATCTCAATTTTCATGCCCTGATTTGTTGTCCTGTTGTTCTCGGCTAAGTGACAAAAATAGTAAGCAACAGGAGGTGGAAATTGAAACATCTCAATTTTCATGCCCTGATTTGTTGTCCTGTTGTTCTCGGCTAAGTGACAAAAATAGTAAGCAATAGGTGGTGGAAATTGAAACATCTCAATTTTCATGCCCTGATTCGTTGTCCTGTCGTTCTCGGCTAAGTGACAAAAATAGTAAGCAGTAAGATATGAAATAAGAGGTGAAAATTGAAACCTCTTAATTAAACGACAAGCCGTCATCTAGTTTTGCCATTACTTAATAATTAATAATGAATTATTAATTTATTATAATAAAGATTAATAGAGCGCGGACTTCTCTAAATCAGTTTCAATAATTTGCTGTATTGTCTAGCCAACATATTACGACCACCTTAATAAAATGCTTGCTGTTTTAAGAATTCGATTACCAGTCAGGGAGAAGAGGCAGTCAGGACAAATGCTGCCCGATGAGAAATAGAACAAGGGTAAGTAAAATAAACGAGGGTGTCCCTAAAGTAAGCTAGCTGGGGCAAGTAGAATTCCCCCTCCGCTTGATAGCCCCTTTAATGCAGGTAATGAGGATAATGTGCACATAAAGTTTGGTAAGGTTACCTAGTGAACTATGCGTATGCCGTGTCAACACTTGCATCAAGTCATAAGCCGATCAATATTAGCGTAGTTAGGCTTATAACGAAATAATTAGCTAAGGTGAGCACACAATGAAGTTTGAATCAGACTCGTGCAGAAATGCATTCCGGCCCGGCCCGGCAGGGCTTTTAAAAGCCGGGCTGGGCTGCCGGGCCGGAGCGGGCCCGCCGGGCCCGGGGCAGGCCCGCCGGGCCCGGGGCAGACCCGTCGGGCCGGGGGCAGGCCCGCCGGGCTAGGGCTGAACCCTCCGCGTCGTCCAAGACCGCTGGGCTGCAGCTGGCCTGCCAGGTCAGAGCGGAAACCCTCCCGAGCCGGCCAAGACTGCTGCCTGGCGCTTCAGCGGTTAGACAGTTGGGCCCGTGCATAGGAAAACGAGATG
>Ga0058701_10004608_pt1 | contig 11226 bp, 5 predicted proteins | sample AgamicOrMae_FD_97039 | JGI IMG/M metagenome (GOLD analysis project Ga0058701, IMG submission 97039) | Agave microbial communities from Guanajuato, Mexico - Or.Ma.e | ecosystem: Host-associated > Plants > Phyllosphere > Phylloplane/Leaf | place: Guanajuato, Mexico | collected 2012-06-04 | reverse complement strand
GCCTGAATGCTGAGCCGACTCAAAACTTTCAGCATTGCATCGGTGTGACTCGTTGAGGGACGACCCAAGAGCTCGTCGTCCTGAACGTGCTCCTGGCCCCCGTGAAACTTCTCATACGCCTCGAGAACACAGGTTTGTGACATAGATTCATCCCCATATGCGTTCTTCAACATACAAACAAAAACAACAAACAAACAAAAAGTTTCCGCGGGCGTCTTGTTGATTTTCGCGCATATTTTGATGCAGTTGATGTTGCGCTGCATGAAGAACTCCGACGGGGGTAATGACATACGCGAACTGAGCGCCCTGTCCTCACCCTCCAGGTGGCAGGAGGCAAATGACAATGCCTAGGCTGATTCAAACACATTGCCCCCTCCAACCCCCAGTCACAAAGACCGGCGGGAAGTGCATCGTTACGGCGCGGTAGCCCGATTCCCGGAACTTATCATACAGACCCTGTATACTTTTAAAAAAACGTATTCATTTTAGAGAATAATTGCTTGAAAAATGTATACATACACTACTAGTCAACAAATGAAAAAAAGTAAAAAATTGATCCTAACATACAAAAAGCAAGCGTAAAAACAAAGCCCTTTTTCCCCTAAAACTTCTTTTATACATAAATGATCTGATTAGTTGCAGTCCAGGTGACAACAGCATCGAAACGAACTGAAATGCGTTAATGTATTCCATCTGAACATAGGCCTATTCGCTTTTGGTGGGTAATAGTACAAACAACATCAGTGAAGCAGAGATCGGCCTTACTTCTTCTCGGGAAGAACGGTAAGTAGAACTGGAATTTTCTTCGTTCGACTCGATAACCATCCGTAACGTTGTACTGCAATGTAAGGTTATCGAAATCCCCCAATTTGCCCATATACGGAAAGTCCAGTGGTAAAGAGCTCGCTGTGAATTCACCGCACCGAGTGAAATTGAAGGTTGACAAACACGCATTCATTCCTGAACACACACAAAAAAAAGAAAATAATTTTAAACTTTTTACGACCAAAGCAATAAACTAGTAGATAAAATCGTTACTTGCTCCAATCAACGAAGAGTTTCATTAGTCGCAAAACAAACTGCCAAAAAACAGCAAATACAAAAAAAGGACCAGCTTTTATGCAAATACTGGGGTTCTACTTTTTTATGAGTACAGAAAAACACAAACGTCCGTGGGCCCATCCTGAAATCGGAAATTCACCTATTTTTTATCAATGTCAAAGCCGTACAACTGCTTTGGGGTGAAGACATTACATTTAAATATCATGTTTGCCTGAAACCGTCCAGTGTTTAAAAGATTGTAAGATATGTTGGACAGACAATTTTATCGCTGATTTTCAAGAGAACAACGAGGATATTGCTTGACGTTAACTTACTGCGTTTTCCAGCGAGGTTAACACAACCTTTCTCGCTTTTTTTTTCTATTTTTTTTTCTTTCTTTATTTTAGCCTCGCTGAGGTATTTCAAGTTTCATGACAAAATTCACCAATTATGGCCGTAACTAAAGCTAAAAAACATTTCTACAACTTTGATACACAAGTTATCGTGCGTACTTAATCAAAAATCGAGTAAAATTTAAAAAAAAAATGCGTTTGAAAGTGCGATGGTGAGCAGGCAGGCAACTCTTTCATGGCATTTGCTCACCTCGCATTTTCAATCGCAGATTTTCAAAAATTCACATAATTTCTATCGAAAATATTCAAATTAAACTGTGAATCAAACTTGTACAATTGTTTTCCAGCCTTAGTCATGGCCATAATTAGTGAGTTCTGTCGTAAAACTTAATATTACCAGGCAAAGCCGAAAAAAAAAATGAAGCAAGGAAGGTTGTGGTAACGCCCCGCTGTGTATAATGCGCATCGTTTACCCCCCACTTTTTTGTTTTGGTTCAAAGAGCAAATTTCTCTATATCGGGTCGTACATTTGTTTATTAATAAATTAGCCTCTCAAAACTCCCGCGCAAATTGAACACGGAGTACACGGTAGTTTTCGATCGGAAGGACTAAGAAAACCGATGGAGGCCATTAGACAGTCCCCGTGAAGAACGGCACCCAGATTAAAAGGTATTTTCTCTACATCCCGTTCGGCATTCATTTCACGCATACTTACTGGACCATGTTGGTCTGATGAAACATAATTCTGGGAGAATCGTGGTCGCGTATTCGTTCGTCAACTTGTATACTTGGAGTACACCTCGACCAAACAACTCCCCGCTATCGCCGCTTAAATTGTAGCGTTCTGAAACTAAAAAGTGTACAATTACAAACAGGGAATTTCTAACGAGTTGTAGAAAGCCACAAAAGAAGTTTGATGTAAGGCTGCATGAAAACGAAAATGAATGTAATTTGTAGTTCAACGAGTGAATGAATAGATGAATGTGCAATGTCTTCCGGATCAAGAGATAGTCACAGATATAAATGGCGGGTGAACGAAGTAGCTGTAGCTCCCGCACAGATAAGAAAAACAGGACCAAGCATTAAGTGGGATTTTGAGAAAGCGCTCTCTACCTTCATTCCGATGATAGTAATTTTCATATTGCGCTCGTTTGAATCATTACCTATATTTTATGCTAATAAGCCAATATAATCAGTTTAATTAATACGAGGGGCAGTGGCAGGGTTACCAGGGTGGGGAGGGTAGGCTCGAAACCCCCTATGATGAAATTTGGGCCTCTTCGGAAATCGTCCAGAACCGATGAAAAAAGTACGGGGGGGGGGTCCTTTGGCTCGAAGATTTCGAAAATCCAATTTTATTCTAGTTTACCTGACAGTCGCTTTACAAGCAAAGGAAAGTGATGCTCCAAACGAATGGACTTGAACATTCGAACCTAAAAGCACTAAAATATCTGCATATTTACAACGGCTTAGTGCATATTTGAAGAGATTTATTAAAATCCCGAAAGTATTTTTAGCATTAGGAACGCCAACGACGTTCTATAAAAATTCAGGATCTGAATAAGTACGCAACCCGCGCAACAGCCCCCTCCACTTGAAAGGTCTGGCTACGCACTAACGCGGACTTAATAAAAATAAAGAATTTTCGCGTCAATGAACAAAAATTTAATAAAATTTTCAATTTGGCTCAAAACATACTGGCATTGTTTTATTTTTTGGTATCTTGTTAATACTCTAGAAGTTAAACATTCAGGAAAACTTACATGCTTCTCTACGCTTTCTGCAAACTGGGCTATTATTCACAGAAGGCTGATAACTATAACTTGAAAAATTGAAATGGAAAATGCAAGTAACAGTAACTGTAATGATTCAGATACATTACCATTACTCCATTTTGCTGTTCCTGGCTGCAAGAACAATAAAATTGGCAGAGACACTCTTTCAGAACAACTTGCACATCAAAATAAAGTGCCGTAAAAACCAGCTATATAAACTATCTGATAACATATCCTCTCTGCATTTGTTGGTTCCCAGTCTGAAAAACAAATAACAAAATAAGTAAAAAATAAATTAAATAATTAAAACAACAAATAATTAAAAAATTACCCCCCCCCCAAAAAAAAATACAACTTTTTAGGACAGACAAAAAGAGATCAAAGGACAAATACTGATAAAAGAGGCAAATCACAACTATGAGTTCCATAAGTACTTCAAGGCGGAAAGAAAAACTGTTGATTTTGAAGAGGCAAATCACAACTTTGAGTTCCATAAGTACTTCAAGGCGGAAAGAAAAACTGTTGATTTAGAGTAATAGATGACCATAGCTAATGATAGCTATCATACTGATTTAGAAACAACAATCACAGTAATATTTGCAAGAACAACATTGTCATTTAAAGTGTTATGATAAAAGTAGCTCCCAAAAATGCTTGAAGGCGATGTAAGAATTCATTTGAAATGAACTCTCAAATGAATATGTACTAGAGAGTTCCTTAATCCAGAACATCCTGTTTGTGCTTCATTTTAACGATTCAAGAGCTGTGTAAATACACACACCCAATACAACTGAATCGGCCGATGATATTTGCACAAAGAATGCATTTGTATGGGGAGACTTGAACGCACGTAACCAACCTAATGCATTTTCTTATGGGGAGACTTGAACGCAGGTAACCCAACCTAATGCATTTTAAATGGATAATTTGTGCCAATATCCACTCCGCAACTGAATCTGGACATTAGCTTTGAATCATGATTAAGGTAAACCCTGAATCTTTGGCTAAAATAAGTTCTAATTAGACACACATCAAAGCCTCTAAAACAGTGACTCTCTAAAAGTTGTTTTACACAAAAAGAGAATAAGACTTCCACAAACCAAGACCGCAATGCTCTCCCCAAATACGTCAGTTTATTGTATCAGTGCATTGGTAGAGTCACTTATGCCCTTACCACATAATTTGTATGATTACCTTTGACTCCGAAAATGACAAAATGGAATAGATGTGCGCAAATTGGCTCTCGCGAAGGAGTTCCTACTGTCGTACACGTATAGGTTATGATTGATTGTCGATGGAATCATCGTAACTTAGGGAGGTGTCTACGTACTGAAAGTTAAAACGTCAAGATAAAGCTACTAAGAGACAATTTGCAAATCCTTACCTTTAAACTAGTACGGTTGTCATTCACAGCCTCAGTGGTCCTGTTGCACTTGAAGAGAGCGGCATGGTTCGGAAGAATTGAAATGATCACCAGCCAAAGAGATATGTCTGCAGCTTGAGTCATATTCAGATTATCACTTTAAACAGACGCGATTGAGAAATTGTGATTAATACGCTTGTAAAGGATAAATAACTACGTAATTTCGGCGACGCATCTTGATTAACAGGTGCGCACTGATCATAGGTACGCACAATCATATAGTCGTTTGTAAACAAAACAAAGACGTCAAACAGGAGCTTTTGGTCTTCACCACTTTTTCTTGGCGAGCCTCCGACGGCTATCTCCGTAAATAAAGACTGTCGCTGATTGGTTCCCTGCAACACTCAACTCGGGGGCTCGTCGAACACGAAGGTTGGCGCAGGGTTGGCGCTTGACTATGAGAAATATTGCTTTCGTAAATTGTCTGCTCGTTTCGTATTACACAATGACCAAACCACCAATCCTTTGCGTATCTGGCATAATAAAGCACTTGTAAAATACCAAAGATTTGTATAGACTTTAAAAGGATATTATATTTTATTTTAAGGTTGAGCATGTTCTGTGACTCTTGACAAATTTTCCATTTTAGCATCTCACATATCTCACAGCCTGGTGGTCTCTGCCACAAGAGCACAAGAGCGAAAGAACAAGCATGCGCATTGCGCATCACTTATCGGCGCTATGGCTTCTCCACTCTGGGATTTTTTGTCAACATTAGTGTCGCAATTTAATCTGAAATCTCGTACCGATTAGTTAAATATATCTTAATTTCAGTGAACTCAAAGTTTCATTGGATTCTTGCAGTGCATGATACTGCACTATGTCGGTGAAGTCTGGGAAGCTTTTGAGGTACGTTCCTTAACCTCAACAAGGTCTGAAAGGTGCTTTTAATCCTTCTATATTGTTCTTACCACCAGTTTTATTATTTTTTTTGGAGAATTTGTAATAATGGTAATAAAGATTCAATATGTACACTCAGCGGTACTGCTCTTCGCTGTTCCCAATGCCGCCCTACCTTGCGGCACTTGGCGGTCCGGACTTGTCATAGATTTCCTTGTATTGCTTTTATTTTTATCCTCGTAATGTTCTGAATGGCTGACATTGTCGAAGTAGCATAAAATTTTCTAGTGCTTGTGATATGCTCCGGTTAGCAGTAAACTCCGTTAGCCCTGGGGATAAGAGCTTAATATTTTTGTTTCCCTATCACTTAGCAAGCCTTCATTGATGAACTGCACTCAAGAGTAAAATGAACGTATTGAATTTTAAGTGGGAAATGCAGCACAACTTTTCTATGACTCCAAGCATGACAATTGTGTTACCTCTAAATTTTGAATCTAGAAAAAATGTTGTCAAAAAGAAAAAGCTTCCTTATGACTTCCTTTTTTTCATTTTTGTATTTGATTTTTAGTGGCGAGGAGCTCCGCCTAGCTCACCAGTCTACCGATCAATCTCTTCCCATCGTCGGCCAAAAAGAATTCAAACCCACGAATTCGTGGCTCGAGAAGAAACAAATTGAAACCGCATTGGATGAGAAGAAACAATTGCTAGAATATGAGAGAGTTGAAAAGCTGTAAGTTTTTATCCCTTTACGTAACTATAAGGAAGTAATTATTGATTATTCGTATTGTTTTCGGTTATTTACTTTTTTTGCAATCACCTTACAGCGGCTCCCTCGCCCAAGCGGAGTGGTACGAAAGGAAGAAGTTAGCCGAAGTCACCGTTAGAGCAGGGAAGTTTGCACTGACTATGGGCTTCGAAAAAGACGGCAAAATATTTTTGTATCCAGAAGAAGCTCTGTATTTGTTGGAGACGGTGAGTGAGCGGGTAATGTAGTAACGAAATCCATGAGATTTTCGTTCAAAATCACATGCTTTTTCTACACATGAAAATTTCCGTGAGGTCGTTTCGTTCCACCTTATTATCACATGATCTTCAGTGAAAGGCGACTTATCGTTTCCCGATCGGTTGGCGATGATCTAAATCGAAAGTTAACTGCTTTGAGCAGTCTCATATCAACGAAATATCCGGGGAGCGTTTGTAGACGTCCAGAAGTAAACACACAAAAAGTTTTCTGCAATTCTACCATGAAAAACGATTCTTAACACCACGATTTTCGACGCGGTTTATGACTGGTAGCAGCTATTACGCTATCATGCTCCGGAGAATGTTTGTGAGTCACCTGCTGCAACTCGAGACGTTTTAATGACGTTTCGCTTCCGCGTGAGGAGGAGACGTGTGCTCCGAACCGTTCGAACTAGCGGAAAGACGTCTTAAATTTGGGTTGTTCATTGCAACGTCACGTGATACGGCTCCGCGTGAGTTACAATCTAGTTCGAGTGTTCAAAAGTAGATAACATTTTGATATCTTTATTTGATATTTCGAGTTTGATATCTGTTGCGCTGCTCTTACTCGTTAATAGAAGACTTAGGTGGAGGAAGGCATCCGCAGTCTCGCCGCTGAAACCATGCTGAAGTTTTACCGCTACCCCGAAGCCTTTTTTCCGTTAGTCTGTGGTTCAACTCTTGTCATGCCTTCAAAGTCAGAGTTTTAACAATCGAAGTGTTAACTCGACCTTCAGCAAGCTGGTTCGGGGGTACAGCGTTGTTTCTCACCATTTATACTTTGTTTCTTTTGTCGGCAGAATTGTCTGCAGCTCATGTACCACGGTGTTGCCATGAGTATTCAACAAGCATACTCGTTACTGCTGAGTCCCACAGACTGCTCCCTCAAGCAGTACAGGGCTTATTCTCATCTAAGTAAACAAGGTTATCGCCTACTGCGCTATTGTAAAACTTCTCGCCCTACAGCGTATGAGCTTCAAATGCGTCTGGATCAGCATGCACCCCATAAGCGAGTTTTCCCCGATGTCGATGCGGAAGATCAGCAGACTACTGAGGTGAACCTTGAAGAGGACGAGCATACTGCTGAAAGTCCAGAGGAAGAGCTGAGAGCGGGTGAGCAGGCTGCAGAAAGAAGTAAAGTAGAAAACGGTGAGCAAAGTACAGTGCGTGACGCAGAGACTCCGGTAAACAGTCCTGGAAAGAAGACAGGGGATCCGGCAGGCGGCAAGGAAGTTCCTCTCGATAAACGGAAAGGTGACCAGAGCATTGAGGAAGAGGATGCGGAAGAAGAGAAGGCTGCCATCAACGGGCAAATGAAAGATTTTGCTAAGAGCGTTGCCGATATGGGAAAGTCCTTAATTAAAACTGAAAAAAGTGATGGAAGGCAAGGTTTCGGTTTGGAAGATCTGAGACAAAAAATTCTTGATATGTTGAAAAACCATTTTCAAGGACAAATCTCTCAGGAAGCCATGGATGCAGTATCGTTGAGTGCTTCGAACGCTATTTTAGGTCATGTTGAAGATGTTGAAACTGGGGAAAGGCGGACAAAGATAGAAATTTCAGACGACAGTGAAAATGGGCAGGGTGTTGAGTTCCAAGACGACGGTGAGTCGTCCACAAAATTGATTTGTGATGAAAGTGGCTTAGATGTGTCCAAGAAGAGTAGCGAAGCGGAAGAAGTAGTTTCGAGCAATAATGATGAAGTGGCGCCCTTGGAAGTATGTAGAAAGAGCGGAGAAGCGGAGTCAGGAGAGGCACCCAAGAAGAGCGATGAACCGGCTCCTGATGAGGTATCCAAGAAGAGCAGTGAAGCGTTGCCGGATGAGGTGTCCGAGAAGAGCAGTGAAGCGTTGCGGGAGGAGGTGTCCGAGAAGAGCAGTGAAGCGTTGCGGGAGGAGGTATCCGAGAAGAGCAGTGAAGCGTTGCGGGAGGAGGTGTCCGAGAAGAGCAGTGAAGCGTTGCCGGAGGAGGTGTCCGAGAAAAGCAGTGAAGCGTTGCGGGAGGAGGTGTCCGAGAAGAGCAGTGAAGCGTTGCGGAAGGAAGTGTCCGAGAAGAGCAGTGAAGCGTTGCGGGAGGAGGTGTCCGAGAAGAGCAGTGAAGCGTTGCCGGAGGAGGTGTCCGAGAAGAGCAGTGAAGCGTTGCTGGAGGAGGAGTCCGAGAAGAGCGATGGAGCGGCGCGTGGGGAGGCATCCAAGAAGAGTGATGAAGCGGTGCACGTACAAGTGTCCAAAGAGAACGGTGAAGCGAAGTCTGGAGAAGTGTCCAAGAGGAGGGATGGATCAGAATCGGGAGATGGATCTGAAGAGAGTGGTGATGCGAAATCGGATGAGGTATTCGCGAAGAGTGATAAAGCATCCGAAGAGATATCCAAGAGGAGAAGTGATTTAGAAACAGTTGAGCGTGATAATACTAGAGAAGTGGAGTCAGAAAGATTATCCGTTGAAAGTGAATCTCGAGTGTCTGGACAGTTACATGAAAAGAATGAAAAAGTGGGTTCAGAGGAGTTGCCAGAGGACAATGGGGAAACTTCACACGCATCCAAGAAGGTGGAAGACTTCGCTACGGATCAAGTACCAAAGCAGACGCCGTCCCAAGAGGGGTCTAACGAAGATGAAATTCTGGTAAGAGATAGTAACAAGACTGGTTCTGAGACAATACCCGCTGAGAAAATCGTTGGTTCCTCCGCTGTTTCTGAGCCTCAGTCGGAACCAAAAATTAGTGCTCAATGTAGCGAACTAACCGACAAAATATCGGGAGAGCCTTCCAATGAAAAACTCACTGTCATCGCTGGTGGTAAAGACAAGACTAATGAAAAACTTTGCCAAGCACGATCCGCTAGTCCCAATAAGAGAGATAGAGTAGGAAAAGAAAGAAGCGGAAATCAAACAAGCGAGGAGGGCGACGATCTCGAGGAAAGTTTGGATGATTCAACTGAGCTGCTTGAAGTTCCTATAGAGGGTTCCATCAGTCAAGTTTCTACACAGGAAACCATAGAATCTTCGCGAGGTGACATAGATGCCTCTGGGGAATCCGATTCGGAGATTTTAGAGTTTCAAGTGTTTGATGGCAAAGATAACCGAGATGGCAGGAGAGACAGCAGCTTCGAGGCCATGCAGACGGACGACGATGTGGTGGAGATCGACGACCCCAACTCGTGGAAGAACGTCAAAGTAGAGCTGCCTGAAAAGAGCAACAAAAGGTCTTTTTCCGACTCGAATGGATGGAGAAGTTTTAAGGAGTCCCTAGCGGAGAACCCAAGCAAGAAACCCAAACTCGAGGGTGGAGTAGACATCGTTGCTGTCCGCTGCGCCAAAAATATTGAACTTATCGATATATCGGAAGAAGCTAAATCGGCGAAAGCTGCACCCAAAGGAGAAATTGAGGTCGTGGATTTGGACGAATCGGAGAGTGACTCAGGAAGCGATTCCAGCGAAGAAACGCCCTATGTGAAGCAAGAAAAGAGAGTAACACCTCTGCAGCGACCCAAAGTAGCTTCTGCTTTCGAGAGAGCGAGAGACTCCAAGCGCAAGCTTATCATGGATTCGTTCCCTAACATGAGCGATAGACAGGTCTTGACAGTTCAAGTTCCACCGCGACACCTTCTGCCACCAAACATCAACCCCGCGCAGCCAACGTATACCATCCAGCGACGCGCTCTCTTCTTTGACCGACCTTACCGACCTCAATATCAGCAACGGAGATATTTCAACCATAGTCCGAGGTTCAACAATCACTACCAGCCACGTCAATCATTACCAAACCAGTATTCCAGCTTTAGACATCCTATGAACCGGCAAGTATGGCAAGGACTGTCTGTGATGCAAAACGCGCCTATGTCCCCAGCCGCTTTGCAAGCCCTCCAGATGATCACATCCATCGTTCTTCCAATGTTTGGCATCAACAATGTTGGATCACCGTTGAGGGGCCAGCAACCGTGGAACCGAAACCCTAACCTAGGATCATCCATGAGATCGCCTATGGGTTCACCTATGGGATCGCCCATGGGATCACCCATGTGGCAACAGAGATCTTGGCAGAGCAACCAGCCGTGGAGATTCCAAGCAAGGCAACCGTGGCAGCCGAACAACCGCTTCAGCAGGCCGTGGCCGAACCGGAGCGTGGACAGAGATGAAGAAGCTGTTCCGGAGAGGCCTAAGAGGCCCGCCTTTCTTCCGCCCCTCGGACAAGCCTCGCCTTTGCCCGGGTCGTGGAATAATGAACGGATGACTCAGCCCGATCGCGCGGGGTCCAGAAGGCCGAAGCGACCGTTCCTCTTCGACAATACTTACTCTGAAAGAAGTGTTAAGAGCGCCAAAGAACTGCTAGCTGATATAGAAGACGAACTGTCGTGGAAGAAGATCAGAATTATGAATGAGGGTTCGGATTCCGACAGCGGAGACGAGGTGACGATCACACCGATCAACCCCACCAAGTCCTCACAGCTTCAGCCTCTACTGAAATTAAACCAATGCACTAGTTCAGGTAATTACAACCAACTATTTTATTCATTGATGAAATCAGAGTAAACTGTTTAATTGGAAGGTGCCGTTTCCTAACTCGTATCTTTTACCGTCGTTCTGTATTAATTTCATCATGAGGCTTACAAGGAGAGTACCTTGACTGTCACACTCCGATTTGCTTGAAACTCCCGGGGGCTGAAGTTGGCGTCACTGTAAGGTGTCCCATGTAAAAATTTGCTGCTGAAGTTTATTTTTACTATGTTAAAAACAGCGTTAAAAATTGAACAAAAAAAACTTTTTTTGAGGTGGACCCCAAAAAATAGGCTATTCTT
>Ga0058701_10004607_pt1 | contig 11226 bp, 2 predicted proteins | sample AgamicOrMae_FD_97039 | JGI IMG/M metagenome (GOLD analysis project Ga0058701, IMG submission 97039) | Agave microbial communities from Guanajuato, Mexico - Or.Ma.e | ecosystem: Host-associated > Plants > Phyllosphere > Phylloplane/Leaf | place: Guanajuato, Mexico | collected 2012-06-04 | reverse complement strand
TTGGTTACAGTTACTAAAAAAATTGCAATGGTGACAAGAAAATAGTAAAGGCGAGGAAAAAAATGTTATTTTAACAGATATGGTTGTAGTCTGTATAAGAACAAAGCGCAACTGCAAGTTTCATAGATATTTTTGTTACTTTGACATTTGTTTCATTGCGAGGAAGTCATTTTTTGCGTGAATGCAACATCAACTAATCAATCCTAATCTTTGACATCAAATCATTCCAAAAAACAAAAACAAAAAAAACAGAAATGGAACATCAAGTGGTAGCGTTTCTCCAACTTATGATATCCTACATCTTTGACGATTTTTTTTTTGTAATTATTACATTTAATACAAAAAAAACACGTTTTTTGTTGTTTTTTTAATATATTTTTTAATATATATTTTTTTTTATTTCTCCGTTGGGTTATGGCCAACTTTTAAACAGTTGGCCCCACGTGCAAGTAAGGTTCAGTTTCACTAAACCAGTGGTAGGCTCAAAGTTAACATTTTGAAAATATTTGTATTATAAGGATGGTACTCTGCAAAGCTATTTATAAGGGTTATAAAGAGTGCAAAAGGCACATCCTTCCATCAGACATATTCAAAGAACGGAGCGTAATTGATGAATGTAGCTCAGGTGATGGATGGCATACGGCGTATGGCTCTTTGACAGAAATAAAACATTATCCGCCGGAGGTAAAAATCATTAAAGCGAGGCTTCCTTACACTATAAAAACTTAAAATTATTAGTCATATACGTGAGATAAAGTTCCTATTTTAGTAGAATCGTCCGCGTCTCCGACCTCTTTCATTCGAAGTTATGTTGGTAAGTCAGTGTTTCCTGAAAAATTAGGCTCTACAAGAACCCTTTTATACCATATTGTAGTTGCGATTTACAAAACTACAGATATACTATGCCATTGTTTACTCTAAGATATGATATTGTTAATCATGATCTTTAATAAAATGTAATATTTTACGGAAAACAATTATTTTCCATTTTTCTTACAGATCGGTTGAAATCTGATATCACCGTCTATAATATAAGTTGACATTACCGGTCGTTGCCTTGGTCATAATGAGTCCGCTCATGTTCTTACCTGCAACCGAGAGAAAAATAATTTTAAATACATTGCATGTCTTTATCGTACAGGCAACACGAAACCAAGTTGATTGTATTTTTCGACAGGCGACACAGTAGGCTTAAAACTATTAATCACTGGGAAGTAGTAAACATATCAAGATTATGACAGACTGGTAGTACACTAATAGTAACAGAGACTTCGGTCGATTTGCAGACGTGAAATGAGTCCTTTAGAGTTGGCGGAAGAGTGGGCCGTATTTTTAGCATCCCGGGGGACGAACCAGAGGAAGTGAGGGGAATCAGAACCCAAGCGCGCCTAGCGGGTTTAAAAGGAACCTCAAAATTACTCGTCTAGGAAACAGGATCGGAAAAGTGAAATTTATAGGGATTGCCCCATCGTACAGTTACGCGTTCTTATAGGGGATCCTCATGATCAACCGCAATGCTAAAAGGGGAGAAAATTGCAAAACTGAATGATTGGCCGAGGTGGGGCTCGAACTCACTACGTATCAGCTTACTGTCCAGCGCTCTACCGCTTACGCCAAACCACCAAATTCATTGAATGAGGTAAATATGATGGGTTGGAGGGGTAACTCTGGGGAGAAACTTTTCTTGAGATAATAAATCCAACAGCGTAAAGTCTCATCTTAAATGTGGTGTTCATTCATCAAATAATGATTCATCGACACCACTTTTTTGTCCTGATTCGATTTCGGCTAAGTGTGATCAACTGCCTCCTTCCCACTCAGGCCAAGCGATATTAGGTGGATTATATTAGGCGATATGAAGTCCAGTCATGTAGGTCACTATATACAAAGTGAGGGAAATCACACCTCGACAAAGGTCGCACAGTATGATCACTGATCAGTTAGTTTAGCTACTGGTTGGGCATCAGAAACAGATAAAATTAATCCTTACACTTTCCTAATTAGACAGAGCTATTAAGGTTATCGCTACCGTTCCGATCCGAAATTACTTCCGAGAATAATGTCAACAAGTAAGACAATAATTGTTCTGTTTTTCCCCTTCGTGTTTCCGGCTCGTCCTTGTTCCGTTTCGGTCCGAATGCCGCATGCCGCATCCATCCACAAAAACGTAGCGAATCTTACGGGGTTAGTGGGCGTCCTTTTAACAAGGCTGAAAGCTATTTTCAAACACTGCCCCCTCCCCTTCGTCACACACACACACCGTCAACAAGCTCACTATTGCATTACTATGATTAGCGGGCAAGGAAAACCAATTCACAGTCGGAATACATGAATTCTGGAGGATGGGTAATATTCCCGATTAGAAATTTAAGTTCGTATTCTATTCGTACTTGAGTCAATATTAGGTTTACTGTCATATAAAATCGTCCAGCCAAACCCATATCATGCACCAAATACGTTTACATAATATATCTGATTGAACTATAAACACATCTTTTGGATGAGATTTCTAATACCTACTTTGTTAAAAGCAGCTTTCCACAATCTGAGATACTTGGCCCCTCCCATATCAGTGGGATAACAGAGGACTGTGCTGTTGTAGTTTCCTGAGTGAAAAGTTCTCAGGCTATGGTTACACCATTTGACGAATTCCAAGGGACTATTGTTCAAGATTTTAAGCTAGAAAATATGGTCTTTTTGATGATCAAATCGTTTTTTGCATTTTCTGGCACGAGTAGTTAGCGGAGGGTTTGAAAGAAAGTCCATAGAAGTGATATAACTGTGTAGTGAGGAGCTAACTTCAATTGAGAAAAGTAGAGCAACGCCGTAATAATTAGTGCGATCTGCAATGAGAGCGAAAGTACACAAATGCACACTAAGATTCACCAAGAAGCCATGTCAGAACAAGCCATCTTAAAGCTGCAGAAAGAGAGCTCTATCAAATCTTATGAAGAGATTTGATGGTTTAAAAAAGTACTTCGAGTATTTGGTATTTAAAGAGTTTCTTTCTAGTTTTTTTAACAGGGCTTGGAACGATACATTCCAAAGAAAAAAACCATTTCTATACCTGTTTTGGGAGTGAAACCAAAAAAAGGGTAGTACGTATTTTGGTTATTTTTCAATATAGTCCTATGCCCTGCAACATCAATGGAAAGCTCTCACAGAGACCTGTTAAATGATGTGGCTGAACACACTTGAAAAATAACCAAAATACGTACTACCCCCGATTAAGTTTCACACCCAAAACAGGCGAAGAATTCCCTAAAACGGGTGTTTAGATTTTTCTGTGATTTTATCGGAGGAAACATTCAAGGTTATACAGAAAGAAATTTATATTTTTAAAAACTGTAGTAATAAAAATATTTCAATTTCCACAATACAAGAAAGTTTGTCTTCCTTCTCCATGAACCACTCTCGACAAAGGGGCGATAGTCTTTCGTCCATGATAGCATTAAAATCAATCCTTCCATAGTAACTTATATGACGTACCAAAATTAATACAAGTAAAGATATCGAGAAACAAATCGTTCGTAATCGAAAATAAAACGATCTGATGAATTCACAATTGTTTGAACTGTTTGGGAAACTTTGGAACAATTGTGCAATATTTCTGCCAGCATTTTTGCCTCCGTTCTCAATTTCTTCCAGCCTACCAAATCAATATTTTGACACACTTAAGTACTGCTCGTGTGTTTGCCAATCAAAATAAACTGCGATCTCTGATCTGATACGTAAACCTAGACCTTTTCTATTGATGACATAATGATTGTGTGTTCCAATAACTGTACCAAGAATCACATCATTTTTAAAAGATGACGGATAGGGCATGGTTAAGGGTCGAAATGACGCTGCTTGGTTTGGTTGAATAAGGGATTTTCGGAAGTGTTCAAATTAAGATTGAATTAGCTAGAGGTTATACTTAACTTGAGGCTAAGGTTTTATCAGGTTTGGTTCGATTATGTTAAGCGGCTAGCGTTTATCCTACAGAAATGTGAAACAGCGAGGAGAGAGAGATAGGGGTATAGAAAATCATATCAAGTGAGAGAAAGGTTAGGTTAAGTTAGGTAGAGATAGAGGTCATTCAAGTCATGCGAGTCTGACCTAGATTAGGTTTAGGAAGTTAAGCTATGATAGTTTTCGTTTTTTACAGATAATTTCCTTCTCCTACTACCCGCGTCAAAAATTACGTCAATTCTGGCTGCTTACGTGTTGGACTACTTTAAACAAGTTATACCGACGGTGTAAACCTGAAGGTAACGACTGCTAAAACGATTGAAAGATGCCCTGTCTAATACCTTCATTAATTGACTTAATTCGCGAACACATGATTTATGAGGAACATGATTCTTTTTTTAGCGCTAATGGGCAAGTTGTCCTTATGAGCACATCACTAACGTAATTTCCTTGTTTCAGGGGAAATATCGAACAGTGACCCTCAGATTGCTTACCTCAGCAAATCCCTCTCCCTTAAAAAAAAGGTCCTTTATTCATGTTTTGGGTAACAACACAGGAAAAACCAACAGCTGTTTTATGTATTCCCATACCTGTTTTGGATATAAAGATAAAACAAGGGAAAAGCGTTCATGATTTTGTTCTTTATGGAGGAAAATATAAGAACAACCATATCACTGAAAATGTCTCGTCAAGAGCTCTCCATTGATAACTTTAGTCATATAATCTTCAAAAATAAATTACGCTCACATTTTATTTTTCCTTTATACTTAGAACAGAACAACCTGAAACCGGGCTTAGTTTTTTTGTTTTTTTGTTGTTTTTTTGTTTTTGTTTTTTTTGTACGATAAACTGCATATACCGCGTGATACGGTTGGTTTACAAGGTAGACCTTTTACCGACCGCAGAAGACGAAAAGGCTCAGCAAGAGTTTCTCATTGATTTAAATGTCTCTTATTGATGCGTTTATCATAAAGGCTCAACAAAATTAATGGTATTTTATCTCCACGAATTTCATGTCCACATATGCACCAGGAGGGAACAAACCAAACCAGATACCTTATGCATTTTTAAACACATTAAATAGCTGAAATACATATTTTTCCCAAAATAATAACCAGTCTTCTTTTTTTTTTTTTTTTGCTAACATCACTGGAAACTTGCTGATTCGGGTTCCATGCTAATGTTTACTTTGATATTTTTTAATTATTTTTTCAGAGAGGAAGTAACTTGAGGAGCCCATTGTTTGATTCACTTCGGAAGAGCATCATTATTCTTCGTAACACGTCGTAAATTAAAGGTATTTTCCTCTGAATGGCTGAGTAAATTACGCGTTTCTGCACCTTTTTCAGCTGTCTACCGTTAAACAAGATTCTCCGAAACGTTTGTCTTATCACTAGACGTTACTCATCTCAAGCTGATCGCGTTTTGAGAAAAGCCAAGGTTGCGGTGAGCAAGACCTTCGGCCCGCTAAATTCCTTCCGTAAAATGCAGGATGTTCAATTTTCAATTTTTTTCTCTAATACTGTGAAAAGAGATTAAGAAAAACTTGAAAAAAAATAGTAATAAAAAAAAGACTGAATTTCCGTGCCTGTTTTAAGATAAAGGCACTACAAGCATTTAAAAGGAAAGCATTAAATATTTGTATCGCCGAAAATACTCGCAATTGACGTGCGTACGGCGATCTATTTTAAAAAGGTACCGCTAAAAATATCTTTAGTATGATCTGTTTACTAAATTGTGGCAAAAGGAAAAAATATACTGTATCGCGACGCTCATTCATGGCCAAACTCATATTTTTCAGCTCCTTTAATTTTAGAATCGCTCATTCATTTGGCAAACTAACCAATGACATTCACCCAATTTAAAGGGTCAAGCCAATCACAGCTCAGCTCTTCATGTGGCCATTTATTGAACTACTGAAATCGAGACCGCAGACCAGACGGCTTAAGGAGGAGGTTCACCTAATGAACGGCTTACACGATATTTATCGGAAAAGAGACCTGTTTTCGCCATGAGATTTCATATTAAAAACTAACGCCTGTTTTAGGTATAAAGATAAAACAGAGGAAGAGGATTATTTGTTTATTTACAAAGATACCCCCATCACAGTAAAAACAAAATACTCGTTTTGGGGAATGCCATTAGCTCTTTTGGGTGTGAAGCTAAAACAAGGTAGTACGTATTTTGGTTATTTTTCAGGATAGGCCTAAGTTCACCCATACCACTCGAAAGGTCTCGGCGAGAGCTTTCCATTGATGTGGCTGAACGTAGGTCTAAGTTTAAAAATTACCAAAATACGTACTACCCCCCGTTTTAATTTCCTAAAACGGGTGTTTTGTTTTTAGTTTTTACTGTGATGAATAACTAGATCAATGGATAGCTCTCGACGAGATTTTTTCATTGGTATGGTTGTTGATAGGTTTATCTTCAAACATAACCTAATTACCCCCTGTTTCACCTTCATAACTGAAATACGTGTGGAAAAACCTAAAACAAGGGTTAGTTTTTACTGGAGTTTAAACAGTAAAACAGAAGCATGAAGTACTCGTTACTAAGAATCGCAGTCATGAGGCCAAATTTGTCAACCAGCCTAACAACAGTAAATTCTCCACTAAAAACTAAGCAAGCTATGTCAACTCATGTTGTCAGCTAACCACAAGGAAGCCAGAGTCTAAGTGAAGAGTTGTCAGCTAACCAGTTTCCAGAAGTTGTAGTCCACTAACCGTGTTTTCTCAGACCCGATTTTGGAGATTAATTAATGGTTTTATACCACTTGAGACTCGTTGACTTTCATGGAATTGCGGAAAAAACGGTTGACATCATCGGCTATTAACCCCGCGCTGCATTTAAATCCACATCTGACGTTACTTGCACGCATCTTGGTACGTTTTGCGTGTCCGCAAGCGCTTACGTTGATGTTAGGAAATCAGAAGCCCGTCAACAGCTTGCTCATGGTCAAGGCCATATTTTTAATAGTAACGCTAATTTTTCAATGAAATCCTTCAGAGTTATCCTCTTGCATTTTTATTCAGATATTTCTATGTCATATAATGCTTGGTACGTTACAGTTCTGTTTGATGTGTGTATTCTGTATGATGTAATAAATAAATGTTAATTGGGTTCTGTTCGTTATCAACCCACTACCGCCCAGCGATGCCGTTTGGAAACAATAAAAAATATTTTAGAGGATCTTTTTAGTTCAGTATTATCAAAATTAAAAAATATCACCCCTCTGGAAACCAGAAATCTAATAACCAGAATAATTTAGACATTTTCCAAAGCTTAAAATTGCGTAATTTAATACGAAAAATCCTTCGAATTTCACGTAAGTTCAATTTCACTTCAAATACTTTGGGCTTTTATGGGTTAACTGTACATATGATGTTTGATTTATAATGTTATACATGTATGTGTTTATTCACGATACTATATCCTCATGCACATATGTTGTATGTATATAGTATATTTTACTGTGTACATTGATGAGTGTGCTCTGTATATGACACTGTATGTGATAGATTGTCCATCATTTTATACCGTTTCTATCGTCTACTAAAAGCTTAAAGCTCCGGTAGGCTCTTATCAGTATGTTGAATGTATTCTATCGGGTTTGAATTTTTAATAAGTTTTTCTAGATATTTTCATGTTGCGCCGTTAACAGTTAAGGGGTTGAAGTTTCTTCTTATTTCAATTCACTTCAGGGTGCAAAAGCCATTTTTACTTAATTGCCAAGAGCCTTGAACTGCGAAAACGTGATCACATCGTTTACCATTTTCAATTTGCAAGTCAATTCCCAATTCTATGAAGTGATAAAATAAGGCTGCATAATAAAGAAGGTTCAGAAATTTCTACAGCGCGCCCAAGTATCACTAATTCCATTAAACAGATGACTCCACAATTTCCCGGCGGAAAAATCTGTGAGGTAAGCAGGTAAGAGCGGAGCTATCTGATCTAGTGCGCGATCGCGATCGTATTGTGTTTTGTGGCGACACCTATCGGCGACTTTGTGAACTAACAATGCGAGTTCGACAGCCGCGATGGGAAGTCTCGGCCGCGCGACGCTGGCCATGCCACAGATGACGCCCGCCGCGCTTTGCCGAGGGGGGGAGAAACTGAGGTGGCAGCACTTGGGCAGGATCGAGATATGCCCGCGGAGAAAGAGCCGACGGCGCCGGTCAAAGAAATAAACACCAGCACGTGGTCCTATTCGACCAAACGCGTTGCTGATATTGGCATGCGATGCACGAGGTCTCCCTGGAGTGCATTCACAGCGAGAGTGTTGGTAAGGTTTAGGGAAAAGTTAGGTCAGGATATAAACTGGTTAGGTTAGGATAAATCTGGTTAGGTTTGGTTTTATTGGGTAAGGCCTAAGCCCGGTCAAGTAGGAGTGAGCCTATACAGTTAAAACTAACCCCCTTTCTTTAGGTGTGAGGGTAAAACAGGGGGAAAGTGTAATTTCGTTATTTTTGAAGATATCCCTACGAATAACCATATCAATGGAAAGCTCTCGACGAGACCTTCTCATTGATATCGCTGTTGATAGGTTTATCTTCATAAATAACCAAATTACGCCCTCCCCCTGATACACCTTCACACCTAAAATAAGGTGTGGGACCCATCTAAAACAGGGGCTAGTTTTTACTGTGTTAAGCTAACTTGGGCTGTCCGATCAAGTTACGTTAGTTTAAGGTAGGTTAGGTCATGAGAAGATGGCTAAGATTCAGCTGAGTTCAGGTTGATTAGTTTTCCTGGGCAAACAATGTAAGTAATGCTGGACTAGATTAGGTTGGGCAGCCTCAGGTAGGTTAGGTTAAGTTTTGGTTAGTTTTGATTTAGTTGGCTGAATATAATTAAGCTAATCAGCATTAGATTCGCTTCGGCAATAGGTAAGTTTAAATTATGTTTAGTGAGGATTAGTGTACTTAAGTCAATACTTTGCATATGGCTAGATATCCAAAGCGCTACGTCTTGAAGTCGTAACTTTAAAACATTTTCATTTCAAGAAATTTACAGCGTTTACAGTAAAAACTAACCCCCGTTTTAGGTATAAAGGAAAAACAGGGGAAGAACAAAATTTTAGTATTTTGAAAGAAGAGCCTATGAATAGCCATATCAATAGAGAGCTCTCGACGAGACCTTTTTATTAATATGGTTGTTGCTCGATTTATCTTCAATTATAATCAAATTATTCGCCCGCTCACCTTAGTACCTAAAACAGGTGTGGTACCACCTAAAACAGGTGTGATACCACCTAAACAGGTGTGTTACCACCTAAAACAGGTGTGGTACCACCTAGAACAGGTGTGGTACCACCTAAAACACGTGTGGTACCACCTAAAACAGGTGTGGTGCCACCTAAAACAGGTGTGGTACCACCTAAAACAGGTGTATTACCACCTAAAACAGGTGTGGTACCACCTAAAACAGGTGTGGTACCACCTAAAACAGGTGTGGTACCACCTAAAACAGGTGTGGTACCACCTAAAACAGGTGTGGGGCCACCTAAAACAGGTGTGGTGCCACCTAAAGCAGGTGTGGTACCACCTAAAACAGGTGTGGTACCACCTAAAACAGGTGTGGTACCACCTAAAACAGGGGTTCGTTTTTAGTGTGTTTGTCTCTGATTATCTGAAGTTTATAAACATTGGGGCAATGCAACGCATGATTGTCATCCGCTCAACCTTGCACTCAAACAAGAGATATCCTGTTTCGTCCCAGCAACCCCTTTCGTTTTCGACATGCAGCCCCTTTCTTTTACCATGAAAGGAAATGCGAAATAAGAAGGACCGGTTCACTACCGCAATTCTCTTATGCTAATCCTAATGGTGGTTCTCTTTGGGAACGAAAAAAAATGATGGAAACACAACTGACCCGCCTCACTTTTTCACATTCGATTACTTTGGAAGTTTTGAGTCGTGAGTCATGTTTCAACACCTTACTGTGTTTTGCATACCCAACACGTAACGCTGCACAAAGACTGACATTTTAAGTCAATTCAACGGCCTCTCTATTTGTTCTTCATTCGCGAAACATTTTGGTTCACTACACGTGTGCTAAAATCTCCTTATACCAACGCGTGCCTGCCTATTCACCCGACAGATATCGTGAAACTAGCGTCTGCAATCATAAAATCCGTATTGTAATCACCCGACAGTTCTATATTGCGGAGTCTACATTAGCGCAGAAGTACCTGATTAAATGCGTACAAATCTATCCACCAGCTCATTGTGAGAAGCTTAACCACACGTAAAGGTTCTCACTTGCGTAGATGTTCCCAATCGTAAATGCATGCTAGCGTATTCACCCGACAGATCTGCATTGTTTTCCTCTTGCGTGGAAGTTTCCAATTGTAAACGCGAAGTATTATATTCACCCGACAGATCTACACTGTTGTTAACTTACGAAGGTGTCGTTTAAGCGGGAGCTGGTTTATACACCCGACGATTTTACATTGCGACGGTTTACGTGCGTATGAGTCTCCAATTTTGCAAGGGTATTAGTGTATTCACCCGACAGTTCTATTTCACTTCGGCCTACACTTTCGCAGAAGTTGCCTTCTAAAAAAGCGAGGTACCTGCACGTGTTTTTATATGACAGTATTGTGGTGATTTAGAACTGCCCAGAAGTTCGTTAATTCATACATTAAATCATGTTGAATAATGGAAGCACTCGCTAGAAATCGATTCCGGTTTAATATCAATAATATAAATCATCCATTTCGGCAAAAGTATAAACCAATGTCCTGAATAAATGGAAAAAAAAAGGGAAGTCTTTTTGTAATTTTTTTTTTATGAAAAAAAATATTACCTGTCTTCTGCGATTTAAACGAAAGTTTTCGCTCATGCATTACTTCTTGAATCTTTTTATAGAATTGTTATTCTTTCAAGTAGGTCGGGGCCCACGTTTAAAAAGAAGAAAAACAAAAAAAATATTTGCCGTATTGCGCTTGAGTAAATACACTAAAAAATCGTAAAAATTTGCAATTAAATTAGAAAAATCCGGGGTCTGTCTTAAAATGCTTACATTTCTAAAACAAAAAACACGAAATCTGAGCAAAAAGTTTACAGTGCAACACATAAGGTTTGCGTCGCTTCAACTCTCTTCCTGACATCAGCAAAGTGTGGTACACTGCAAAATAGAGCAAAAGAACATTGTTTGGCATACTGAACAAAAAAATACAAACAAAAACCTCGATTTGTTCTGTACTATTTTTAACTGCGCTGTATTTACGTTGCAACAACCTCCAATAGTTGTGTCATCTATTGTTCACAC
>Ga0058701_10004606_pt1 | contig 11227 bp, 6 predicted proteins | sample AgamicOrMae_FD_97039 | JGI IMG/M metagenome (GOLD analysis project Ga0058701, IMG submission 97039) | Agave microbial communities from Guanajuato, Mexico - Or.Ma.e | ecosystem: Host-associated > Plants > Phyllosphere > Phylloplane/Leaf | place: Guanajuato, Mexico | collected 2012-06-04 | reverse complement strand
TATATGGAACATATATTGTCCATATATTATTTATATATGGAACATATATGTCCAGCGTTTCATGGGAAACCTCTGACATTGATTTCCCGACACTCGATGATATACGCCACACTACGCACACCTACAATACTCGTTTAGCATGCGCCACGCTAGGCACAACTCACACACGAACTGTTCGATTACTCAGTTACAAACCAAACTCAGCTCTCCCCTCTCCGTTCCGCACCGCACCCGCCGTCTTCTTGCTTCGGGTGCGGTCGGTCGCCCCCTCGGACAACATCGGCCCCGTGTCCCTTTCCACCCGCTCCCCCCTCGCTTCCCTTTCTGCTCTCCACAGGGAAAGTCCAGATGAATCTTGTGATTTCCAGCTGTCTGTCAGTAATGTTGGAACGCTCCAAGTATTTTTCTGGAGGGAAAATGGTAATTTTTGGCCAGTGAGAAGGAAACGTGATTCGGAATTTACGGAAGCCCTTAATCTACGAGAACGAAAAAATTCCTTATATCGGGACTTCACATACTTGTTTTTACTGTGATGGAAGTATTGGCCTGCGTCAGGCCCGTTTTTTTTTTATAGATAGCCCTATTGGTAGGCATACCTAGCAAAAGGGCTCTTCGGGTATCAAGTTTGAATAGGTTCTCCATTTGAAAAATCTTACTAAAAACCAAATGGATGTTTTAACCGGGTTTCCTTTCATTCCCTAAACCACGCCGTTACATACAGCAGCCTCTTTTATGTTTAAGCTTTCATTACCAAGCTATGAAAATCAATTGGCAAAGTAAGAGACAAGTCTTACAAGGAAGACCTCACGTAACCTTACTTCCCGTTTCTTAAAGATTTTATGTCATCCTCATAAAGTAAGGATAGGTTGAACCAGGATTGAAAACAGCAGGTAAAAAAAAGTAGAAATTCTTAGTATAAAATTCGGAGTGTTTTGTTCCAGTTGCACGGAATATCCGTAGATATATCGCTATTATCAGCTGGAAGATATCACTCTTCTAAAAAAACAAACAAACAAAAACAAACAAAAAACCTGCTACTGACGCCACGTCAGTAGCAATTGTTTTCCATCGCAGCGGGCAACCAGTGCTACCAGTATGCAGATGGCTCTGTTCCTCGTAATTGATCTATCAATGGAACGCCTCGTAGGAATCGCTTAATTATGCTACTCACAAAAACATTCCATTAAATTTCTTTTATTTCCAACGTTATGCGCTACCAAGCAGACGAGTAATACTAATTGGTTGAAAAGGGATGACATTTTTCCGTGTTATTTGAGTCTGCTGCTGGACCAAAGAATCTGAGCCAAAGAAAAGTTTTGGGGCCCGTGTACGGTAGCTACGACATGTTATCCCCTTAGTAAATGTAATAGGAAAGTGGCCTGAAATAAGTGAACATATTCACTTATTTTCAGTAAACTATAGTTAACTGAAATTTTTAAAAGATTTCTTTTTCTATGTTGTAATACCAAGCCTAACGAAGCGACAGCGAGGCACAGAAGGGCACACGACTTACTAAAACTTCGGGTAAAGTAACCGAGTTGAATGCTGCTTATACTTCTGGCAGTAGTATGATGCTTCCGCTAAGAGGTTATCGGCTTCAGGCTAGACGACTGCCGAGAAACCCGGCAAATATACCAAAGCGAGACCTAACCTAACTTAACCAAACTTACGCCGTTGCTTTTCGGTGATCTTCGTAATGAAATGAAATGATCAGCCGCAGGTCGCAGGGTAGAACAATAGAAGTAGAAAGTGCAACCTTGAAAATACAGGGAAGAGTATTAAGCTTTAAGGGAATATATTAAAACTCCCTTTTTTCGATATTACAGTACTTTTAAAGATTCACTGCAGAAAAAAATACTTATTCAAGTATGGTTTTCAGCCTTACTTTAAGATGCAGTATTTTAAGGTTGAGAAAATCTTGTTTTAAGTACAAGGTATAATGCTTAAATCAAGAGAGGCATAAGACTGAATATCAGCGGTACCGGTAATTAAAACTAAAAACTTTAAGTATTAAAGTGATTTAATTTTAGTCCTTATTTTAACGAAAAATACGTTCGATAAAGTACTCACCTAAAAATAAAAATTAACAAAAAAATCTTTAGCCATTTTATGACTTAAAACGTTACAAAGCATTCTACAAGACACCAACCGACTAGTGTTACACATGACGGTAGTTTATGTTAATTCAGAGAGGTCACTTCATGTCGTTTCACTGAGATTCGAACTACTGATCTGTCTTTGCAAAGAACAGAGTTTTAACACTAGACCACGTGTGTACTCGTTTTGTCGAAGAGTCTTTCGTTTATTTAGGCTAGCGCTTGATTTAAGATATCATGAACTCATTTTTAGTAACATCATGAACTCAATACGAATGATCGCTCGGACTTTCTTGATTCAAGTCGTGCAGGGCCAAAATTTAAGTTCATTGGACAAGATAAATTACATTCATTACGAGATAAAAGTTCAACCTCACTTGAATTCAGTCAAGACTAGGATTAAGCATGATCTTAATTTAAGTACAGTGAAACCCGGATTCAACGCTCTTAAAGGGACCTGCCCGCGAGAGCGTTAAAGGCGGGAAAACGTTATACGCGGGAAATGAGTTCCGGGCATAACTAAAAGGGTAATTATAACAATAGCGACTTTTAATGGTATAACCCTCGAACAAAACGATAAAAAATGATTGGTAGAAATTTGTTATGGGGAGTTTGAGGGAAAAAAAGAGGTGTTTTACTGTAAAACTTTTATTTTACATCTTTGTCGTATTACCAAGTAACAGAAATAAATCAAAGGATATTTTCTTAGGTAAGTTACTCATTAACGTCTCTATCGTGATTTAACAAAATCCTATCGTGAATTGACACAAAAACTTTCAGGCTTTTAGCTGGATTGAAATAAATAAAGTTTTCTTTGGGTACATCAGGAACACAGCGGCTCAGTGCTTGCACGAGGAAGAAACGCGAGCAATTGTGTATAAAAAAGGGCCGGTTCGCCGCCGTGCTGTGCCGGGTAGAGCGTTATATCCGGAGTTTTCGTCAGAAGGGACCAGACTGAGAAGCGTTATAAGCGGGAAAGCGTTAAATCCGGGGAGCGTTTTATCCGGGGAAAGCATACATTGCTCTTATGGGCTTTGCCCAAGGGACCGAGGAAAAAGAGCGTTAAAGGCGGGAAAGTCTTAGATCCGGGGAGCGTTATCTCTGTGTTCCACTGTATTTGTTTTTACTGTGTTTGGAAATGACCTATTTCAGGATTCAAACACTCTTCCAGAGTTAATTTTGGCATAGCAATAATTGTGAACAACTAGACCGACTCGTATTTGAAAGGAAGAAAAACCTGTTGTTGTGTCTCAAAAAATTTTCCCGCTACCCGTAAAAAATTACAAAATTCGAGGGGAAACAGGCGCGATTCCGCCATTTACAGTACCAACCATTCGTGGATCTTAAAACCAGTTTCCGAAAAAACTTAAATACCGTTTTTAAGTCACCTTGCTTGTGTTAACCCATCTTCAAAGATTTAGTGCGTTGGACAAGAGTGTCGATGTTGTCCCCAATCTTTTAAACACTTTGGGTTAATAGTCACTTCGAAAACTACAAGATTCATAACAAGAATTTGGCTCCATGCTATTTTCTTGTTACCCTTCAAAATTATCGTGGTGGGGAAACTCCCATTAGTTTTACCGTCATACGCTTTATGACGTATATTTCAAATATTTCCAAAATATAGTTACCTGTGACGCGGTGCACAATGAAAACAGCAAGGATTCCTGTTGCTGGCAGTCCCGCGTTCAGTCTATTGCGAACACCTGGAAAAACGACTGTTTCCAAAACACATTTTTATTTATAACCCCTTTTGCGGTCCATTCAATTCTTCACGGCACTGCTTAAGCTGGAAAAGAAAAACACCCCTAAATTTACCATGGCTACTTCAAAAACATCCCGCGTGCGTAAATGTGTCGCCGACAGCTAAACAACTCGTAACATAATTCGGACGGACGGAAAAGGGACAACAGAATAGAAGGGCAGGCGATTATGAAAAATTCATCGTCCGGTCCATTCATTGTCACTTCATAACCTCAAAAGCTACCAGTCCATAACTCACTGATATTTGAACGAAAAAGGCGGGGCAGCTACGGGTGCCGCTGAAGAAGTTGGGGGTGTGCTCGAGAATTAGTAGTCTATGGGGATGAGGCCTAGATGTCTGCCGAAAGCGGTACACCTTTGATATTTAGTCTATGGACGCGCTGTCTGTCCCTAGGCGGACTTTCAAATTATGATGCGACTGTCACTTTTTTTTTTCAGTGGGTGGGGCTGACTATAAAAAAGGGAGCATCCTAGGATAATACCAAGGGTCTACTGCCAGTGCTCTCTTTGGATAATATAAATGGGTTGTCTGAAATCCTTTAAAAAGGCATTTTCTTCCCAAGTCTTTTACTACAGTCGACACCGAAGTCTCCGACTCCTGATCAATGGAATACTCCATGATCAATAGGATTAGCAGAGGGAGTTTCAATCATGACTGCTCGTAATCGCAATAAGAACAATGGGAGCCTTTTCCAAGAGGAGTTTAAATTGCTGTGTGTTCCGGAAAAGAAGGAATACGTTCTCGGGGATTTGCCATTGCCATAATATTAATGTGAGAGAAAGTAATTAATACTTTCAGTGGATAAAATTGACGTGAATTTTTGCAGAGTATCTACTCAACTCTCATGTCTTATAATACTAAAATGGGAATGTAGAGGTGAACTAGCCAAAAATCAAAAATAAGGTTGAATTAAATTGACATGATTAGAAAAGTAAAATTAGGATGCATGATTTTGATACAAACGCCTAAAGAAACGATAATTTAATAATAATGATTTAAAAATCAATTCAATTATTCCTTGAGACAGGTGTGTTGCGGTTGCCTATCTTCACCCAGAATCAGGCAGGAGATCGGCTGACGCCGATCTCCTGGTGTGGGGGTGGAAGTAACGAATTTTTATGTAGGGTACCAGAAAAAAGGAAAAAAATCAATTTATTAATGCACTCACATCATGAAAACAGATATACCACAGGTCCTCGCTCGTCGATCGACTTGCCCTGATTAGGTGTCGGCTATACCACGTGACGCTCTTAAGGGGGAAGGTTGTCTAACTAAATGCTCAAGCCCGTCACGAAGGGGAAGTGAGGCAAAAGTCACTTGGGGTCAAAAACTTTTTTTTTCCTTCTGGGAATCTAATAACCGTTAAAACTCTTTGCGGCATAATTTTCAAATCGCGCACTATTGAAGATTGTTCCCATTGACGCGTACTTATGTGTTCATTAGCCATAGTTTCATAAGAAGACTTGAATTTATTTTAAAACGACCGTCGTGTGAATAGACAGTCCAAATAAATTTATTTAAAAATTGAAGGTGTTGGTAAGAGATATCCGCACACCTTTTTTAAAAATTAATTTTGAGCGTATTTTATTTTTTTATCCCCAAAGTGACGCTGCCGGGGGAGAGCACGGGAAAAGGGGTCCCGACGTACGCTACGGACGGTCACGAGGGAGTGGGGGGTGGCTAAATGTGGCCTATGGACCTAGGACACCATTAAGTAACTTTTCTTTTGCACTATTCATGGAGTCGGAATTTGAATTCATTTCATAAGACTTTGCATTTATCTACATAAGTCAGTATCAAAGAGACTGTTATTCCTACATATAGAATATTTCTAGCCCCCCACCTTTCAAAAAATTAAGTAACTCTGTGGTACTTTTCAGGAAAAAAATCACGCGACGTGAAAAGAAAGAACAAAGCATTCAGTGTGTCCATTTATTGAACACAGACCTTTTTAATCGTTCTCATGACGAATTAACATGTACTAATTGTAATATAAATGTCGGTTAAGAGGGAAAACTTCGCTAGCGGTATTCCAACTAATCGTTACATTTTCACGACTTTCATTCTCATCCGAGAGAACCTGATCTAAAAGAAATTTGTGGGTGATAAAAGCGATTTAGACTGGGTGTCGCCCATGATAAAATTACCTGCGGAAAGGTCCACAGGGCGAGAAAGTCGTTTCGGACTCGTGTATGCTAACTAAAGTACCATTCCGATCTTCGCATGATACACCACGAAGTCTATAAAAACACTCCGAAAACGAATTTCGTGCACACTTCAGTGACATCGATAGAATCCAAACTTTTATGCATTCAATGCCCAACCCCCGTCGCGTCAGCTTTAAAAGTGCCGCCGTGTCGGCGGGCGATTTGGGAAGAGGCGGTGACATTATTCACAGGTTGTAGGGTCCATAACTCAATAGGCATCTTTCACATGTTGGCGTGTTGAGGACGTCCAACTGCAAATTGGTTTTACGTTCGACACAAGAAAGTTTTTTCTTTTTTTTTAATGCTAAATTTGGGATACTTTGCTCAGTGGTGGAGTCGAGGGGGCTGCTATGATGTGTGTTGAGAGTTGAAGGGGTATGTACGAGTGAGAGTAGGATTATTAAAGCCAGATTTTATAAGGGCCTTGCTTTGATTGAATTTTACAGAGGTTGCAGACGAGTTCTCGATCTCCAAAAACACGCATAACGCAAATTTCACCAATATGTGGCTAAAACAAGCTTTTTAAAGCTAGTTATTGTCGTTATTTGAACGGTGACCCCCACATTTTATTTTTTATTTTCCTCCTTAAAAAGAGCTTAGGATTTGTTTTTAAGGATTCTGATCACTCAATCATAGCGTAAACCTAAAAAATCTCATAAACAAAAGCAAGGATGTGCGTTTTTTCATAAGAACAATGTATAATAGAGGACTTCTTATTCCAAACGGGTCACGTGACCAGTGTTGCGGTAGCGGAGGCAAACAAACCCCCACCACCACTCGTAGCAGACGAGCAGACGCAAAGCCGCGAAATGCACCATTTGCAATCAAGGTGTTTTGTTTGTAATGTTTTCGATCGTTGGGTGCATATAAACTCTGGTTGTGCGCATTTTATCATCTACTTTTTGGTTATTGTCCAATCTCCGAATGGAATTTTTGCGCCGCCCTCAACTTGGAAAGTAAGTGTTAGATGTGAAGTCATAATCTATGTGTTTGTTTTTCGTACCGTTGCTGACTGATCCCCCCTGTTTGCTGTAGGCACTAAATATGGCAGGACGCCCCGGAGTTGGCATATTTAATGCGGGAAAACAAACATATAGGTTATAACTTCACATCTAACACTTACTTTCCAAGTTGAAGGTGGCGCAAAAATGTCATTTGGAAGTTAAACAACAACAAAAATACAGATAAAATCCGCGAACACCCAAGCAGAGTTTCTATGCACCCAACGATCCAAAACATTAAAAACAAAACACCTTGATTGCAAATGGTGCGTTTCGCGGCTTTGCGTGCTTTGCGTCTGCTTGTCTGCTACGAGTGGTGATGGTGGGGGTTTGTTTACCTCCGCTACCGCAACACTGGTCATGTGACCCGTTTGGGTGAAGTCCTCTATTCAATCCTGTTTATTTCAAAATTGAGTTCGGTGACAGTGGGTTTTCTTGTGAAAAATAGATTCGGTGTGTCCTAAAAAGCTTGCCACAGAAATTTTAAGCGATTCTGATCACTCGACCAAGATCGCTCCTCCTACCTTAACCCATGGGGCCTACACTGTAGTGCTGCGGTGATATTCAGAAAGCTTTATCGTAACAAGGAAAGCACCCTAAACCCTTTTTTTCCTTTTTTTATTGAGACGGAGTGTTAGAAAAGATAGAGCATGTCGAGAAGACAGCATACTGAGATAGTCCAAGAGAGGAATAACCCCATGTGTCGCGGGAAGTTACGGTCATTACTACAACCTGCAGTTCTTCTTTCTCTGATTATTTTCGGGAGAAGAGGCTAGTTTTGATTTTAAATTTATAAGGATCCCTATTCATAATGAAACGGAGCAAGGGGAGATTGAACCAACCCCACTTGAAATATGGCGGTTCTATCGAGTTTCAACGTCATGATGCTAGTTAGTTCATTGAGGAAATTCATCCAGCAGCTAGATTCTGACTTCTATATCAGTCAGTTAATTCAAACTGGTCACGGTTCCAGTCGAGTGTAATGTCCACACTCTCACAAGTTTTGAGGTTGATTTTCTACCCCCTACGTTTTACCATGCCGGACGGAGCAATAACATAAAGGGGCTCAGAGCGTCGCGAAGCCTGATGCCGCCCAATCCCAGCGAAAGTTACTGCCGCCGAGAATTACGTGCAATATCAGTACGGGTGATAGCCGAGGAGAAAGCAAAGCGAGGCACAGGGCACTTCATTTGATCTATTGGCGGTCATGTGTCGTTAATCCTCTTATCCTAATGTAATGGATGGTTGAACAGAGCAGGTAAATTGTGCAAACTTTCCAACGGGAGGAGGTCGTTTGAAGGTGTCTCATTCAATTAGATTGTCAATATGGTGGTGGGGATCAGAATGGGTGCGGGGGCGGAAAATTATCAAAACCGGCTAAATGCATCGGTTGATAAGATTCAGCAATTTCTTGTAAAAACTTCCAATGGGAAGTAGGGTTGTTAAACGACATTCTAACAGTTTTTGCTGTGAGTCCCAAGTCCACGCAATACTGTATACAAGATCTTATGACGTCATCTCAGCGTTTCCATTAAAAGCTTTCAGACATCCTATCGGGGCTGGGTAGGATCATGGAAAGCTCACTTGTTCAAATGTCTTTGAGCTTATCCAACGGTACATTGTTCATATTTTCTGCACCTATTCCCAAGGTCTTACGTATCATTTCGACAATACCCCGTTGTTTCCTGGGACAAGGAAATGTTCGTAAAAATCCACTTCTTTATTTTTTAATCGGTTTTCATGATTTTTTTAACTCAATCTTTCCTAGACAATCTGCATCATGAATAAAACGCCCACTGAATTCTATCGGACCCCCTCTCTATTTTAGTGTGTCTTAGTACCTTGCCCTAGTCAAACGGTGGAACGCAACCATGGCAACATGTGAGGAGGCAACAATTACGCCACGCCCACCCAGACTTCAGCCGGTGAAACAATAAAACCTGCATATCAACCACAGATACCTTCGATACGTCAACTCCTTTCGGGATGCAACAAAGAACTGATACGCTTAACTTAATTTAAATACCCAGTATCACCACCCTTTGGCGAAATTTCGAGTTGAATTTGCCTCTTTCACTACGTTTAACTTAAAAAAGATTTTCAAAAACCCGTTCAAAACCGCCTCATTTCCATAAAATTGATCAGGCACTTATCGAACAAACAGGCCTCATTGACCTTGAAATGAAGTGCTCTACTTCAGGTCCTAGTTTTCAAAAATCCTAAGGAGCGAAATTCGACTTAACCTTTAACATGGCAATTTTCAGCTTGAGTTTGTCAACAATCACTTACAATTACAACAACAAACAACAATCACATTTTAAAAAGAAATTCAACAGGAATCCATTTAAGCAGCCTCACGCTTAAAAAAAAGCTCCTTGCCATTTTATCAAGTACAATATTGCCGTAATTAAATACGAAGTTACGGAACTAAGATAATGAACAGTACCTTATCATATTAATTCGCTATCTCTTCAAGCAAAACTACAGGTATGTATGTTACTGCTATGATGCGATATTACAATTAAAACTTGTTTCTAAGTTAGCATTTTGCTGTGAATATATAATCCTCATTTTCTTTCCAGGAGGATTAATGTTGATCTGATTGTTGACGTCTGCTGATGGGTGACTTGGTGACCTTCCTTAGTGGCAGCAAAACCTATGTAAACAGCAGCAAAATCCAAGTGTGTTTTAGACTATCGCGGGGACTTCCATTATTGAATAAATGTCTTATTTCAGATGGAAATTCAGCCTTGCAAGAATTAATATTTGCGCCTCAAGACTGGGTAAGTGACCTCTCCATGGCTGAACCTCATAAGATGTCTTTAAACTCATTGAATGCACCTATGTCTTGTTGAGAGACCTTGCACGGTAATATGTAGACGTAAGACGTAGACGAACAGGACAACCGCTAAAAGATGATCTATAGTAGGTGTGTATCCAAAACGTCCCCATAGGAAACTTTAAGATGCCATATCTCCTGCATGCACTTTTTGTTGTTTTTAGTGTTTCCGAACTCTCCCTATGTGACATCTGTCGCTCAGTAGTTAGTTCACCAAGTAATTTTAATCTGATCGATTATGACATATCTGGAAACCATAACTTAAAACAAAATTAAAATTTTCCTTAGGGGGGATCTAGCGACGCCATCTTGAAAAATTACGTTTTTCGCGCATTACTCACTTCAAAGATGCGATATCAAGATCGGCCGCCGTCGATTTGTAAACATAATCATTAGCTATCTGAATATAAAAAAATGACCTACATAACTACTACCTCACGACCAGAAAATTTAAAACGGATTGAAATATGAAAAAACGCGCGTTTTACATTTTATGGGCGCGAGTTGATAGTTATGTAGGTCATTTATTGATGTTCAAATAGGTAATGATTATGTTTACAAATCGACGGTGACCGATTCTTGATTTCGCAGCCCTGCTAAAGTGAGTAATACGCCAAAAACGGAATTTTTAAGATGGCGTCGCTAGATTCCCCTTAAGATTTAAGATTTTGTAGGATATAGTACGCTAGAGACAAAAAAAAAAACAACAAAAAAAACGAAGTTATTGAATTCCTCCGAACACCCACCTCCCGGTAAGATAATGTTAAATTGCCAATCACTGAACACATTTTAAGGTATAGGAGAAAGTTTTGGACGCGTTTTAAAAGACATCCGCAAATGTCGTTCAAAGACGCAAAATGAACTTGAAATTTTGCCACAGGGTGTTATTTTTGATGATTTAATAAAGCTTAGTGTATGAATTGTGTGTTGCATCCCTTAAAGGGTTAACGTATCGAAGGTATTTCGGTTGTTGATAGGTAATATTCATTATTTGGCCGGCAAAAGTTTGAGTCGGTGCGGGCCGTCCGGGCGTCATTGTGGCCATGGTTGCGTTCTACCTTTTGACTAAGGTAAATTACTAACATGTTAGACAAACTTAGAGAGAGGATGCGATGGAAGTGATTCGGCGCTGTATTTATGATGTAGATAGAGTGGGGCCGATTAAGTAAAAAAAAAAATAAAAAAAAAATCGGGTAATTTTTTTTCTTTTAGTTGAGTTTTTAGATGAAACATTTTCTTCTCGCCAACTTAACGACAGTTCAGGATGATACATTTCGGTGGTTTTTATGACGTCTTAAACCTTTTAAACTAATTTCATC
>Ga0058701_10004605_pt1 | contig 11228 bp, 8 predicted proteins | sample AgamicOrMae_FD_97039 | JGI IMG/M metagenome (GOLD analysis project Ga0058701, IMG submission 97039) | Agave microbial communities from Guanajuato, Mexico - Or.Ma.e | ecosystem: Host-associated > Plants > Phyllosphere > Phylloplane/Leaf | place: Guanajuato, Mexico | collected 2012-06-04 | reverse complement strand
AGCTCGTGTAAATACTTGTCGAAAGCGATAATTTTCTCAATTTTCAGATTTTTAACACGCGTTTTGAATTTTTCGATAAACTTGACTAGTTGGAAGCGCTGGAATATCCTTAAGTAAATTAATTCAGTATTTTGAGCTTGATTTTGATCGACTCATTTTTCGTTTCACTTATATTCTAAACGAAACTCCGTTTTGGGTTATCGGATACGAGCTGCGAGTATGTCAGTCCAGTATTTCTAAACATGTCTGCTCCAGAAACTGTATAATAGATTATCAGGTACGTTAATCCAGGTAAAGTTTAAGGTTAGGTTATATTTAGTGGGCCTCGCTCTGTTAAGATTGTCGGTGGAAAGTGAAATATGTTTTTTAAAAAAAGGGCGCCCGAACTTTTCAGATTAGCTTTTAATGCGCGTAACCATTTCTAAAATGGGCAGGCTCTCAGAGAATCATCTAAAAATTGTCTACCACGAGGAAACCAATAATTGAAAGTAGCTGTTATCTCGTTAATGCCTCAACTTGAGGGCCCGATCGCGCGTGAAAGATCAGTTTAAGGTCAAGGTCAGGCCTACGTGGTGCTCATAACTTACGTCAAGGTGACAGCCTACCTACGCAGGACAAGACTGCCAATATACTTCTACTTGATTACTTTCATCAATTTCATAGAGAGCGTAAAAGAGATTCGGTACTTTACGCGGGAAAATCTAATGACTGAAACCGGGTTTGCTTTGTCGTACTTCAAACATAAGATAGCATCAGCGGAACTGGCTAATTTGCCCAGCTAACTCACACTCAGGTAAACGTGATACACATGGATTCAGTTCTGATATAAATAGCAGATCTTGATACGCGTCTTCGGAGTTAGATATTCGTATGGATGTATGGATATATGCCCATATAAACGGTTTATTTTTGAAGGTAGAACTTGTCCATTTTACCTTTTTGTTTTAACTATTCCTAGCTATCGATTCGTGATGTTTAGTTTCTATATCAGATCGAAATTCTTGTAGAAAAGTAGCTTGAATCTAAAAACAAAGGAAATACTAATTTTAGTTGATCTATTGTGAATATTTTCTAAGTCTTCATTTTGTACCTGTTGTGTTGTACATTTTGTTAGTCAGGCCAGCCGCGCGACATGACAGGTACCAGGCATACCAACCTAACATTCCATCAACTCCGAACTCTTATGCTACTCTCATTGGTTTGGTGAGTGCTTTTTGCCTTGCTCCATTTGGCAGGCGAAGGTACAAAGTGAAACCTTGAAATTCCTCTGTGCAAGTTTGCCCAGAGCTCCACTGGCCTACTGCCCTATTTTCTCTCAATGGTATTTTAACAAAAGACTCAACTAGATGAGTAGCAGATTTCCAACTCGAACGAAGTATAGGATTAGCGAGCGCTATGTATATCTAGTGCTTCAACAAGGATTGGCGTTGGGTAGGATCGATTTTGCGAGTGTTTTGACCTACGAAACAGAAGCTGCTGCCGATGATGATGTTGCAGCTGGAAAGGAATGGTGGAAAGGCTGGAATCGAATTTGTTTTCATCTGCGGTGTGCATTTCTGTGCCGTGCCGTGGCGTGCCGTGCCATGCCGGTTGGGCTATGTTGAGTTTGTTGAACGTCCCGTCTCGCCCACCGCGCCCGCCTGTCTGCCAATCTGCGCTTCCTCCTCCTTTTCTTCTGCACTCCAATAAATCGACTTTGCTCTTTCTTCTTTTGGCGCGGAGCATTTTCCCCAATTCATCGGAAAATGTGACCTTTTTTCCGCGAGTTAAATCTGAATTTCATGATAAAAAAAGTAAGAGGAAGGACGAGTTGCTGTGGAATTGCTTCGGTTTAGATTTTATTGATATTAGGTTTTATGATTTCAGTTTAATCGAGATTTTCTGGCTTTCCAAAAATAAAACATGCATTAGGAAGAGGGAAATCAAGATTTCAGGCTGCCGATGCTTTCCCTTATTGGCTTGACCCAGCGACGAGCATTTTTAACAGCTTAAACCAATGGCGGATATTCATCAGTGGCTGTCTACCCCTCCTCTCTTCCTCCCGACATCCACACCCCGCTTCCTCTCTCACAGTTGTTTCGTCAACAGCACGACATTTCTGCTCGGCCTAACTTTAGACGTGGCGTTTTTTTTCGAAATGACAGAATGACTTTTATATCTTTTTTTTTCTTTGTCTCCAAGTTCGAAATGGTTGAATTTGACAGTTGGAAACTTCCCCTAACCGCCGAACGTGCTCTTGGCTTGAGATAAGAAGAACAGAGATTATGATACGATTTGCTAAAATCTTTCTCGCAACAGTTGAGTCAAATACGAACAACTTGTGTACTAAGTTCAATAATGTGCAATATGTTGCCTTCGTTCGTTTTTCTTTTCCTTCTTTTTTGTTGCCAGTTTTCAAGGCCACGCTAAAGGAGTGGGAGCTACAAATTAAGGCGAGAATGTCAGTGAAAATAACACACCTAGACGTCCAAAGAAATTGGACTCACAAAAGTGAAATACAAGCATGCCTTGGAACTGTTTCCAGGTCAAGCATAAAGCACCTATATCAATATACATGAAGAACGTGAATTCGCGAAACGGAAGTGTGAAATGCCAATGAACATACAGCAAGAAATCAAAATTACTTCGTAATCGAATAACACTTGCCGATATTTTTAATGTGATGAATAAAAAAGTTTTTGGAGGTCCATTGTAAGGTTTCAATAATTCTCGTTGTCCCAGAGGAATCGGGAGGGTTTGGTTTTTCATGGAAGGGCAAACTCCAATCTGTGTGTGTGATAGTTAGAGCAGGAATGCAGGGCTGGTCTCGAACTTGCTGGGATTCGAAGTTATAGGTTCGCGCAAGGTTGTTCTCTCGGCGGAATTGAAGTGTCAAGTCGAGTACTCTTCGCTGGCGAAAGATATGCACCCTGGAAAGTTGGATACTTCTCCTGCATTTCAAACTTCGCTTTCAAGTGAAAGTGGTGCACTTTAAACCACTTATAGTGGAGGCTGGTCACAAATCCTGTAAGGATGCATACAATTTTCGAACAGTCGTTTAAGTCTGTACCCGTCATCATCGAGCGAAGCTAAAACAGAGCGAGGCACATTGCACCAATCTTATTCGCCAATTCTTAATCCTTCTAATGAAGATTGCTGAATCTTTTGAAATGTACAGCGCAGATAGACTAATGAATTCCGAATACAGATATTTCTATATCAGAAGACCTCAGGTTTATGATATTTGACCTTTTTTGAAAGGTGTCATTTTCCACCTCTTCCGTTCCGATTTCTCTTCTTTTTCCTTTTTCTTTTTTTTCCATAATTAATATTTTTTCTTGATTACCATCGTCATTATGCAGACTATGCACACTAATGTATACGAATCATTGTAATTGAAAAGAGCAATTTAGTTAGTACTTCTTTCGAGATGAATATTCATTTTAGGAGGTCGGAATCAATCGCATTGGAAACCAAAAATTTCCTACGCTGCGGTAATCACAATTTGAGCTCCTTACCTTTTTTAATAGTTTGCCGGCATTTACACAAACGTTCAAGTTTTCTCAGATGAATTCTAAAACTACATTTTTTTAAGTTACTCAAAAGTGAGTGCCATTTGGCAACTCTAAATTTGAATCAGTGAGAATCTCTGAGAAACTTCACTGAATCTCAGAGACTCTCACCGATTCTAATTAAAGGTGACCGTTCGAATGAAGTTGGAAGTGCGGACAAACAAAGACGCGTTGTTTGGTCCAGTTCACATCATATAGCCTTTAACCGTTTCAATAGTCGTAGATGGCGTTTGGCCAAAGATCAACTCCGGAATGGTGTACAGTTCGTAGACGAAGACGTTAAATCGACTAACTTTTCGTCTCGCCATCTTAAAATTGCATTCCGCTGTTTTTTGTGCCAACTTTTTCTAGTTGATTAGAACATTAAGAGGGAGGCCTCGCCTGTATTGCCAAACTGTACTGTGTCTTTGAAGCCAAAAGTCTGAATTTCAAAGATGAAAAAAAAATGAATAGTGTTCTTGCAAGAAGAGTTAGCAAAGTGGGCTCCTCGGACAGAGTCCTAATTATCAGGATTTGTTGTTAAAAAAGAGATATGTATGCCAAAGTCCTTCCTCTGTAGAAAAATGAACTTTTAAAAATTGTCTACACTTTTTATCGTCGTATTGTCCCGTTTAACTTATCTTATGCTTGTCCCTTTGGGGTATTTACATCAATCAATCATCAAATGTATCAGCCTTTGTTCATACTTGGCAACTTTCTTCAGTGGCTTCATCAAAATAGCCAACACTTTTTTTTATTGGTTCTACTCAAAACCTCGCCGCGCGATGAATTCCAGCTCACTGACGGAAGTTTAACTGAATTGGATAAAAGCGTGGATTACAACTGGCGCTGGCAACAAAAGTAGATCGGATTATATACTGTAAAGCGACAAAAGACATTTTTATTACTTTATTTTTCTGATCCGCGCTCGTGTTCTGTATTGTATCGTATGAACGGAGCGGCACGCTTTTCAGCCTCCTATGAAATTGGATGTTGCTATTACCAGCACGGATATGTGCTGGTCATGTAGAGGCTATCCACCTTTTGTGATCTACCTCTCATCTCTAAAGTAGAGAGGAGAAATTATCGAGGCACTGGGCACTCTGCTAACCAAATTTACGCTCAAGCTTGTTGCCGCTTGTTCTGTGCGGCCAAGCAGTAAGCTGCAGCAAGCTTAGGAATAGCCGATCGGGGCAGTAGCCTATTGAGGCATAACCGTGACTTAAGTTCTCCCGTCTGAGGTTAAATATCGTTACTCATCATGATGTAATGTGAGAATTCATTAGAGGTAGAAAATGTAGTCTTTAAAACTGAGTGTGTGCAGATATTTCCATCGCTGTTACCTTCGTAAGATTATCCATATCTCACCGATGGGCTAATCAGGTTTAAGTACTTTAGCTGGGTTGCAGCTCTAACCCACAAGTAGTTTGTGATTCCAGGAAATACTGTGGGTTCTCACGTTCACGAATTCGTTGCAATGTGCTACCTTCGACGTGGTCTAAATAATCCAAGCAATTTCAACTTCTTTCGACTTTCTTTACCAACATCCTTGCTATCACCTATAGTTTCCTCGCTTGAATTATGAACGCTTATTTGCAGGGGATTGATTAATGAGTGTGCATATTCAGTGTGCATTGTGAAATCTTGTGTGGTACAATGGTAGGCAGACCCAGGAATAGAGTCGTGCATTAAACACTGTTCCATTAGTTACTAAATTTAGTAACAGCAGTGGTGTCTGTACAGCACGCGAGCCGCAAAGGATATACATTAACTTCGGTGCGCTTTTACTTCTTCCTCGTGCAAATGCAATGAGCGTAACTTATTGGCCCGATCTCACCTGTGCAAACAGCGTTCGCATAAACCGAACCATCATATTTACGCTACCCTTCCTTCATCCTTCCATTTAGATCGATAGGTTGTTGTGGCACGCCGTGCTCTTTTCGGGACCCTCCTGCAAATACAAGAAATTCATTCGCGGTTCATACACGACAAGGCTGACGGATCGGAACTGTTCTAACAACTAATTAACAAGTATAAATGGAGGAAGTTCACATTGTCAAAGGTTAGGTTTTTCGACATCGGTGTATTCTTGATGTCAAGCTGAGCGGAGATTCATCACTCGTAAGCACAATGGCAGTCAGTAAGCTGCATTTTGCTTATTTAAGAGGTATTGTCGAATGTCATGTACCTCGACGATTAAATGCCGGAACTCAAGTGGCGGGAAATTAAAACTTCGAGATTGACAGAGATTTTACGTGACTTTTCATGTCAGAACGCCTTATCAAAAACATTCCGTTCATGCGGGGGCTCAATATATTTCGTTCCATGTGTTGACCCGTTGAGGCTTTCAGGTCAAATCCCCACCTCGACATTCTTTCAAAGGCTCTTGCTTCAAGTAGCATTTGCAGCGACAATAAAAAGTGTCCTGAGTAAAAAATGGCCGGAATGGAAGCTAATTGACTGTTTCTCGACGCGTTGGCCTTTTTTCAGTCATTACAGGACCACTTTACAATTAGAGCGTGGCCATACCGAGGCTATTACAGTACCTGGCACGATTATTAGATTGCTCTCTCTCTCGCTTGCACCAAAACACAAAGTCCTTTTTCCTGGAAAAAGTGATGTTGTCAGTGTAAAAAATGTATATGTTGCAATTCACAGAGGTAAAAATATTCTTTTTGCGAAAAAAAAAAAACATTTCGTCAGTTTGCTTACGGTAATGACCTTGAGCAACCTTGTCCCGGGTTTTTAATCAAATCCACCCTAATAAGTGAACCTTATTTTTTGATAATCTTGATAGAACATGTTTCTCATGCAGAACTGGTTTCCAGTCTATTTAAAGGTTTCGACTTGAAATATCTGTTCATCTAGATAAACTGAAAATCCAGGCCAAGTAAAAGAGGAAAATTTGCTAAAAAGGCAGCAGTAAAATATATAAGAATATGACCGAAGAAATCAGATTTAAAACACTTTTTAGAATAACAAAAACACGCAATGAGCTTCTTACTGGTTCACCTAACCTATCCATCCTTCTCAATAGATGTACTGTAATTTTGCCCGAGTCTGAAATAGGTGTAATTATTATAACTTAGGTCTTAATGAGCCTAATCTTGATGGTAACTCGGATAAAGATCCTCCGAAAAAGTATACCGCATTCAAGTAGCCCAAATTCACGGTCTAACTTAGTTCGTGGCATTCTCGCTAGATGGCGCCAATCAAGTCTCATTCTTTCAAAGCGAATAGCGGCTCCTAAATATTTAGCTGACCTCTTTGTCATTCGGCAAGTGCCCACTTTGCTGTTCGTGTAGTGGTAATTAGATTGTTAGCAGCTTGCTCTGGAATGTCAACATATTGTTAGACCTAGTAAAAGTTTTGTTTACTTTTTGAATACTCTCACTTGGAGGAGAAAAGTTACTGGTCGATTTGGGCCACGTTTGTGTACACACCACCCCCTTTCGTAAGAAGTCCCTAAGTTTGGTGCCCCGGAACGGCGTGTACATTATTCATACCAAACTCGTATCATGTGGTCCAGAGTTTCTTGCATCATTATAAACAAGTTGGGAGCTGGCCCACGTCACTCAGATGCGTGGCGATTATGAAGGCGATGTAACTATAAGCAACCCTAACAGTATTTAATCCTCATCTTAAATTAGCTATTAAATGGGCAGTGCTTGTTTGTAAGCCAAGTCCACTTTCCGAAAAGCGATGTCGACTACAATTTGGAATTACATGAAAAACTAAATATAAATGGAAAAATAGTATTTATTGGTACACTTTGTCCATCTCATCTAGGGAGAAATATCGGCTCTCTGTATTTTATACCTGCAGAGGAGAGGAGCTCTTAATTCAGTGTCTCTTCCCTTTGATATGAGAGCGCGCTAGCATGAAGGAGTTGCCTTCCTTTACACTTATTAAAATACACCTGACTTGGGAAACCCTATAACCGTGGGTGTGAAAGTAAAAAAGGCATAAAACGTATTATTCTTGTTATTTTTCTTCTTTGATCCAGGCTCAATGTAGGGAGTTGGCAACCTCACAGTATCTGATTGGATGCATACAGCCTGCACAGGGCTTGACCAACTTAAAGCCAATAAATAATTTCATAGGCCTGAAAGAGCAATCTTTATTTACATGAGATGGGTCCTTTTCCAACGATGGGCTTTTATAAGCAAGTAGGTCACCGACGTGATGTGTGATTAGTTTTATAGCACTAGTAATGGAATCCCTCATGAGCAAACAAAGAATACATTCCCATTGTATTTTCAGCTCACGTAAACTGCTAAAAGAACGAGTATGCAAAGAATGCGTTTAAAGGTGTGTTATGTCCACCATCAGTCATTCTTAATTTGCTTTTCTTTTAAATTACTGTGTGGGTCGTCGGTCATCGTGGACTAAAAAGCTTTTTAATTTAAATTGCGAACGAGTGAATTTTTGATGATGTTAATTACAAGATTCAAAGTAAGAACTATTATCGTGGACATCTCGTATTTCAGTGAAGTCTTCCGTTTATCTGTAGTTTTTTTATTATTATTTATTTTCGACGATCACAACAATTGGGGAAAGCTATCTGTTTTGGGCATGAAACTGAAAAGCAGATGGTGCATATTTTGGTATTTTTTTACGTAGGCCTATGTTCAGCCATATCAATAGAAAGCTCTCGCCGAGACCTTTTGGATGATTTGGCTGAACTCACAATCAGTTCTATCGTGAAAAATAACCAAAATACGTACCACTACATGTACTCTATTTTTGTTTCACACTCAAAACAGGTATAGGATTCCCGAAAACGGGGGTTTGTATTTACTGTGATGACTAAATTATGTCACCAAAGAAAAGGTACGTCGGGCATACTTCAGATGAATAAACTCTTCAGTGACAAGACATACGGTCATAGAATCTGTCAAATGTCTTAAGAGTCTGTAAATTTACTGAGTATTGTCAGATCCTGCACTAACAATTGTAAGGGCACATGCTAATGGAGATACGGGCCAGTCGCCTTTCAAATATACTCGCTTTTAATCGGAGTTAGATTACTTATCCACCCATCTAATCGTTTTGTGACGAAGTTACCGACCTCTTTTTCTTTTCCAAGCTGCACTGCTCGTCTTCTTCCTTTGACTGTGAGTTCTTCCCGACTGTAATTTGGTCTCTATTTCACCTAAAAGGAGCGCCCCGCCGAATCCCGTAAATTTGCCCAGAAACTTTCGTAGGTCAAGTTGGAAGACAAACAATACTGGGGGAGTCAAATGACTAGCTTTAAACGGCCCGCTTCTCAAGCGAGATGCTAATGTCTGCGCTCCCCAAAGTTGTTCTTTTGATGGATTTTGAGGCAATCGTCATTTACTTCATCCTTCTGTTCGAAATGTCCCTAAATAGAACTACTACATTGAATCGCGGGACCCACACAGCAAACAAAACACCTGTTTTGGGGAAGACTATACCTGTTTGGGATGTGAAACTAAAACGGGGGTGGTACGTATTTTGGTTATTTTTTAAGATCAGCTTATGCTCACGTCAGCAATACCGTTGGAAAGGTCTCGGAGAAAGCTTTCCATTGAGGTGGCTGAACATGGGTCTACACCTTCCATAGGTTTACTTTTAAAACCGCGCGAGTTCAGGGCGTATTCTCGTTGGAACTACATACTCGCAGTAGATACTCAATACAAGTATGTTTATATCGGTGTTGTACTCGTTGTTTGTTTTCGATTTGTTGTGATGTTTTCCTGGGCTCCGCGGTATACTCTGTTGCTTGAAACTCGTCAACTTCCGTTGGGGATCTAGATTCTTTCTTGTAGATAGAGAACCAAATTGAACTTGGATTGGTTGGGAAATATTTAGTTGACGAAGTAATGATTACGTCGATTAGTTAAAATACCGGATGTTTCGTAACTTACGTTTAGTTGCTGCTCGATTCGAGTGAAGTATAAAGGTAGAAAGTTTGAATGTTTTACCTTTTTGTGCATTTCTCCAGTTTGACAGTTCATGACATTATGAAGATCAACGACATAGAGTTACGAAGATCACTTGTTTTGTGTCTTCTTTTTCTATCGTTGTCAATGGCAGTAGATGTTTTATTTTTAAGCCAATAACATGCGTTCTTTAATCAAATAAATTCATCGAGATTAGGCAAAAAAATTACTTGATTAATCTTATTTTAGGCAAGAGAATCATGTCGTAAAGCGTTACTCATCTCAAGCGAGGTTGACTAATGCTCCTGTAATTATTTTTTATGATTTAGTATCAACGATTTTGACATTTTGATTATTCTATTGCAAACTTTGAAGAGTTACTTTAGAAAAGATTAAGATTAGGAAAGGCTGTCGAATTCCAAAGAAATTGAAAGGTATCCGGGGAAAAAATAACAGCTGTAGAAATATTTGAGACAGGTAGTCATGCAAAATAGAGTATCATTTTTGGGCTGAGAGAATTGATGCTGGGGTTGGCGAGGGGGTCCCCGTTGGCCGGAGGCTGTGTCCTCAGCGTTCGCGTCCATGACAGGCGCTCCTAGGCTAGGCTGCCACTCCATTTCATCCTCCATGCTTTTATACCTTATCGCTTCTCATCTCTCAGGAAGGCCACCTGTACCAACACTTCTCCGATGTCGTCAACATGATAACGCCAAAATTCGTCTCTCTCAGAAAGTTACATGCATGCCGGCCATCTTGCAGTTTCCCCTCTTTGCATTCGTTCACATGCGAATGCTCTGCACCCTGTTTATCATTTACTTTGCAAGCACCCACCGCTTGGCCAAACACTTGTGCGTCCTCAGGCGCTTCTGACCTTTTATACCTCTTTCAGGTATGCTTTCAACTTAAGGTGCCCCGTGATATGTTAGCGTAAAGATCGTTTTTCTTTATAAATATTAATACAGCATACAATGTTTGTCATCTCTGTATCTTTTGCCATTGCTTGATGCATGAAATCATATCATACCTTCAACTGACAACTACACCGTAAAAAGAGAATTGTAAATTCAGATGCAACAAAATTCCATTCACTTGTCTGAAAATTTTTCAGCCCAAATATTAACTGAATTTCAGTTTTATCGTCTCTTAAAATAAGCATTAAAATGATATTTGAATGAATAATTGGACTGGTTCATTTCAGATCAGGTTTCTGACTTTGCTGCATCTGAATTTAAGTTTCTCCTTTTACAGTTTAAGTTAGTTTTAAGAGTATATTCAAAAGTAGTAATGCCAGAAAGACTGATCGGAGTCGAAAAATTCTCTATATACTTTCGAAAAGTCTTACATTAGGTTTAAGTTGAACTAATTTATGGCACAATATGTCATGTCGACCTAATTTGAATCATGCGAACGAGCGTCGTAGACCACATTACGGGCACCAATTACGAAATGATGTTCAAACCCAGTCACTAATTACGAAATCTAGTCATCTCACATATGCAAGCTTGTAGGAGGAAAACAGGGTTTGAGTGCTGAGGAGCTCCAATATGTTAGAGAAGTAATCCCAAACAGGGAGGTTGCGCTGTTCTCTCCCGAAATCGCCAGATTACGAGATAAATTCGCCTGGAAGCCGCATCAACACGACGCCGCTACACAACCAAATCACTAATTAACAATTCTACTTTTTCATTCATTACGAAACGTTGAATTAATTCCAGTCTGATGATAAAATTCAATAACTAGGGAATAAACATTGTCTTTGATAAAAGAGGGATTATTTTTAAAGGTATATCTT
>Ga0058701_10004604_pt1 | contig 11228 bp, 6 predicted proteins | sample AgamicOrMae_FD_97039 | JGI IMG/M metagenome (GOLD analysis project Ga0058701, IMG submission 97039) | Agave microbial communities from Guanajuato, Mexico - Or.Ma.e | ecosystem: Host-associated > Plants > Phyllosphere > Phylloplane/Leaf | place: Guanajuato, Mexico | collected 2012-06-04 | reverse complement strand
TTTATTTTAAAAATTTTTTTTTTTTTTTTTTTTTTTTTTTTTTAAGGAACACAACCGGTAATTCTTGTAGAGCACAAACGTTTCCTAACCGCCAGAGGTCTTAAACTTTCTTCCGGCTTCATTCAAGCCCTTGAATAGTGAAATAAACAATAATCCACCTTGTAGCGCAAAAGTCACTCAATTTTTTGTTGCACCATGTCATTCCTCCTTTCCACACCAGTCTTTCGTAATTGTAAAGTTAAAATCTTCCTTTGTAGCTTGGAATTAACTTGAAGATGCTGGGAGTCGTCATCTGTTTTGCGTTTTCTTTTAACTGCTTCGAGGAGTTGTGTGACATCAAGTGGATGTCTCCATAAACCCGATTAATGGAGTGAATTGGGCCGATATCTTACATAGCTGAACTGTCTCATAAGCTATGATGGAATCGCGTAATTCTATGAACTCTTCTGCAGAACAATTTGAGTAAAATGGCTATTTCCTTTTTTCTAAGAGCAAAGTGAGAAGTTTTGCATAAAATCAAGCGACCAAAGCGGATCGAAGGAAATTAAAGCCGATGGAAATTCGCCTCGCACCGGGAAGGGCAAAGGCGAGGGTGTTCTAATGTCGACGCACATTGGTACTACTCATCTAAAATCTCATCTCCTTTGCACCTTTCGATTGATTGCTCAGTGTGCCTTCATGCTGAATGTTTGACCTTTCAATTACTTCTCGGATATTTGGATTTGTCTACAGTTTAATTACAGTTATGCGTCGAAGAAGAGCACATCAGTTTTCTCCAATTCAGAAACGTTTGATTCCGAGTGAGTTGTGCTGAGCACCGGTAAAATGTATTTACTATTTCACTCCAGATTTTTTTGCGTAGTCTGACAACACGTAAAGTTATTTGGGAACTCAGTCGCTCTTCCCGCTAAGTTGATTCACGATTAGCCTTGAGTTAATAGGTACCTTTTGAGGGCTTCAGATTAGCCTCACTCTGGTGATCAACACATCCGATTCCATTCGTATATCGGAGGAGATAAAAGGGTGCCGATTTTTGCGTGTGAGGGGGACGGAGTCGCCGGGAGTCACAGCCGCGCCTGCAGCTCCTAAAATCCCCATAAGAAACTACGCATGACGAACCTCAATACCTCTACATTTAGCTGAGTTCAACCAATTAGATTTTAGTGTAAATACATTCTTTTAATGATGATTTGACAGTCATGATTGCATCAGAGGGGATTCAGGCCGGCCACAAGGGGGGGGGCATTTTCACAGGAAAAAAGGCTCTTCAAAACCGAATACAATAGCGAGTCACTTAATTTGCCTTCATAATTCCTTTGGGCTTCAGTTTTGTATGGTATAGGGTTTTAAAATCCCCTCTAGGACTCTGACGAGCTCTTTGATTTTATTTCTTCTTGACTGTAATTGGATTACTTTCCACATCTTTCTTCATATAACTGAATATCATTCTCTTCAATAGTTTTTTTAGGTGGCTTTGTTTGTCTGTTACACAGGTTTAGATTTTAGTAGGGAAACCAGCCCTTGAACCTATGGCTCGTAGAAAACAAATAAATAGAATAAAAATGAACAATTGTCCATGAAAAAGTAAGCGAAGGAAACTGGCGTTTCTTAATTAAAACCAGTTAACACTAATGAAAATTTAGAGCGATAATCCCGAAAACTGCTCTTCGATCACACCCCCACAGTCATAGACAGAGTCAGATAACAAGAAAACGGATAACCTCTTTTCGGTATACTTTTTTATACGACCAGAAAAACACACATGCGTTCTAGATTTTTATAAAACCTTTATTTAAATTATTTTATGGGAACTGAGAAAACGTCGTTTTTATTCTAGGAATCAACTGAATCGCTCCGGATGACGTCACTGGATATCTTCATGGGAAGTGGCATCGTAGATTTGTAAGCCACACAGTCGATGACGATTACTTATGGATGAAACTCTTGTGCACCGATAAACAACTACTCTCTAATCTCATCGGTGAAGGCGCAAACGCGCCGCAGCACGGTTTGGGTTGTGTGGTGCTGCCGCTCGGGGTGGTACAACGAGGCTTGGGGTGCGGTGCGACGCTCTCGGAAGAGAGAGTGACAAGTGTTGACGACGAAGTTCACTTCCACTTCATCCCATGTCGGAGCCAAAGCTCTTTCTCTAGAGCAAACGAACCTTCAATATGCAACCTGTGCAGCGCTTTGGCGTCTCTTACGTCTCGATAGTGACAGAGCGAGCTTCCTGAACGACCAGCAGAGAGAGGGAGATGCACTGGATCTCTGTCTTTGCCGCAGTGTCAGCAACAGTGGAAGTGAATGCGGTGTAGCATCGACCCTAAAAGAGTTGCCGAGTATAAACATAACCAGGAAAGGCGCAGTATTAATTCTCGGTATCTCTTTTGCGTTATAGTTGTTTGTATTTCCTGTTTCTTTTTTTCCTTCTTTTCCAAAAATCTCAGTGGAAATTCCGACGTCAGTGAAGGGTGTTTTGCTTTAAGTGGCACTCTTTCCAAAAAGTTCAGAATGACATTTTTACTTTATGTCACTGGTCAGTTGTTTGACAAGTTGGACGATCGCTTCTGTCGCCCTCAAGACTCCGCAATACCAAAGAGTTATGGGCTAGGAAAAAAAATAAACGCAAATCCCACAAATGACTGAAATCATTGAACTGGTATCAACTGATAGAGAAGAGGTATAAAATGGCGTGTTGACGGAAGAGAGCGGGGAGGTGGTCATCATAGCGTCAGGGGGACTTTTTGGCTAAGTTAGAGAGACGGTAGTATTACCGCCTCACTTAAAGTAAGGTGGTTCCAGCGAGGTAGGTTAAAATTAAATGAACACTTAAAATTTTCAGAAACAGATCAGTATAATTATACCTATCGAATGGCGAAGGAAGAAAACAATTGACCGACCCGTTTTTACGGTATTTAAACGCAAAGTTGGGGGAAATGCATTGGCTCTTGTGGGAGTTGGGAAAAATGGCCGACATTTTGTTTTGATTTTTTTACGTCTGGTTTAGTGAAGATGAAGGGGGAAAATATTTCACGGGACGATAGGAATATTAGGAACAATCTGGTAAAGTTTGCCTATAACCTACAGTTAAGTTATCATATAGTACCTCAAAAACAAAAGCGTTTAGATGAAAAATGAGTAAAATCAGCAACTGAATGAAAATTCGTAATTAAAAATACACCTAGCTATTAAACATCTAGACTTGTGAAGAACAACTGAAGTGACTGCTCGCCAAACGTGATAATTTCCCAAACTTTGAGATTTTTAAAAAGATTGTTGGATTCTTTGAAAACTGAATTTGACTAGTTCGGTATGCATCGCAGGAACCACCTTAAGGGCAAATCGTTTCACGAATCCACAACCCGCAGTTATGGTATTCTTATCAGGCGCAAATATATTGTATGAATGCACCCAATAATTTACTGTTTTCTTGTTTCCAGGCACGATGGTTTACAATGCAGCACTAGAGAAACTCAAGTTCCTCTACGAGCCTTACGTTTTGGCCATAGTTTCACTAGGTTACGTAGTGGGGGAACTTGGACATTATTTAATTGGTAAGTATTGTACTGACATCACCTCGTTACCTTTCACAATTTTCATACGTCTCACCCAGCACATAAACAGTGAAACTTCTCGACAACGTTTTCCAAGGGACCGAGCGTAACAAACGCTACAGGGAAGAAATAAACGTTGTTAGGAAGCGTGTAAGCCATAAAGCTAGTAAAGTAAAAGCTTTCACTATCCTGTTTAGCTTTAGAAATGTGTTTGAAATGCTATTACGGAAAGGAAACAGAAAAAAAACAACCCGTTTGATATCTTCATTGTTTGTGTTATTTTTACCTCTCATAAGACATGGAATAGGCTGTATAAAATGAAATCGCCCCTAAAAATTAACTTGCTCATGAAAAAAAAAACAAGGTGCGATTCTGTATTGTCTACGCTTTGCCGAAATAATTTGTTGGTGCCATAGGTCACGTTTCCGCTAATTATTCGTCTAAATGTGTTTCTATTTGGTGAACTCGTTACAAGAGAAGACGACTGGCCTCGACATGAGGTCTGTGGGGTACTCACTAATGTCAACAATCGCAACTCTTATCAAATACGTTGAATTATGGTATTTTAGGTGCTATTCCCTCTGCAGAGGTGTTCTCGTCACGTTTGGGCATATGCTCTATACTAAAACAGTGCTGCGGTTTTCTGAACTCGTTACAAAAATACACACAAAATTAAGTACGGGAGCAGACGACAGAGTGGAACTATCTACGGAGTGGAATTCTACCTTCGTGGAGGAAAAAACGATCAGCCAGGGAACCTCTTGTAGTAAACGTACTACAGAGAGAGAGAGAGAAAATCGGGCGTGCCCGCCCGATTTCTTTTAGCGAGTATTTCTTGGGGTGTATGCGGACATTCTGAAGAATTGGTCCAAACGCGAGTGAAATTGCCTAAAACTGTAGCCGTTTTCTATTGCGCTTTTCAGTTGAACTAAACGAAGTTGAGACCTCGATTAAAAAGCCCGCCTCATTGATATTGTATATGGTTACACGTTAGAAAATGATGTTCAAAAGCAGGAGAAAAAGCAGTGATAACAAAAATTAGGGCTGGCCATTTTTAAGAAGTATTTCTGTAGACCTAAGCAGTAGGAGTGCAGCGTGGACTGACATTTTCTTGAATTACTCACGATGACGATAACTTATACGATTTGCTGTCACCTAGCCGTCAACAGGGGAAAATTTCACGTCGATTTCATACATTAAACGTTAAGATCCGATGAGTATCTTCGGAGCGACGACGGAAACATACATACGGACACGAGTGAAACTATAAAGCCCTTCTCCGAAAGGAGGCGGGCTTAAAAAACTTATTTCCGCAGGCGCGAAAATTTTAAACAAGCACTAACACTGTTAGTGCTACACCAGGCCAAGGGCAGTTCACATGGACAGCCATCCGATTTTCAGTCTGAACGAGGCAGGTTTGGTCAGCCACTGGGCAGACCATTTCATTGGTGGCCGCGCAAGGGCAGTTCAAGACCAGTGTTACTTTTGACTCGAGGCGCCTGACGCGTAATTAATTGTGTACTCATTTTCAGGTGTAACGAGTAAATATACGGCAAGGGATCTTCACTACGGAGATATAGCTTGTCAACTTAACTCAACACATTTGAGTTTAGCAGATCTCCCAGTTCTTTGTCACGTGGCCAACAGCTCAGAAATGTAAGTTGAGATTTCACACGATCACCGAGCCGAAAGCACTGCATACGCCATGCTACGATGGAGGGTGGAGTTCGCTCGTATCCTACAACGGCTGCACGAGTAATCAGGATGACCGAGAGTTTTTTGCTAATTTTATTCTTACGTCTTGAATTTTGCGTTTTAGGGAAAGATTTATCCACCTAAATAATCCGTCTTTAATAAATTAAAATACTAAGATTAAAGATAAAATCGGTTGTACAGATCTAAATGCGCATGCGCGTCCTGCACAATTCATTTCAAAGCACTTTTTACAAGAAAGAAGACAATAGGTCGAGATAGCTTCAAGATTTGTCTAAAAATGATCCAGATTAATAGGCTACCCAACCCAAGCACCCTAGAAGAACTGGTAATATAAACCTCTCCCGATAGTAAATATACATTCACCTGATAAAAGCGCGCCCGGAGTTAGTTAACTCGGCAATTAAAAAAATCCGCCCGACAGTTCCCCACCCTACCTTTACCAATCCGAAGGTATCTTCTAATCTTCATTTCATGTAGGTACGTAGAACAATTCAACCGCGAAATGCCGCCCTATCAGTCCTGCCCGTCGATTGTGAGGACCTTAAAGAGTATTGCCGAAATCTATATTTACTCTACCCCTTAATGTTTCGGCAGCGCCATAGAGAAATCAGTATATCGTTTCTTATGCTGGACTGCGTTCGTCTCGGACTTTCCCACCCGTCTTCAGGCTTACAATGTTTAGGCAAGCGTAGGTGTGCGCACGAGGGGGTGGCGCGCTGGATCTTAAAATATTGGTTGCGTGGTCCGCAAAAATTACATAGGGCGCAGCGCGAAGGCCCCCTCTAATGGCATAACCAATGACCGTAAGTTCAAACGTAACCGCTCTGTATCCTAAAGACGCTTTGTTTGTGTTTGTTCATTAAATGGTGTATTATTTAATGCAGGTAAATTAAATTCATTACCCTTTTAGTTTGCTTTGGCAATCAGTAAACGAACGTCGACGTAGGCGGCAAACGACCCCAACCTTCCCTTAACATATCCTTAAAAGTTTTATCAGAGCATCTGTACGGCAGAGTACACTGAAAAAAATGTCGTTCAAAGGCGCTCTCAAAGCGTTCGAAGGCGTCCATCTTATTGTAACAGCGGCCGCAACAGCGCCGAGGTGCTGCAAAGTAGGCCTATCTGCAGCAGCGCAAGGCTTTTCAGCATTTTGGGGCGCTTGCTTCACTTTGAACCTAGGAGAGCGCCCTCGCCCCTAAGGAGACTCCCGGATCGCCAGAAGCGCCTATGGACCTCCCCGTACTATGTAGTAGCAGGTGTAGTAACGGCTTTCAAGGCGCCAAAGTCGCCCTATTCCCTCTGGGTACCCCCTGAATGTTATGAAAACGCCCGAGGGAGCAGGGCGATTTTGGCGGCCTTCCACTTTTTTTTCTTGCATCATACTTTTTATTACACTCGCTAGGGCGGTCTCAAGGAGAAGCGTTCAAGGCACCGAAATCGACCCATTCCTACGGGCGCGTGTAATAGGCAATTCCGCTCGGCAAGAAGAACAAGAAAAAGTTGTACCAAAACAAACGGTCACGTGACCAAGCGGATGGTGGAAAACAGTGGAAGGGGACATCGTCTGCTGTGTTGATTGCGATGTCGATGTGAATTTGACGTGTTGGACTGCATGGCGTGTCTCGCATTTACTATTTTTCATGTCATATATTCTTTCCCCCTTGTGTTTTATGCATTTATTAAGCGGGTTTTAAGATCCATCTAATTTAATTATGAGCCGACGGGGCCAACGGTTGAGCCGTGTTCTCTCCACATTTTTCCAAGTGACCCGAATAAATGCGCCGAATGGCTTCGTCGCGTTAGGATTCCCAAGAAACCTACTGAAATTCCAGCTAACCTTTTTTTTTATGCTCCTGTCACTTTTTACGCGGAATCGGGCCAAGCCGGCAACATCCGAATCGACTGCCTGAACCACAACAGGTAACCTTACTACCCCTTTTGATTTTTATCTTGTTATTGAGATGCAATATTTTTCCTCAGAAATCGTGTTCTTAATCTGATTGAACCTGTAACTACCCTGATTAAACTTGTAATCCATGTCAAAACTTTCATCTTGCACAAACGCTATGCAAACGCCGACGAAACCTATCTAGCAGACGCCATCACCCCTCTCACTCAATCTCCACGGTCACGTGACCGTTTGTTTTGGTACAACTTCGTCTTGTTCTTCTTGCCGAGCGGAATTGCCTATACCATTTACAGGGCTCAAGCTAACTTAACCTAACATGCGAGCGAGACTTATCTTTAGCCTAGCTTACCGTTTCAAATGGTCTGTTTCAATGGGTGGCTAATAGTTTGTAGCATTGGTAGCCCTGAAAAGGGCTGTTTTACATAGCAAGTGTAATCACAGCTATCATAAGCTTGTTGGTGGCCCTGAAATGGACAGTTTTAATGGAGAATATGAACACGCAAAGCGATTGTCGTTGCAACCTGGCTCGGCTCGTCGACCGTGGCTTCGCTTCACCTTATCCCAACTCAGCTTGGTGCTGCAAGCTGCAAGGCCGCGACTAGCGTTTTTCCTACCAGTCCAACCACGCCACAAAGCGGGGAGGGAGGCAGTAAGCATATGCCATATGGTCAGTGTGGTCTCTACTCTCGTGTTGTGATGTTCAGCTTGGTGAGATGGGGAAGAATCTTAACGTCATCGATGTGCAGGATTTTATAGACAGTAGAAAAGTACCCTGCTTCATATACGGGCGATACTGACAAGAAAGGAAGAACGGGCGTGGACTGAAATACGGCAACTCATCGATGGGTTCGAAGAGTTCTCGCAGTCTCAACAAGCAGAACTTTGTATGTTCATTTATTTTTATACTACTTATACGAAATGATTAGCTCTAAAGTGATACGACAAGCCATTACTGCCCTCCACTGTACCTCCTTATGTCTGACAAAGCTAAATAGAATTTCGGGGGTTAGTTGTGAAATGAATTGCTTAACAATCAAAAGAGAATATCAATACGTGTCTGATGTTAGAAACTCTAGCTATAGAACCAGTATGTAGAATTATTTTTCAATAATCCCAATATCATCATGTGTCTATTTAAGCTAAACTGACCTAAATAGTTTTTTTCTTTCTTTTTTAAACCGTTCACACCGCAGTCTAAGCACAGTCGCATTTTTTTAAGTCTAAACAATATCCTGAGTTTGTACCACCCTTGCCCGTGACGGAACACCTACCCGAAGACCACATCATCATTGGCTGGTTCAACATTCAATCCGTCATCATCATTGCCAAGTGACCCAAGCACGAACCTCAAGATCAGCTGCTTGAAGAAGTAGCACCCTTTATCACGAGAAAGGTCCCAATCCGAGTCAGCGAGGTGATCCTGGCTAAAGCGTCCTGGGAAAACCCGATCAACACGACGACGATCATGCGAATGATAATGCGTCTGTACCATACCAACGTTGAACGAGCACCCATCTGGCTGCGTGACTTTGCACGCTGTATCGTCGAGGCTGGAGGGACTTTCTACCGACACCCGCAATTTATGCCGCTCGAGGAGCAAGCCATCATAGAGAGGTCCTACAACGACAACATGTACCAAACCAGCTGGCACGACATGGTCCGGAACGAGTAAGACGTATCCCATGGAAATTGAGTCTTGACGAAAATGTGCTTCCAGCCATCCTGACCGTGTTAAAGATGAGCTTTTAAAAGTGAGGTTTCCATCAGAGTTCAACTTAAAAGCATCACTCCGCCCTCGAACCTCATTTGTAAAAACTCAATATTATTTTGTGAAACTCGTTTTTAAGTTGAAGTACCATTTTGGACATGTATTTTCGATGGCTTACATGAATAAAATACAGTTGTTTTTTTCTAATCAAGCCCTTAAGTCCATTCGCTAGGCGCTAAACGTGCAGCAGATCGTCCGGAATCTCCACTCATCAACCCAGCCAGTCGAGACTTAATGGCTGTATGTCTCCGCGGAAAATAGTTTTCTTCTAAATACTGAAGTTTGGTTGTCACCTTATGTTTTTTTTTTTATTTTCCCCCCTTCATGTTATACAGATTTACCGGATTCCAAACAGAAACGGGTGGGGGATACTTTTTCTTGGTAAAATTCGTGGTCAACAAGTAAATGCCATCTTTGCTTTGCGTAAAACTGGTAACTGAATGCCTCAAACGAACACATGCAAACGTCTTTGTATAGTGAATGCATACGTTCGCTTTAGATATCGCGCCTTGTATTTCTTCATGTTAGAAATGAGATTTTAAACCAAGTCTAGGAGGACAGTTTGAAGAGGACTTGCCTTTGAATCTTGTTTACGATTTTAGAGGCGAGAAAATCAGCGATTTGCTTTCGATGTAATGGTGATTGGCTGTGAATTGCTGCCAACAGGTGCGAAACACTGGAAATCAATGGAACGAGGTACTGTGAATGGGACTACAACGGCCTGGGGTTAGATTACCAGGTGTTGGCAGGGCCAAGCTTCATAGCTGTATACACAGTCCTTGGAGTTGTATTGGGCATTGCAGCCGATCGCTATAACAGGTGGGTCACTCCTGTCGATTCAAAGAGTAGCATCGGAGGTTCTGATAATAAGCTAGTATAAAATTCGTTGAAAACTTGTTATCTTACTTCTTAGGTCTGGGGATGCTTTTGTCTAGTTCATGCGTTCACGATGAAACTATATAAGCTCAAGCAAAGCGAAGCGAGCGGCTTTAAGCATTCCTTCTCGAACTTCTATCACATACCTGATCTACGAAATTAAATTTACAATTCGGCCGTTCCGATTCCAAAGCTACTATAAATAATGGAAATATGACTGTCCTGACATGAAGTAGGCCGATCATTTCGTGAAGCAGCTAAATACTTCGTTTGGTGAATGAAAACCTTTGAAACACTTTACCGCAGACACGTAAACATCAAGAGGTTTCACAACGTCCCGCCACACAATCTACTGAACGCATTGGTAATCAGGCGAGATCTGACTGCGGTTTTGCGGAAATACCCGAACAACTACTTTTACTCTTGAGCGCCCCCGCACTCTGTACAGACGTTGATTCGTAAGTTGGAATTCCTGCGGATATTACCATAAATGATTTTTATTACTATGACCTGCTTGAAGTAGTTCTTATTGGTAGCTATTCTTCGTTGAGGAGAGTGTTTCGTTTTTAGAAGTTGAAGGACGTTCGCTCTTACACACGGGTTGAAAGTGAACACAACCGCCCTAGAGTCCTTTTACCTCCATAAACCGGGAGGGGAACTACTGAGAAGAGTTATTCTCGAGGTTGTGGTGATTATGGATATTTTGACGAATGTTTCAGAGTACGTTTGCTGGGAATCTGTACGTTCATTTTTAGCATAGCCATTATCCTGATGGGGGCAGTCAAGGAATACTGGCACTTGGTGCTGCTGCGAGTCCTCCTGGCCGCTGGGTAAGTCCCGACTCACTATCAAATCTTACCGAAAATCATACAAAACGAATTAAAGAAGGCTGTTTTTTTTTCTTGATTGTTATTTTTCCTTGGATAATGCTGCCCCTGATGCCTACCCTGCAATCCCCTTCGTAGAACTATGGAAAAGAAGTCGACGAACCGGATATAATGACGGAATTATTACCTAAAGGTTGGCCCGCTGACAAGACATGCAAAAAAAAAAACTGGATACAACGACGCGTCTATAACGACGAAACCGCTTATAACGACGCAACTTTGGAGTTTTGTTGATCGGTTATAACGACGAAGTTCGACGATGACGGTCAAACCGCGCGCTTCTGTTTCCAACACGTATTAGTCGTGGTCGCAACAGAAGCATCTCGAATATTTGCGGAGTTGACCTGTTTATCAGGCAGTGTTGTAAAGTGCCGGACGGAGTTGAAAGTGCCATGAAGGAAATAAAGGCGTACCTAAACGCAGCTGTGTACGAAAGATACATGAAGCAGTCCAAACTCACCGACTACTTTACGCAGAAGTAGCTTAGATAGGCCTACAGTCTTCGATTTTAATTACTT
>Ga0058701_10004603_pt1 | contig 11232 bp, 6 predicted proteins | sample AgamicOrMae_FD_97039 | JGI IMG/M metagenome (GOLD analysis project Ga0058701, IMG submission 97039) | Agave microbial communities from Guanajuato, Mexico - Or.Ma.e | ecosystem: Host-associated > Plants > Phyllosphere > Phylloplane/Leaf | place: Guanajuato, Mexico | collected 2012-06-04 | reverse complement strand
GGTCTCATTTGAACAGTAGAAGCAACATCACTAGTCTTAAATATTCATTATAAAACATGAAGGATTCTTTATCTTTTTTTATGTCTGTGTGAAAACCTTTTTTAAAGTTTCCTCAATGAAAATAAAATTTTCTTTTACCATAAACCGTACAGAAATTGTTGATTATTTCTTTTTACAGTGCATTTTTTCCCAATGCCTCCCTACCGCTTTGAAAATTATCAATGAGGAAGACTCAGTTTTCTTCTAATTGCAGACCGAAATCGGATCATTTTATAATAACTTCCTCTTGTAAAATAGCCAACGCAATAGGACGTAAGCGATGCAACTAGAAGGCGATAAAGTGCTCTGGTTGTCACGAGGAAGTATCAACGGGAACAGTGCACAGAGTGGTTAACCTCGGCTTTCTTACTTTAATTTCTTGGCGATGTACTTAAAATCGTCCGGTAGTCACCGATAACCAAGGTTAATTTAGCGTTATTTCCAATCTGTCAAATAACTTATCTCTTTAACGTATTTAAATTAAAATTATTATCTCTCCTCGCCCTCTGTCGACAGCCAAGCTTTTACTACAAATTGTAAACCCAAATTATTCATCATGTGCAATTCGGAACGGACTGGGATCGTGAAAAGTTAGGTTTTTCATCTTTAGTTTCTGTCGAATAATTCGCCTCGCAGTGAAAATTTTGCTCTGTCGCGTTTTCTTAAAGGTCCGCCTTTAGTGGGAGCGTTGACTGTTATTATGTCATAAAATAAAACGAACAGAAGATTTGACTTTTTTAAAAAAAAAGTCTTGATGTTGCTGACGGTGTCTTCCGGTAGCAGCTGAAATTTTTCGCCGTGGACAATTAAGCCACAGTTTTCGCAAACTGACTGTCACCTGTGTAGTGTGAAAGCATATTTTCCACTAAAAATAATTTAAAACTTTTCAAAAAAGGAAAAAAAACGCGTCTTATTATGAAGCCTAACGTTAGTTTGTAGAAACTAATGCTTCTCCAATAAGAAGTGGACTTTTATTTTAAATTTCTGAACAGTTTATTAGAACTATTTGCAAATCCCTATTAACAGTATGATTCGTGTTTTCCTGTTTTGTTTTTGTTTTTTAAATTATTTTTATTTTATTTTTACTCGAAAAACTGACATTTTTTAAATAATATTTTTTTACAAACCATTGAACTCTGTTTCCTCTAATTGTGAGCTAACTTAAACATACTTTCAGGATAGTCGCGTATACATATTTTTTCTGTATGAGGCATACCGTCAAGCTGTAAGAGTCGCTTACGGCGAAGAAGGGAAACTTTTGTATAAAAAAGCGATGTCATGTAAAAAATGATTAAGACTTAGCTTTTGTGAACGATTCTTGGCAGCCTGAAGCTTCTAGTTTCCATTTTGGGCAGCGGGGTACTGTGAGTTCCACTTCAGCCCAGCGATAGTGTTCGCTATGACATTATCCATTGTTACCATTTTAGATCGGATACTAAAGCTAAACTCCAATTACAGCGTTTTATTGTCCTTTATCGCGAAGTAGTAAGGATTTTATCTCAAACATGGAAACGTGAGAAAAAAAAAGTACTAAGCACTTATCAGCGTAATCCGGAACTGTAATCAACAGAAAAGATTTCAGAAAAGTAATACAATATGCGTATTTTTTAGCTTCAATTGGTGGTGTTTCATTATGTTTTCAAGCCAAAGCCCCGTGCCAAATAAGAATTAAAAAACCAAATATCGCTTTTATGTTCTTATTTCCAGCGACCATTTTGACAACATTTCAAGTTGTGGAAGGGATTGCATATATTGCTGCATCTTCGCAGATGAACATTTAAGAGCGGACATTAAAACTCTCGAGGAACTTTTCGGTGGTAATGGGCCTACGTTGCAATCAAACCCTCTCCTCTCTTATTCCTTCCAACAGAGGCATTGGGGACGGTGCTGAAACAGTGACATGAGAGGAAGGCGCTTACGGCTGATCCCTCCTTACGGTACCGTTTTAAGTTCTCGAGCGAACGAAGTGTGCTCCAGCCTCCCCACAGACAACCAGATCAGGATCGAACGCCTCAAGGCGACTCCTCCAAAAAAACTTTTCGAGGGGGAACGGCAAACGCTGAATTCCAGCCATGTTGAGAGTCGCATTTTTCTGGACGTAGTGACCCTAACAAATCAAATCAAATCATAAATTTGCTTTTCTTTAAGTTACTGTTTTTTAATACAATTTCTCCACACATAAATGATTAAGCTTATTGCTATGTTTTAAAAATGCTGCCAAAAATATATCAGTACTAATTGCATTAGTTCTTAAGAGAAGATTAAGATGAGAAAAATTGTATAAAAGTAAACATTCTGTGATTAAATATTTAATCAATTATTGTCATGAAATCTTTGATTTGCCCGCTGATTCTTATAGAAAAGAAAGAGCGTCATAAAGGAGAGAAAGATTATGTAGATACACGTCACTTTCTCCTGCGGGAGCATGTCAACTAGGCGACTACTCCCGCTGCTGTGTTGCCAGATTTCGCGGTTTTGCAACTTTTAACTGCGATTAACTCGAGAACCAGAGATAGCCTCGGATATAGGGTATGTTTTAGATTGCTTTCGAGCTGAGCATCTCTAAAATGGGGCTAATCTCATAGTTATCTTTACCTGTAAAATTCTTAACCACGTTTAAACGTAACACAGTCGCGAAATCTGGCAACATTCCGCAAAAGTAGAATCACGATTCTTACCGGTGCAAAAGGACATCGTGCAGGGGGCACCATTTGTTCTACAATCGAAGTCCAAAGTTGATTTTTCATAGGAAGGAAACTGCATGTTTCATTATGGAACCGCCAAGTCTGGAACAGTTCACAAGAACTCTCCGCCTTGTCTTTGCAGTTGTAAATGTAGAAGATTGCCTGAAAAATGAGGTTATGTTTCTAGAAACACGAACCAAGTTCTTTCGCAGGATGGTTTGAAATAGATAACTACTTTTGTGATTTTGTGCACCCATCGCTGTAAGTCACCTTCAAGAGACACCCGTACTAAGCGTCCTCTGTCCTCTTCGTAGATACGAATATCTGCTAAGGTGACAGGTGTAGAAACGTTTTTGCATAATTGGAGGAAATCATAGCGTGGAACGAGATGTCCAGGAATCGGTAGTATGCCGCCTAACTGAAAGCGGAATGGTTACCAATGGAGCTTGGGAAAACGATGGAATCCCCCGAACCGTGACTTTGGCGCCACCTTGCGGCTGCAGTCCAAACTGCCGGCCTTACGGTATGGAGAGAGTCGCCAGTTTGGGGTGCTGCCGCTAGATGGCGCGAAAGTGCGGGTTTGGGATTTAACAATTTTCCACGCCCTATAAGATTGGAAGGAGTTAATTTTGGACCTTACCTTTGGCGACTGAACCCGCTTACTTGCCGTGAAGTAAGCAAAACTGAAGACTGTAAAGAAAGCCAGCAAAATTGCGTTCATGTCAAGGCTGTCATCGGGAACCGAATGCGAACTCGTGGATGGTTTGTTTGTGAGATAGAAAAATAATTAGCGCTTTGCTGTCCTTTTTGGGTTGTGATGGGAGATTATGACCTGCCATTTTCTGACAAGTTTAACATGCAATTCAATTTCCTCCGTATGGTAATTAGAGCGTGCAGTTTAATTAGAAAGGAAACTTTTTATAGTATTTTTGAAATGACTTTACTCAAGGACATTTGAGCAAAAGGATATTTTTGTTTTGTTTTGTAAACCTGATGAACTGCTTACTTCCCGAAAAGAACCTGCAGTTTTTATTTTGTCATATTTTTTGAATTTTATTTTTCCCGTTCGATGTTGAACAAGTTATAGGTTTTGGCCTAACCCAACGAAGGTCGTTTCTAATGGCTACCAAACATTGAATCATATCATAGTTTCAAAGAATTCTCTCTCTCAGTCGTCCGATAAACCTCGTTTGAATTTATACTTGCTCGTTAGGAACTGTTACACTCCTCTTTGGAAAACCTTGAAATTGAGTCTTCTTTGCGGAGCTGGTAGAGTTCCTGGAGCTGCCAGATCTCCGCATAAGCAATTTTAAGTTCAAGAAATGTACTACTGCATCACAACACATGTAATCATCGATTGGATATTGAGTGCCCCCGAGTAAGCTCTCCAGTATTGCCGCGTAGCAGTCATTCCCACTGTATAAAATCCACATCTTTTGGGTCCTATCCCATATGGTTACTCCTAGGAAATTCAACGCGACTCATTTTTGATAAAGAATCAATTTAATGTTCAAGATGTATAGGTATTGTCGATCGTTATATCGACAGAAAAAAAATGCAGCTGCGTCCGGGTTTGATATCGGGGCTCTGGTCAACTCAAGGTTTGAAACCATTTTGAAATATGATACTGCGTATTCTTCGGCTAATACTGCAAGTATTTCGAAGGTCCCAAGTCCCTCCGCGGCGTACTACTGACTGAAGTACCCTTTGCGGCGAAGGTTTCATTAGCGACTGTACTGCACTCCGGCGACGTAAACGTGTTGCTTAACCCTATTAGTCGCACACAGCGTCACGTTTTATCGGCGAAGACCTTTAGTCTACGTGGTACCCTTCCCCTAAACAGTAATGGCTTTCAGAGTACTTCCTGGTCAATACTTGCGAAAATTCGCGATATTGAGTGCCCTTTTTTCTGAAACTGAAGAGATTTAGAGTCGTATATGTTGCGTTTTAATCCTTTTAGGTCTATTGGAGAAGCCATTGCGGACACATTTAAAAATTAATACTCTCACAGAAGAGGCAGTTTTTTGCCAGTTGTATTCGCACGCCTATGTGAATACAAGAGAGACTGAACGCACGGAAACCAACCTAACGCATTTTAAATGAAGCAGCAGATGAATAGTCACTTCGTTTCCTTTTCGATTAGGCATATTTTTTTATTATTTTTATATTTCTCATGAGAATTGATTTGAAAATCAACCTTTAAAAAATCTTGAGTAAAAAAAATGGCTTTTTTGACCTAGAATACTATCCATATTTTAGTATCTAAGTCGGGAAAAAACACCGATAAGAGGAAACTTTTGAGTCAACAATATTTTGTTTGTCTTAAATCGGATGTTGTTTTTTGTGTTTTTTTTTGGTGATAAGTTTTTTTTCTTGTTTTGTCTTATATCATTTATTCTTGACTCAAGAAATTTATCCTTGACTTGAGACAACTCTAGTTACAATATTTTCAATCAAAAACAATATTCTTGAAACGATATCTCCGAGACATCTTCTTGTCTCTAGAGAAACGTTCAGACGGTTTTTCAAGAAGGCCGGGTTTAATTAAGTTATCTAGATCGTGTTCAGGAAACGGTCTACTGCGACTTCTTTGCCGCGCCGGTAAAGTATGTGAACTGTTAGCCGGTTACGTTACCCTCGCAGAAAGAGCCGTTTTTGTCTAAAAACTTCATTTCTATGCACAAAGCTAATTTTGATATCACCGTATAATCCGGTTTATTGTAGCTAGATTTTGGGTAACGTTGCTTCTTTGTGTTCCAGGATGATGAACCTCCCGAGATCACGTACTGCGTGGTGGACCAGACGGGCACCATGTCCCTGCAGGCCCTCACGCCGACCCAGCCCATGCCGCCGGAGGAAGAGCTCAACGCGAAATTTGCCGAACTTGTCGTAAGTACTTCACTGATCGTCCCAATATCGCTCTTAGAACAAAAACAGAGGCAGCTAACTTGTTAGTCTAGGCGTTCGATACACCTTATCCTACTTTACTTCACCAAACCCCCGGTAATAATTAGCCGAGGGTGGATTGAACCCGCGTTACGCAATTAGCACAACGCAAGAAAAGGGGAACACCTGTTTTAGGGAGTTCTGTACTCCTATTTTGGGTGTGGAACTAAAACGGGGCGTTAGTACGTATTTTGGTCAGTTTTCAAGATAGACCTATGTTCAGCCACATCATTCAAAAGGTCTTGACGAGAGCTTTCCATTGATGTGGCTGAACATAGGTCTGTCTTGAAATGTAAGGGAGTAGTGAGTATTTTGGTTTTTTTCCAAGATAGACCGATGTTCAGCCACATTATTCGAAAGGTCTCGGCGAGAGCTTTTGATTGATGTGGCTGAGCATAGGTCTGTCTTCAAAAGTAAGGGAGAAGTGAGTATTTTGGTTATTTTCCAAGATAGACCGATGTTCAGCCACATCATTCAAAAGGTCTCGGCGAGAGCTTTCCATTGATGTGGCTGAACAAGGTCAATCTTGAAAAATGACCAAAATACGTACCACCCCGTTTTAGCTACCAAAACAGATGTAGCATTCTCTCAAAGGAATGTTTTGTTTTTACTGTGAATGCTGCAGAATTTTTGCCGCGATTTAAGTACGATTTACTTTCTTCCTGCGTCGGGAATTACAAGTTGATAATTGCTCATGCTTAGCTGATGGTGCAGGCGCGGTCCTCGGGATGGGCGTTTATGTCCATGCTAACTGTCGGGAGAAACTGGACATCAGGGCTTGCAGCCCGGTCACTGTGTCAGTCCAGGACCCAGCCATAAAAGAAGCTGCGAAAAATTCTTTGCCACTTTTTCTCCGCTAATTCAGCGAGCCCAAATTGGCAAATACTGTAAAACCTGTGCGGCGTGGGGCCTTGACGAGAATCTCTTCCAGGCTTTTTGGTCCTTTTGAAAATCTGCCGGCTCCGGAATCATATTCGTGCTTTAGCAGTTGGCTACCCATGCAGTTAAATCCTTAACTGTTCTTGTTAAAGATTTAACTAAACTAGTCCTCTAGATGTGGGTCCACCACAGACTGTTGATGTTGGCACTATTAGTGAATCTCCTTATGCGCACGTATGAAGCTTCCGAGAATTCATTTCTTGAATGAACCTCCCGATACTTGGCGATTGAGTTTGCATGCTAATTGCTGTTTTACGCCGTAAGAATTTCGCACACTTTGTTTTGAATTAAAGTGTCGGCAAAACGATCGTGTCATTGGAAAGTCGTTTCGTGTTTTGCGACTTAATATCTCGCATGCTTCCTTCAATGCACGCTTAAATGAAATCCTCGTGCCGGCGGGAGTTGTTCACTTGATTCTGCTGCGCGTCGGCAAGTAGTCGGACACAGAATTCGTCGGACAATAATACGTCACCTCATCTCTCAAATAAAGAAATCTTGTCTGACAATCTCCATATATCGGACACCGTTGTCCTCCGAACTTCATAAGACAGTAAAACTAGATCGGGTTCACTTGGATCGGGATGAGGTGGGTAAGGTTAGGTTTGGTCAAACCACTGATGAAATCGGTAAATTTGTGTCAATCTCATACTAAATACCGTATATGAAGGACGACTTTTAATTTGGACTCTAAACTGTAAACCCGTGGGGTGAATTTTGTTGCGTATGAATTTCAACGATAATTTTGTAGGCTCTCCATAGATAACTGAATGAAGACCAGAGCCAAGTAGATGCAAATTTAACCTCGTAGGAGGCTACTTTCACTGATTTACCCCATTCGGTGAGGTTCAATGCCCTGCAAAAAGGTTAAACTAATTGTGGTTGAAAGTCGAATTCGGGGTGAAAAAAGTTGCATATTTAATTCGCCCTATTTTTGGGGGTTAAATTAACTCAAGGACTTAGATTATACATTACGAAGAAGAAGCTCATTTGTATCGATTAGGTCACACGGGGAAAATGGCATCGCGAGGAACACAAATTTAAATAGGAAAACAATTTTTTGTTATAGTGTCGACAATTTTAGATATACAGATAACAGTTTTAAACTGTCATGACTCTTTTCTGCATGCCTTACGTTTTTTTCTGTAACGCTTATCATAAAACTGTAACCGTGACAATTTTTTCTGATGTCTGTATAGCCACGGAGTCATCTTATTCACGTGTACATAGGTGAGGTTATGCTAGGTCATGTTTGGATAGGTAGGAGCAAGTCAGCTCTGATGATTGTAGGTAAGGTGATGTTACCTTGAAAAACAATAGACTGGTGCTGTTGTAGTAAACGGGTAGCTGTCATAAGCGCCAAAACCACAAGCACCAACGCCGCAAGCGCCAATCCGTAACCGCCAAACGAGAAAAGTCGCAAACGCCAAAGTTCGTATAGGTTAGGTTAGGTCAAGTTAGGTTAAGTCAGGTTAGGCTAAGTTAGGTTAAGTTAAGTTAGGTTAAGTTAGGTTAGGTTAAGTTAGGTAAGGTTAAGTTAGGTTAGGTATTGCGGTTAAGTGGTAAGGTTAGTATTGCGGTTAAGACCTTTGGCGTTTGCCACTTTTCTCGTTTGGCGGTTACGAATTGGCGCTTGCGGCGTTGGCGCTTGTGGTTTTTGGCGCCTATGACAGCTACCCAACGCTACTTCTAATACCGTAGAATAAGTAGCATATCTAACGTAGATGAGTCCTCTGAGATAGATCAAGGTGGGAAGCTTTCCGTTGCTTTGTGACGCAAGGTAAAGCTTGACATAAGCGATTAAACCTTCAAATAATGTACTGTGTATTAAAAGCCGATAATAAACTTAGTCGATCTCTCACGGCCGAATTCGGCGAACTCAGTTCAGATCTCATAATGCTGCAGGTTGATACTTTATCGGCACAGCCTACCTTATGAAGGATCTTAATTGAAAATTCATCCGAAATAAATCCTCAGGGACGCGATAAAAATTTCGATGTTTCGATTTTCGCCTCGGAGATTTTCACCGTGGCGAGCTTGAAACAGTAAATATCGCCGCTCATCGCCCGCCAACGCTGTGGGCGCATGTGTCGTGAACGAGAAAGTTATATTTGCAGTTGGTACACGTTTTATAAGTCATTAAGATCGAATAATTGAAGGCGAAAGTGGTCGGCGCCATCGAAATCGCACACTTACACCGAAAAGTAAAACATTTGATAAGGGAGAAAGTAGTGAGGCCCAACCATAAACAAATCGGTAATAAGATTAAACCGAATTCATCCGAATGACCTGCTCTCAACTGGCACTGATTAAAGAAGATATTGACTTTGGGTATTTCGGTCACAACCTCCCATAGCTAGTTTAAAATATGCAATGCGAAGGCGTTTTATAATAAGAAAGAAAACGAAGTGACTATTTACACGCTGCCACGTTCAAAATGTACCAGGCTGGTTTCCGTGCGTTCAAGTCACCTCCCATTTAAAATGCATTAGGTCTGTTTTCGTGCGTTCAAGTCCCTCAGTCGTAAGAATAGAGCTGACCAAAAATATAAAATACAAAATGATCGTACTCTGCTAGGTTCTGACCAGTCTATTGTGATTTTGTACCGGTTGTGGGTATGGGATGCATTACTTATATGTCGTATATTTTGGTTAGTTTTTTAAGCAGATATTTCAAAACTTTTAAAGCAGTTGTATGCATCGTCTGATTGTTGGTTTAAAGCAGACATATCAAAAATTCCAATAGTAAGTTTTAAAGCAGATATATCAGTAAAATCATACCAAGGGGAAGAGGGTCTCCGCCCGTATTTTGCATTGATAGAGCGCTTGATCGGAATTTTATGAAAACTTGCACCTGTGTCTTTTCCTCGTTTTACCTTTATACACCTCTTGAGGGAGGTCAGGAGTCCAAAACCGATTTTCCCTCAAATTTGCAGTCTTGGTTTTTATTGACGCAGACTTTCGAACCTCTCTTTCTCCATTCCGATTTAAACCTTCATTAATGAGAATAATCGAGATAAAACCGCGGATATTAGGCTATGTTTACTTAGATTAGGTTAAGTTACGCACGGTTGAATGACTTGTGCCTTGCTCCGTTATCGATCCGCTTGCCAACGAAATTTGAAACACAGGAGGTCAAATTATCATTATTTACCTCCAGTTATTAATGGACTAATTATCTCAGTTTTTTCTGATCAGATTTTAGGGGGGCATTCGATAGCGCCAAAAAAACACAAGCGCCAACGCGGCAAGCACCAGCCCGTAACCGCCAAACGAGAAAAGTCACAAACGCCAAAGTTCGTATAGGTTAGGTTAGGTCAAGTTAGGTTAGGTTAAGTGAGGTTAGGTAAGGTTAGTATTGCGGTTAAGACCTTTGGCGTTTGCGACTTTTCTCGTTTGGCGGTTACGGATTGGCGCTTGTATTTTTGGAGCTTATGACAGCTACCAAGATTTTACACAAAACAGTTGTGTGATGTACTTGTATTTGTGTTTACAGGAGGAACTTGACCTCACAGCTCCGAACAAGGCGGCTATGTTGAGTCTTCCCTCGCAGAAGAAATGGCAAATTTACTGCAGCCGCAAAAAGGTGAGTTCGAGCAGTTGTCCTCCTCTTACATTAGCGATTATTCCCACTCTTTTGTTGTCAAAAGGAGTGAGAGCATTTTCCTTTTTTGCCCTACTTTTCCCGGCGACTGTACATAGTTGTTATTGACGGATACATAGTCGCTGTGTGAGAAACGTGGTCTACAGCTGGGAGCGCCTTAAAAACTGATTTTTTCCATTTCTGCTTGCGAATTTAGAGTATCGCTCTTGAAAACTTGCACTGCAACACTTTTCGCTTCCGTCTTGACGGTTTAATTAAAGCTGCGATTTTGTTTCTTTCTAATTATAACGATGAGTACGGGTGGAACTGTTTCGCGAACTGCAATTTTGTGAACTGCAACTTCGATTTCTCTTCTTAAGGCGAGAAGATGACGGTCTTCCATTTGGCTTAATGTCGAATCTTTGGAAATGAGAATCAGTCTGGATGTTTCTGTTTGATCACATCTTGACCCATTTATCGGAAACTTCAACATAAGTATAATTAAAAGTTTTCCTGTCCTTATCAAAACTTACAAACATCAAAGACGTTTTTAAAAACGAGATCTTTAATACCGAACTACCAAGCTCAACAAAAGCGCAACCTTGTGACACGGAAAAAATATTCTTTTTTTTTACGGCAACAGAATTAGGGACAACAAATAAATTTTTCGTTGCTGCAATATTTCGCTGCGGCAAAAACGTTTTCCTGATAAAACTAAACATTTTGTTGTTGTAACAAAATATTTTTACTATCCCTGTTTTAACAAATGATTTTTTTGGTGTAACGAAACCTTTTATTCCGTGGAGAATCGTAAAATTTGACTCAACTCTACCAATATTGTTTTGTTGATTAATCCGCTTGACAATCATTTGGTCTCTGCAACCATCTGAGTTCCTTACTCTTACCATAAACTCGAGCAATACGACTAGCGCTCTACAGTAGAAATCGTTTATAACGACGGTCAGGGGAACTGAGAATTTCGTCGTTATATCCGGTTGTCGTTATAACCGATATCATGATTTTTCCCACTCTGACCACTACTACC
>Ga0058701_10004602_pt1 | contig 11233 bp, 5 predicted proteins | sample AgamicOrMae_FD_97039 | JGI IMG/M metagenome (GOLD analysis project Ga0058701, IMG submission 97039) | Agave microbial communities from Guanajuato, Mexico - Or.Ma.e | ecosystem: Host-associated > Plants > Phyllosphere > Phylloplane/Leaf | place: Guanajuato, Mexico | collected 2012-06-04 | reverse complement strand
CACCGTAATTTTCATCTAAATCGGTCAACTCTCTCGTAAGATATCCACTGACAAACTTTTTCGCACACACAGACAGACAGACAGACAGACAGACAGACAGACAGACACACACACGTCAAGCTGAAAACCAGTTTTCTTGGCGTTTTAGTGTTAGTAGAGTCAGGAAATGTGCTTAGCTCGACTTCGAATTTTTGACGGTATTCCAATACTTCCATTCGTTCTACGAACATGGAAGTAAAAATTGATACGGCAAGAAGTGGTGGCGTTGAGTTGGTCAAATGTCTCTCTTTCGTAAAACTGTACCAGGCGCCAGATGCAAATGAGTTAGTGTGCAATTTACGGGCTGCAATCCACGTAACAGGAGCGTCTGCAAACGCAGGGACAAGATGGCCGCCAAATGTCACCGCCTTCTCTTAAGTCACGTGCGCCACAGAGCCGTCCCGCCTCAACTGCCGAGGGGCGATGGCGTCTTTGCATGCCACATAGCTTACTGCCAGATGCTTGCCTCGAAACTTTTATTCTTCAGAAGTTTACCTCTCCGGTGTGTATTTTCTACGAACTGTCTGCACTGCCTGAGGAGCTTGTCACCCTTAGGGAATGATACATTTCACCAGTCGGCGGGAAGTTTTTGACATAGAGCCCAGTGAATACCAGTACAATATTTGCTCGTGTCGACCAATAAGAAAGACTCGGTTCAACGTTCGAGGCAAGAGCAATGGCGAGCGAAATCACATTCGCCTAACAGGACAGGAGGTAGGTTACCCGAACAACCGATCGCGAGCATCAATTCTAATCAAGCTCTACTGACATGAGTTATGACGACATTCGTCCGTGTAGGACAAAAATTACGACCGCCCGTACAGTGCACTGCGAATCTGAAAGGCTGAATGTTCCACCATGAATTCTACCTTTTGTCACCAAGCGAATCGATGCACAAGGCATGCAACCTAACCTAACTTAGGTTGACGTAGCCCACCGGGAACAAAATCTGATGCCGCCGGATTGTAGGGCTTCAACGGCCGCCGAAAAATAAGCGGCATCAGAATTTAGCTCAGCAGAGCGGCAGCCAAGTTAGGCACAAAGAAATTTCTAATTTGAAAATAACTGTTTTCAGCGTTTTGTGAAAAAAAATTAACTCAAAAGTTGCTAAAAAAACAAAAACAAAAACCTTTATTGTTCAATGCCTTAAAATAAACACACGAAGCCAAAAAAGTCAATTTGTCATCGATCATTAAGCCTTTTCCCCCACGAACACACGCTAAATACTATGATTGTGCTGTCGTGCTGTGCAACAAAAGACAACCTCCAGAACTAGCACCATGTACTAGCACAATGCCAGCTGTCGAGACCTTAGAGGTAGATCGATAAAAATCTATGGAATCATGTACGACTGTATTCTAAAAAAAATGCATTGGTTCGTTTTATTCGCACGCCTAATACAAGGGAACTTTGAACGCACCGAGACCAGCCTAATACATTTTAAATGGGGCAGCGAGTGAAAATGTTGCACAAAGGAAAAAAAATCAGGGCGAGTTTTGGCGCGAAGATGAGTCAGATCAGCAAGTCTTGCGTCTGAATAAAATTGGAAGAATCTTGATGTTAAGTCGGATTTAAATTGGGACGATTTATTCATGTAAAGGGAATGGCTTTGGTCGCTTTTCGAATTTATCTACTCAGGTTAAAAAGTTTTAACCCAACTCAACTCGTCTGGAGGGGTTAAACATCCTTAACCTAACTTAATGTAAGTTAAGTTATCTAGGATTATTATTATAATTAGGAATCTAGGTTAATTAGGAATCTATTGTTGTTCGTCGCACACAGAAAAAAGGGTTAGTTAAGTTTACTTACAAATTAGTTAAATAAAAAAAGGACTCATAACTTGGTTAGTAAATGTTACTGATTGGCTAGTAAATGTTACCAGCACATTGGGGATTTACTAACACCATGTTAGTCTCTTTTATAGCACGGTGGTTACACTTACTAGCCAAACTGGTCTTATTTACTAACTTTGGTATCCCTTTTTTTTTACTAACATTTAGTAAAGTTTATTTTTCTCAGTGCGGTAATGCTTATGATAAAATGGGATGTTGAACTAGCTTTGATTACAGAGCTGGTTGAGAATGTTTCTTGTATCGTCCAAAAGTGAGATTGTGCTTGGTATTGTTGATGACTGGGCTAAAGACCTTTCCCGAACGAAGGCGCAGAGAAGTCCTCTTTTACAGCTACTTGGGACATACTTGCGGTTGTCCCAGTGTCCCCAGGCAGCAGATGTTGGGCCGTTCCTCCGATAGTGTCCCGGTCTTTCCCCTCGAACGGCGTCCTCCGTCTTTTCCCTCGTCAGCTATCTTCCAAGCCTTGTTGATGAATTCGGAGCTGGGGAAGAATATTTTAGCGGCGCGGCGCTCGCTCTCGGGACAGCGCCGCTCTTTTACGAACAGCTGCTCTGCTTTTCGGATGCATCGTCTGATTCGAGTGGACCAACCAGACTTTGTCGGGTCGATAAGGACTAAACTGGTGAAATCGTTGCCTCTGAGTTTCTAATGCATGGCTTTTGGGTTGGTGTATGTTTTTCCCCAAGGAGCATGATCGAGATTCTTCATTGAGCCTGTAGTAGCATACGCTGGGTGAATTTGGTTAAGGTCATGTCATGATCGATTAGGTTAGGTTAAGCGAGGTTTGGTAAAGTTTGGATATGAGTTAGCCTCGATGGGTCTATGTTAGGTTTTGCTTCATTAGCCACTTGAATCAGTGAGAGTCTCGGTGATTCAGTGAAAATACCGGTTCTTTGAATTTCGGTCAATATTGCACCATTGATTCTTCTCAGTGATGCTATATTTACTCACAAGTGAATTTTCAAAGAATCTCAGACTCACACTAATTCAAATTTAGAGCGAGGTTTTGTCAGTTTGGCTTTGGATTAAGTTAGGCTACGTTGGACTCGCTTGGATTGGTTTTGGCAATGTTGAGGAAAGGTTAGGTAAGTTAAGTGAGGTTAAGATAGGTGATATGTTAAATGATGTTAGTTTAGATGAAGTTAGGTCAAATGAAGTTAGATTAGGTGAGGTTGAGTTAGGTTAAGTTACGTTAAGTCACGTTGAGGTACCGTAACGCTGCTTCCACGGAATCCCCTTCGGAAGTCACGTGACTAAATTGAGCAGCTCCTGCGTGAATTCATTGGATAAACGCGTTCAATGAAATCTTTCGTCGTCGTCCATTAATTATCGCTTCCGTGACTCCGGGTTTGTAGAATAGAGTGCTGCGGTTGTAAGTTCTAGGAAAGGAGAGACGAGCAAGGAGAGTAGAATTTCAGTTGGTTAGTTAGTCTCATCCCACTTCGGTGAGAAGCACCCGCAGCTAAAATCAAGAATCTCGCCAAATAATATTCCTCTAACGGGTACCTAGGCATACCTCCATGGAAAAAAGTCAATCCTTAACCAAGAAGAAGCCTTTATAGTATTGTGGTTCGTGTTTATACACGATGTTTGTTTGGTTACGCCTTAAAATAATATTGAGTTCGGACGCGTTTGTTTGGATACCGTTAAAATTAATCGCAGTACAAAATATTTTTATCGCCAAAACAGCGATCTTTTACTAAATAAATCAACTGATTTCAATGGATTCAGATGTGAAAATAGCAAACTGGTTCGTGGTTAGCCATATTAGCTACCAATTGTCTCATTTCAGGACCGTTTTGGCTGTGTTGTTATCACCAAAATTTTTGCCCAATTTTTGCCCAACCAAAATAGCTTTGGGAGTTATGGCTGTTTTTTCTGTCCTGTAATTTTTTATGCTGAATCTGGAAGTTTTCTTTTAAAATTTGTGTTGGGATGTGTTAGATATAAAGTTGAATTTCCTTAGCTTTTAAAAGATGCTAACTAGGTTTTGTTTGCTCTTTTCAAGAATTTGAGAGAGGTTTTTCGAGAATTATTTCCTATACACGTCCACGTAGAGGTGCGGCCGCCCCTCTCAATACTCCTTTATTGTCTAAAGATGTATTTAAATATTCCACAACCTTCAAAGCCGTCAAAAAGTATGCAAATCTGGAAGAAATGCCCCACTACCCGACCAAAACCGGAAACCTAATCAGGAGCTCTTACCAACTAGATAGGAGGGAAGAAGCTCTGGCAAGACACGGAATGGCTCGTCAGCACTTATGAAACTATTTACCCGACGAAGCGTAGAGTATGGGAAGGACCATGTGGTGCCGCCCCCCTCCCATCCTGGGGGGAACCCTGGCGGCGAGGAGAGACGAAGTTTGGGGACACCCAAGCAAAGCCCGAATATCTTGTGAACAGCGTCGACAAAGCCGGGGCAATGACATGTGACAATGACCGAGAGGGGCACAATTTATCAAACAAGACCCACGATAAGCATGCCGAGCCCCTAACACAACATGTAGCGATGCCTTCAGCTGAATAGAATTTCGCTGTATGCAAATAACCACAATGCAACTCAATAGGGGCAATTTTTTTATTTAAAAAAATCTACAATCTAAGAATATTCTGAGCTATATGAAACGTAATGGGGCATCATGAAGCATTTTCAGAATAGCGATTGTATTGAATTAAAAATAACTTACATTTTCAGCTTTGTTTTTTAAAAACCTTTTTTTTTACATTAAAATTTCATCTCGTAATCTGCTTCAATTTTTTAAAATACTGTTTATTTTTATGAAAATTTTGCTTTGAAAATTCGTTTTGCTTTTTTTAACACAAAATAAAAAAAAACAGGACTAAAATTTCGCTGTAGGAGTAAAAATTCACCCTTAAAAAGTGAATAGTGAGCCACTAATTTGCTACTAAGTGAATGACTTTTCACCATTAGGAATGCACTTTAACTTCCAAAGCAATGTTTGCTACTTTTTTTTAGCGTGTAACGTTCACTTTTAATTTTTATTTAAATTTTTTGTTTTTAAAATTCGTTTTTAATTTTAAAAAAACAACTTATTTTTATACATAGAATAAAACTTGAATATTGTAAATTCTTTTTCGCAGTACTTTTAGCAGAATATTTTTAGCTGCAAAAAAAGCAAAGATCTTTGGCGGGTGCAGCCGCGGCGACACCTGTAAAAACGTTTTTCGTCGACACCAGTCAAAAAGTTTCGGCGGAGTGAGACTTCCGGGCTTTAGGACAGCATGCTGACTTAAAGCGGCTTTTCATTTCAAAATACAGATGTGAAGCGGGCATAAATGTCGGTGCGATTCACGGTGGCGTTGGGCATTAGCCAGCCACGCCGGATGGCTATGGCCGTGATAAAAGCGCCACGGATGAGAAATCCCCAAATGGCCGATTCATAACGCATGCTGCGATCATGGCATGAAAGAATAAAATCGGCTGACATCTTCCCCAGGTGTGTCATTTGCTACCAAACTTTGTCTTCCACCTATGTTTTTCCTAGACATAATATTGCATGGTTGAGATCAAGATCATAGTGTCGTATTCTATGTTTTTTAGATATTTATGTTGGCAATACAATTGTAATGACCTGACCAAGCGCGAAATCCTCCGTACTTGCATGCATCATTACCAACACAAATTTCGAAAATATAAAATTCCTCAGATTCACACACGACTTAAGGTAGAACACTCGACCTTGGTCAAGTGATCTGAATCGCTTCAAGTTTTCGTTGCATGCTCTTCAGGACACGCCAAATCCATTTTTTACAAGAAAACCCACTATCGCTGCGCTGAATTTTGAAGTAATCATGACTGAATTATACATTGTTCTTATGGGAAAACGCACATACTTGCTTTTGTTTATGTGCTTTTTTTAGGTTTACGCTATGTTTGAGTAATTAATTTTAAATAATATTTTTTTAAAAAACACCTAACTCTTTTCAAGGTGGAAAATAAATGTAAAATATGGGTTTCTCTGACCAAAGAACGACAATAACTAGCTTTGAAAGGGTTTTTTCAGCCATTTTTTTGCAAACTTTGCATAATGCGTGTTTTTAGAGTTCGTGAACTTGTACGCAACCCGGACAGAATGTATTTTTAAGACTTAATATGATAATAATATTATGACCCTACGTAACACACACAAGAGATTTCAAGGGTTTTGAAGGAAGTTTTCTTTACCCGTCCAGCAGATCGGGCCGTTCGCAAGTCTAATACCTTAATCTCTCAGCGGTACAAAGCCAGCATCATTCTCACTTTACCCTTCAATTCGTTTGTTTTTAAGCAGCCTCGAAGCGAAATATCGCGGTCTCTCTTATTACAATCCGTACGCAGAACCTGGCTATCTTTCTCTCTCTGTTTGACCTTCCACAGGACAATAGCCATGCTGATAGCATCGTAAATTTAGGTTCGAACCTTTAATGTCCTTGTTCGGTCGCCCACTGTCCCCCCCCCCATAGCCCATGCGTTTATCCTGCGTGCCCATACTTACGCCGTTTCAGATTCCTCTGGCTTTGTGCTATTTTTCTTTCCGAGTTGTACGACCAAATTAAGTGACTGACGAGAGGCGTGTTATCATAATCTTCATGAATCGCAACCGTTGACCATCCTATTCTTTCCAGCGAGTTTCCGATATTTAGCGATATATATCGACTTGTAAGTGAGCATTGAGCATTATCACATCTGAGCACATAATCCCTTTAAAAAGGTGTGATTTTTATTAGAAGCACCAATTTATTGTTATAACCCCCCTTTTTTCCATGCTAAAAAATTAGTGGTGAAAATTGCTTTAGGAGTAAAAATTCGCCCCTGAAAGGTGAATAGGTGATCCTTTAATAAGAAAGTCGTGGCTCACTTTTCATTACTTATCAGTGAAATTCCACTCCTGAGGCGAATTTTCACTACTAATTTTTTAGCGAGTTATTCTCACTTGCTCCTCGTTAGGTTTATTTTTTCAGCTTGTTTTGGTGCGCCTTAGATAAACTTTGATTTCCAAGAAATTAGACTCTTAAAATATGAACGTGACGCCTATCTCAATTCAAAAAGTTAATTTAGGGAAGGAAAAAAAAACAAAAAAAACGCTTTTGTATTATGTAAGCGTGACATATCAGCATATCTTACTTTTTGTAAGCATGCGCTCTCAGCGAGTCGGGTGATAAAATAGACCAGACATTTTTTAAATATATATATTTGTCTTGTTTATTTTTCAATTTTTAAGAAATCATGAAAAATATTTCTGTTTAAATATTTATCAGCAACCACGTTCACAATCTCCTGGCATTAAAAAAATTAAGCGAATTTTCCCTTGCAACATACCTATCGCAAATCAAAGGCCGCACTTATATTGAGCTATTTACCGCGTCTTATCAAAATCGTTGAAGCGGATTTCGAAAGATCTGCAATTATGCCAGAACATCCCCTAGTAAACTACCCTCCATTATACCCCTTATTACACAAAACCCTGGTAAACCGCATCTGTGTCCTAGTCTTGTCTCATATCCAGAGTTTCATCTTCATCCCGCTGTACTTTCGTCTCAAGCAACCGTCACTGATTACAGAGTAGGTACATACACGACATTTTTATATACTTTTTCTTATTAAAAACCACTTTTTTGGACTCCTGGTACCTCAAAACGTGAAGATTCGTCAAAATCTCAACATCGTTTTTTTTACGATAACAAGCTTTTTTTTATCGGGAAAGTAAAAAAGTCCATATTGAAAAAGCAATGAAAATAACCGCTAACAGAATGTACTGTCATAAAGCTTTTGTGTTGTTTGAAGCCAAAGACATTGTATCGTAAGTTCTCAAAATGGGCATTATTCGCTTGATTCTGATTGACTCCTCGTTACTTTTATCGTAAACAGAGACTTCTCTCGTCAGAGTGTCTATTAAGAAGTGCCGTGCGTTGCAATACTGATTCTGTCCAGGATAAAACTTGTGACCTGCTTAGAGGCAAAAATGTATTTTTCTTTCCCAAAACCAGACTTCCCTTGAAGTCGTCCTTTAACTTAGCAGGTACCATCACAGTCAACGCCGTCAACGGCCTCCAATAGATCCTCCAGGCGGGTATTAAGAGTTAGTATTAGTCGTGCGGTTTTAATTACTTCTAAATAATTACTTGAGCTCGTATTTCGCGCTGCAACAATACGTCGTCCAAAAGCGACTAATAAAAGACGATTCCATCTTCAGACTGAACGTGGTTAATCATCTGGCCTTGTTTAGCGTGGAATGTCAAGATCTAATGCCGACATCAATTTTAATCGCGATTTAACTAAATCATTCGTTTGCTTACCTTGGAGGCGCGATTGGCCTCAAGTTTGGATGTCGCTCGAATTCTCAGCTACGGGCCTTTTTGACACCCCAGAAACATTCTTCGAATTCTCCTCGCTCTCGCAGAGCCATTCTCTCTTTCTCCCTCATCACATTTGGCTCGTGTCTTTAGTTTTCATCTCTCTTGCTCACCCCCTTGCCGACGATTTCTCACGAAAGGGTTTTTCAATGCCGTTGGATCGCTTTAGTCAACACGACTTTTTAAGAAATCCTTATGAAATTTTATTTTTAAAAATATGTTGAATCATCAATATCGTAAATTAATTAGGAAAGTTCCTTTCGCCGCTGCGTAAGCGAAATCGTTCAGCCCCGCAATGTAAGCTTTTTTTTGTACAGTGTAGCCTATTTCTGTATGTACGAGTTATCTTCAAAATATAATCTGGGTAGGGTTAAGGATGTTTCATCGACTTAGCTAGTCAAATTCACAAGCAATTTACAGAAAAAATGACAAAACTGTTTAAAAATCTGAAAAGCACAAAAAACTGTAAAATTGGACTAACAAGTAAGTAAGCGATCGATATCAGTTTGCAGCCAATAAATATATTTATTTTAATTTTAGGAAATGTCGCCACTTCTGATTTGACTCATTTTTATCAACATAACGTACTATGGTTTTAGAGTTGTTGTTTTTTTCATCAAATATTTTTCTTAAACGACGAAGATAATAATTTTTTCGTCTCAATTTATTCATCTTAAATTGATTAATCACGCTAAACATTTTTTAAAGAAACTTATCAAGCAAATTTTCTTGTAAAATGTATTAAAAAAGAAAAAAAACTTGAAATTAAGGCAGGTGTGTGTAATATAGCATCTTAGCCGCATTTCTGATTAATAAAAGGAGCCTGCTATCGCCACCCTTCAGCTCGACGAAAAATCCTTAGCCCGCTACCGCCCAGCGATGCCGTTTGAAAACAGAAAAAAAATATTTTAGACAATCTTTTCAGTTTAGTATTGTCACATTTTGTAAAATAGCACCCCTCTGGAAACCTGAAATTCAATAATTTAAGCAGTTTCAAAAGCTTGCAATTGCGTATTTTAACGAAGAAAATCCTTCCAACACGGAGAAAAAGACATTGTTGCCTCAGCAGAACATTTTGTCAATATAGCCTCAGCAAACCAGAATTGTTGTGGTGACAATTTCATTTGTTACAACAACAATATGAATTGTCGCCACAACAATTACAGTTGTAACCGCAACAAGTAAAATTGTCACCTCAACAATTCTGGTTTGCTGAGGCTATATTAACAAACCGTTTTGTTGAGGCAATAAAGTCATTTTCTCCGTGAATTTCTCTTTAGGTAAATTTCCCTCCAACAGCCCAATACTTTGGGCTGTTACGGGTTAATGTACCCGGATGGGCCAAAGGTACAGAGTCGGCAACCAAACCCTGCGAGCACGTTTTACTCGGAGATGTTCGGGTTTTCGTATGTTTGGTTGTCGAAGGGAACGAAACGTTAAGAGCGCTTACATTGTCATCTTGAAGCGAGACTTCTGAACTATCACCTTGAATAGAGAGATTGGTATTGACACGAGCTGGATTGGACTCGCTACACGGGTCGACCTCGTCCCACACCACCAAGGGTCATAAAAGCGCTTTTCCCAATGTTTTTCTTCTTGTCTTCGATAGAAAGATACATTTCGTCTGTTTTCTCTTCCACCCACACTTTTCTTCCTTTTCCGACCCTTCAGCTAATGAGTCAACTTTCACGTTATATTGGGATTAACCCATAACAGCCCAAAGTATTTGGAGTGAAATTTAGGTTAAGTGATATTGAAAGGATTTTTCCCATTAAAACACGAGATTCTAAGCTTTAAAAAATGCCGAAATTATTAAATTTCATGTGTCCAGAGGGATGATATTTGTTAAATTGTGACAATCCGAGCTAAAAAGATCCTCTGAAATATTTTTTCTGTTTCCAAACGGCATCGCTGGGCGGTCGTGGGTCGATGATAAGAATAATTAGTTCTTCACATAAGTACAGTGATGTCCATAAGTGATGAGCCATACAAAATCTAGTGACTTTTTTTCGTGAACTAACGTGTGTTCGTAATATTGCCTAGGGTGGGCAGTGATAGGGTGTGGAGGCAAGACGAGGTGCCCGCCTTTCCCCCGAAACCTTCCCCGACCCACCCCACGCGCTGCTGCCAACACACATTGGTTAACAAAAAAGTCACTAGACTTTGTTTGGCTCATCACTTATGGACATCACTGTACAGTACATACTGTTATCAGTGTAGTGTCATTAATTAGCACTTCCACTAATATCTCTGATCATAATCAATGATCTTGTTGTCACCGTGGATTCGAACTATTTTGTAGCAGTGACTGGAAATCATGCTGAAAGAGAGAAATATTTTTTTCTGAAAATCGCGTTTGCTTTGTTTGGACCCTTGAACGGGTTAAACTAAAACCTTAGGCCTCGTAAACGACCATAAATCTCTTTATTTATAGACCATCAACATAATGTGACCCAAGTTTACACATAAAACGAAAATTTATACTTCTGAGGTCAGTACAGTATTTATGATCACGCTTAAGTCGAGACCGTGTGGGCGCCGCAAAAGCCGCCTCTACTTGAAATATTATGCCTTCATAGAAAAATAGACAACACGCTTGCATTGGCTGATTATATATAGAGTTGCATGAAAGCTTTGGCTTTTCATTTAGATGATTTCCTTTCACGACAAAAATAATAACAGTGAAAATTGCTTTAAGAGTAAAAATCCCACTCCTAAATAGTGAAAAGTGAGCCACTAAAAGCAAATTAGAGGATCACTTCTTACTGTTTATGAGCTAATTTTCTCTGCTAAATGTTTTTGAGTGTATGACCTCATTTGATTTACCCACGATTCGCCAAGTGAACATTTTAGAGCATCTAGATCTTTAACGTATACTGTAACGACATTAATCACTTGAACTCCTTTACCTTTGCCGCGAATAAATCACCGTCAAACAACACTATTAAAACGAAATCTTTGAATTCTCAAATCCGGTGATTGTAATT